>JAABUN010000036.1_pt1 | contig 282439 bp, 274 predicted proteins | sample 5559311 | NCBI WGS metagenome assembly JAABUN01 (sample SAMN10711877, study PRJNA513370) | rock metagenome | isolation source: Antarctica rocks | place: Antarctica: Victoria Land, Siegfried Peak sud | reverse complement strand
CTGGAAGGTGCTCCTCGATCGGCGCTGATGATGTTCCTAGACAGACTCATCTTCGCTGGTCAGGAGCACTTTTCAGTTCAACGACACCCCCATGCTCACCCTGCTGCGTGAAAGCCCCGGGCTAGGGGCCGATCGCTAGGCTGGCCGGCGTGCTGAGCCTGCCCCGTGCCATGGTCGACCAGGTGGTCGCCCACGCCCGCCGCGACCACCCCGACGAGGCCTGCGGCGTGATCCCGGGCCGGGACGGCGTGGCGACCCGCGTCGTGGAGATGGAGAACGCCGAGCGGTCGCCGACGTTCTACCGGTTCGACGCGCAGGAGCAGCTGCGGGTGTGGCGCGAGATGGACGACGCCGACGAGGTGCCGTTCGTGATCTACCACTCGCACACCGCGACCGAGGCCCACCCGTCGCGCACCGACCTCAGCCTGGCCTCCGAGCCCGACGCGCACTACCTGCTGGTGTCGACGCGCAGCGAGCAGGACGAGGTCCGGTCGTTCCGGATCGTCGACGGGGTCGTCACCGAGGAGCCGGTGCAGGTCACCTGAGCCCGGCGCGCCGCCCCAGATCACAGGGGCCCGCCGGAATGCGCCGCTCCCGCGCACCTGTTGGACCTGGCGAGCACGACCCCCCCGATCCCGAGCGAGAGGCACGCCCCGTCATGGCCATCGAGGTCCGCATCCCGACCATCCTGCGCTCGTACACGGGTGGCGAGAAGGCCGTCCAGGGCGCCGGCGACTCCCTCACCGGCCTGCTCGACGACCTCGACAGCCGCTACTCCGGGCTGCGCGGGCGGCTCGTCACCGACGAGGGCGCGCTGCACCGCTTCGTCAACGTGTACGTCAACGACGAGGACGTCCGCTTCCTCGGCGGCCTGTCCACCCCGCTCAAGGACGGCGACTCGGTGACGGTGCTCCCCGCCGTCGCGGGCGGCGCGCGCTAGCCGTGCGCTTCGACTCCCTGGTCGAGTCCGTCGGGCGCACGCCGCTCGTCGGCCTGCCCCGGCTGTCCCCGTCGCCGGACGTCCGCCTGTGGGCCAAGCTCGAGACCGGCAACCCGACGGGCTCGGTCAAGGACCGCGCGGCCCTGTACATGGTCGAGCGCGCGGAGAAGGACGGCCTGCTGCGCCCGGGCTGCACGGTGCTCGAGCCGACCAGCGGCAACACCGGCATCAGCCTGGCGATGGTCTGCCGCCTGCGCGGCTACCGGCTGATCTGCGTCATGCCGGAGAACACCTCGATCGAGCGGCGCCAGCTGCTGACGATGTACGGCGCGGAGATCGTCACCTCGCCGGCCGCCGGCGGGTCCAACCAGGCCGTCGCGGTCGCCAAGCAGCTGTCGGCGGAGAACCCCGACTGGGTCATGCTCTACCAGTACGGCAACCCCGCCAACGCGCTCGCGCACTACGAGACGACCGGGCCCGAGCTGCTCGAGGACCTGCCGACGCTGACCCACTTCGTGGCCGGCCTCGGGACGACCGGCACGCTGATGGGCACCGGGCGCTACCTGCGGGAGAACCGCCCGGGGGTGCGGATCGTCGCCGCCGAGCCGCGCTACGGCGAGCTCGTGTACGGCCTGCGCAACATCGACGAGGGCTTCGTGCCCGAGCTCTACGACGCCAGCGTCCTGTCGTCGCGCTTCTCGGTCGGCCCGCGCGAGGCGCTGCGGCGCACCCGGCAGCTGGTCGAGGAGGAAGGCATCTTCGCGGGCATCTCGACCGGCGCGATCCTGCACGCCGCCATCGGCGAGGCCATGAAGTGCGTGAAGAACGGCGAGACGGCCGACATCGCCTTCATCGTCTGCGACGGCGGCTGGAAGTACCTGTCGACGGGCGCCTACGCCGGCACCCTCGAGGAGGCGGAGTCGGCGCTCGAGGGCCAGCTCTGGGCGTAGGGCCCGTGCTGGGCAGCGGCCGTACTGTGGGCCCGGTGCTGACAGACGCGCCGATCGGGGTGTTCGACTCCGGGGTGGGCGGGCTGACCGTCGCGCGCGCCCTGCTCGACCAGCTGCCCGGCGAGGAGCTGCTGTACGTCGGCGACACCGCGCACGGTCCGTACGGGCCGCAGCCGCTCGCGGACGTGCGCCGGCACGCGCTGGCCGTCTGCGACCGGCTCGTCGACGAGGGCGTGAAGCTGCTGGTCATCGCCTGCAACACGGCCAGCGCGGCCTGTCTGCGGGACGCCCGCGAGCGGTACGACGTGCCGGTCGTCGAGGTCGTCCTGCCGGCCGTGCGGCGGGCGGTGGCGGCCACCCGCACCGGCCGGGTCGGGCTGATCGGCACGCAGGGCACGGTGGCCAGCGGCGCGTACGACGACGCCTTCGCCGCCGCGCCGCACGTGCAGCTGACCAGCGCGGCCTGCCCGGCGTTCGTGGACTTCGTCGAGCGGGGCGTGACCACCGGTCGCCAGCTCCTGCAGCTGGCGACCCACTACCTCGACCCGGTCCTGCGCGAGGACGTCGACGTCCTGGTGCTCGGCTGCACGCACTACCCGCTGCTCACGGGCATGATCTCGCTCGTGGTCGGCGAGGGGGTCACGCTGGTGAGCAGCGCCGAGGAGACCGCCAAGGACGTCTACCGGGTGCTCGCCCGGCAGGAGCTGTTCCGCGCCGAGGACGCGCCGCCGCCGGGGCACCGGTTCCTCGCCACCGGCGAGGCGGACGCCTTCGCCCGGCTGGGCCGCCGCTTCCTCGGCCCCGAGGTCGGCGTCGTCGGGCAGCTGCCCCGAGCTGCCGCGTGAGGCTGACCGTCCTCGGCTGCTCCGGCACGTTCCCCGGCCCCGAGTCGCCCTGCTCGGGCTACCTCGTCGAGCACGACGGCTACACCCTGGTGCTCGACCTCGGCAACGGCGCGCTCGGCCAGCTGCAGCGCCACGTCGACCTGCTCGCCGTCGACGCCGTGCAGGTCTCGCACCTGCACGCCGACCACTGCCTCGACCTGGTCGCCTACTCCTACGCCCGCCGCTACCACCCGGGCGGGCGCCCCCCCGCGCTGCCCGTGCACGGGCCGGCCGGGCTGGGGGAGCGCATCCGGGCGTCGTACGAGGCCGCCCCCGCCGACGGGCTCGGCGAGGTCTACGACTTCACCGAGGCGGTGCCGGGCGAGCCCTACCGGCTCGGCCCCTTCGAGGTGCTCGTCGCCGGCGTCGAGCACCCGGTGGACGCGCACGCCGTACGGCTGACCGCCGGCGGGCGGACCCTCGTCTACAGCGGGGACACCGCGCGCAGCGAGGCCCTGGTCGAGCTCGCCCGCGGCTGCGACCTGCTGCTGTGCGAGGCGTCCTGGGCGAGCGACCCGGAGCCGCCGCCCGGGATCCACCTCACCGGGCGCGAGGCCGGCGACCACGCCGCGCGGGCCGGCGCCGCCCGCGTCGTGCTCACGCACCTGATGCCCTTCGCCGACCCGGCGGTCGTGCTGGCCGAGGCCCGCGAGTCCTACGCCGGCCCGATGGAGCTCGCGCGCTGCGGCGCCACGTACGACGTCTGACACGGGCGGGGCGGCGCCTGTCCTAGCCTCGGGCGGGTGACTCGACCCGGTGGCCGCGCGCCCGACTCCCTCCGCACCGTCTCCCTGACCCGCGGGTGGCTCGACCACGCCGAGGGCTCGTGCCTGGTGGAGTTCGGCGCCACCCGCGTGCTCGTCGCCGCCAGCGTGCAGGAGTCGGTGCCGCGGTGGCGCAAGGGCTCGGGCCTGGGCTGGGTGACGGCGGAGTACGCGATGCTCCCGCGCGCGACCCACACCCGCAGCGACCGAGAGTCGGTCAGGGGCAAGCTGGGCGGCCGCACCCACGAGATCAGCCGCCTGATCGGGCGCAGCCTGCGCGCGGCCATCGACCTCGAGGCGCTGGGCGAGAACACCATCGCCATCGACTGCGACGTGCTGCAGGCCGACGGCGGCACCCGGACCGCCGCGGTGACCGGCGCGCTGGTCGCGCTCACCGACGCCTGCCGGCACCTGAAGCGGCCCGCCGCCGTGGTCCGCCCGCTCGCCGCGGTCAGCGTCGGCATCGTCGACGGCGAGCCGCGCCTGGACCTCGAGTACGTCGAGGACGTCGCGGCCGACACCGACATGAACGTCGTCGCGACCGCCGACGGCGAGCTCGTCGAGGTCCAGGGCACCGCGGAGGGCGTGCCGTTCCGCCGCGACGAGCTGGACGCGCTGCTGGACCTCGCGCTGGCCGGCATCGCCGACCTCACCCGGATGCAGGCCGACGCGCTCGCGCAGCCGCTGCCGGCCCGCCACCAGGGAAGCCCGACCGCGCTGTGACCGCCAGTGCTGGGACGGCCGGCGCGGTCACGGTCGTGCTGGCCACCGCCAACCCGGGCAAGGTGGTCGAGCTGCACCGCATCCTGGCGCCGTACGGGCTCGAGCTGCGCGGCATCGACGGCGCGTACGAGCCAGGCCCCGAGACGGGGGCGACCTTCGAGGACAACGCGCTCGCGAAGGCGCGGGAGGCCGTGCGGCACACCGGTCTGCCCGCGGTCGCCGACGACAGCGGGCTGGCCGTCGACGCCCTGAACGGCATGCCGGGGGTGCTCAGCGCCCGCTGGGCCGGCCGGCACGGCGACGACCTCGCCAACCTCGAGCTGCTGCTCGGCCAGGTCCGGGACGTGCCCGACGAGCGGCGTGGTGCGGCCTTCGTCTGCGCGGCCGCGTACGCCCTGCCCGACGGGCGGGAGGGCGTGGTGCGCGGTGAGCTGCGCGGCGCCCTGACCCGCGCGCCCCGCGGCGACGGCGGGTTCGGCTACGACCCGCTGCTCGTGCCCGACGGGGGGTCGCGCACGACCGCCGAGCTCGCCCCCGCGGACAAGGACGCGATCAGCCACCGCGGGCAGGCGTTCCGGGCGCTTGCCCCGGTGCTGGCCGACCTCCTGCGCTGAGCGTCAGGCCGCCGCGGGCACGACCCCGACGGTGCGGTCGCGGCCGGTGGCCTTGGCCCGGTAGAGCGCCTGGTCGGCCGCCTCGACCAGAGCGTCCGGCATGTCCGCGAGCGGTCCGGTGGTGGCCACCCCGGCGCTGAGCGTGACGTGCAGCAGGCCGTCGCGCACGGGGACGGCCACCGCGCGGCAGGCCTCCCGGGCCTGCTCGGCGACCGCCAGGGCCTGCTCCGACCCGGTCAGGGGCAGCACGAGGACGAACTCCTCGCCGCCGTAGCGGGCGACCGTGGCCGCGGGCTGCACCGCGCTGCGCAGGGCGCCCGCGAGGGTCTGCAGCAGCCGGTCGCCGACCGCGTGGCCGTACCGGTCGTTCACGGACTTGAAGTGGTCGACGTCGAGCAGGACGACGCTGAGCGGCTCGCCGGTGTCGTGCGCCGCGCGCACCTGCTGGTCGAGCACCCGGGTGAGGTGGCGCCGGTTGTGCAGCCCGGTCAGCGGGTCGCGCACCGCCTGCTCGGCCACCTCGGCCCGCAGCCGCTCCACCACGGCCACCTGCTCGTGCAGCGCCGCGTTGGCGTCGGCCAGCAGGCGGCGCTGCGCGATCGCCGCGCTGATGTCGCGGACCACGAGCACGCGGCCGAGGTGCCGGCCGCGCCGGTCCCCGAGCGCGGAGCACTGCACGTCCAGGTGGGCGGCGCCGTCCCGCAGGGCCACGGCGTGCTCGCCGCCCTCGCCCAGCAGCACGTCCACCAGGCCGCCGAACGCCTCGCCGGCGGGCCGGCCCAGGGCGGCGTCCCCGGGTGGCGACGCGCGCTCGACCAGGAGCCGGCCGGCGCGGTTCGCGTCGCTGAGCCGCTCCTGCTCGTCGAGGACGAACACCGCGTCCTGCAGGCCCTCGAGCACCCGGGCGCGGGCGACCGGGATCACCTCGAACAGCCCCATGCGCAGCACCACGTGCGCGTCGACCAGCCCCACGGCGGCGAAGGCGAGGGCGGACACGTCGTAGCGGCCGGTCAGCCCCGCGAGGGTGGCCACGTTGGGGGCGATGGGCAGCAGCGCCGCGCAGAGCACGACCGTGAGCTGGCGGGTCTGCAGCGCGGGGGTGTGGCGGCGCACGCGCAGGACGAGCAGCAGCGCGGAGCCCAGCAGGGCGTAGCTGTACGCCGTGTGCGCCCAGAACAGCGGGCCCAGCGGCGAGCGCACGTCGAGCTCGCCGCTGGGGGAGACGACCAGGTGGTGCCAGCTGTTGGTCGCGGCGGCCACGCTGATGGCGAGCGGCTCGACCAGGAGCAGGGCCGTGCGGCGGGACGGCTGCCACTCGTGGTCGGCGAGCGACCAGCACAGGCACGCGAAGCCCGCGCAGACGGCGCCCACACCGGGGTAGATCGCCAGCTGGAGCGACACCAGCGCTGTCGCGGTGGGGGCGAACGAGGCGGCCAGGTCCACCAGGGACCACCAGGTCAGGCCCGCCATGACCACGGTGAGGGCCGTGGCGGACCGGGCCAGGTGGCGCCGGCGCCAGGACACGACGGCGACGACGGCGCACGTCAGCGCGGACAGCAGGTACGCGGTCGCCAGCACGTCGTCCTCCTCCCGTCCGGGTCAGGACAGGGCTTCGGCCGCGCGCGGGGGCGGCTTGACGCCCCGATGGGGGCGGCCTGCCCCGGCGGCGTCCGCGGGTGCGCGGTGGGGGACTCGAACCCCCACGCCCGAGGGCGGCGGCACCTAAAGCCGCAGCGTCTGCCAGTTCCGCCAACCGCGCGAGGGCGCCAGCCTACGAGTCGAGCCCGAGGTCCCGCTTGAGCTTGGCCACGTGCCCCTTGGCCCGCACGCCGTACGCCGCCGACTGCACGACCCCCTGCCCGTCGACGACGACCGTCGTGCGGATGACGCCCGTCACGGTCCTGCCGTACAGCTTCTTCTCGCCGTACGCGCCGTACGCGGCGAGGACCTCGCGGCCGGGGTCGGACAGCAGCGGGAAGCTCAGCCGCTCGGCGTCCCGGAAGGCGGCGAGTTCCGCGGGCGCGTCGGGCGAGATGCCGACGACGGCCAGCCCGGCGCCCTCGAACGCGGTCAGCTCGTCGCGGAAGTCGCCGGCCTGGGTCGTGCAGCCCGGCGTGCCGGCGGCGGGGTAGAAGTACACGACGACCCGGCGGCCGGCGAAGGCCGCCAGGGCGACGGGGCGGCCGTCCGCGTCGGGCAGCGTGAACGCGGGAGCGGGGTCGCCGGGGGACAGGCGGGCGGTCTCGGGCACCCCGCGATCCTGCCGGTCAGCGCCTGCCGACCGCGACGGGGGTGGCCGCGGGCAGGTCGGCGTGGTCGTCGAGCCCGGCGGTGCGGCCGAGCGCGCGGCCCTTCGTGACGACGAGGACGAGCACGAAGACCAGCGCGTTCGTCAGGACGATCGTCGTCCCGGAGGGGATCTCCAGGTGGTACGAGGCGTACATGCCGACGGCGCCGCAGGCGGTGCCGATGCCGGTGGACAGCCACAGCATCCGGCTGAAGGAGTCGCTGAGCATGCGGGCGACGACCGCCGGGATCACCAGCGTGGCCGCCACCAGCGTCACGCCGATGATGCTCAGCGTCGCCAGGATCGACACCGACAGCACGAGCATGAGCAGCGCGTCGATCCGGGCGACCCGGACGCCGGACACGTCCGCCACCTCCGGGTCGAAGGAGGAGAACAGGAACTGCCGGTACAGCACGGTGAAGACCGCCGCGGCGAAGGCGAAGGCGCCGGCCAGCAGGGCGAGGTCGCTGCCCTGCACCCCGTTGATGCTGCCGAACAGCAGCGAGTCGAACGCCGGGCCCTTGTTGCCGAAGCGGGTCAGCAGCGCGACGCCGAGCGCGAACGACGCCGTCGTCACCACGCCGATGGCCGCGTCGGCGCCGATCCGCCGGCTGCGCGTCACCGCGTTGATGGCCAGTGCGGAGGCGAGCCCCCAGATGCCGGCGCCGAGGACGATCGGCAGGCCGAGCAGGGGCGCCGCGGCGTAGCCGCCGAAGATCGCGTGGGACAGGCCGTGGCCGATGTAGCTCATGCCGCGCAGGGTGATGAAGACGCCGATGAGCCCGCACAGCCCGCCGGCGAGGACCGCGGCGGCGAGCCCCTTGACGAAGAACGCGTACGAGAACGGGTCGAGGAAGGCGGCCCAGAGCGCGGACATCAGCCGGCCGCCCCGCGCAGCAGGACCTCGGACGGGGCGTCGACGACCACGGGCATGCCCAGGTGCTGGAGCACCTCCATGCGCGCCCCGAACGTCCGCTCCAGCACGTCCGGCACGATCACCTCGTGGGGCGGGCCGGCGGCGATCACGCGCTGGTGCAGGGCGACCAGGTGGGGCAGGTGGGCGGCCATCCCGTTGAGGTCGTGCGTCGTCAGCACGATCGCCAGGCCCTCGCGGTTGAGGTCGTCCAGCAGGTGCAGCACCTCGTGCCGCGTCTGCACGTCGACCCCGGAGGTGGGCTCGTCGAGCAGGAGCAGCTGCGGGCGGCGCAGCAGCGCGCGCGCCAGGAACATCCGCTGCTGCTGGCCGCCGGACAGCTCGCGGATGTGGCGGTCGGCCAGGTCGGCGATGCCCAGCCGGTCCAGGACCTGCCGCACGTCGTCGCGCTCGGCCCGGGTGGGCCACGGGAGCAGGCGCGACGCGGGCCGCGACATGAGCACGCACTCGCCGACCGTGACGGGGAAGTTCCAGTTGACCGTCTCGAGCTGCGGCACGTAGCTGACCGCCGTGCCCGGAGCCCGCTCCAGGCTGCCCGAGGTCGGGCGCACGGTGCCGAGCAGCAGGCGCAGCAGGCTGGTCTTGCCGCTGCCCGAGGGACCGACGATGCCGGTGAAGTCGCCGGCCCGGACGGCGTAGGTGACGTCCCGGACGACGGGGGAGCCGCCGTAGCCGAACGTCACACGCTCGAGCGCGACCAGCGGCGGGGTCACTGCGGGTAGTCCGCGGTGTCCGTGACGACGTCGGTGACGTCCAGCGCCTCGAGCTGCGGGGTCGTGCCGCCGAGGCCCTGGATCATGGTGACGTAGTCGTAGCGCATGAGGCCGAGCCAGCTGTGCTCGGGCTCGCCGGGGGCGCCCGGCAGGTCGTCGTCGCGCAGCGTGTCCTCGTACCGCGCGCCCGTCTCGTCGGCGATCTGCTCGAGCACCTTGGACGGGAAGACCTCCGAGCCGAAGACCACGGGCACCTCGCGGGCGCGCACCTGGTCGACCAGCCGCGCGATCTCCTTGGGCTGCGGGTCCTCGAAGTTGCTCGGCTGGACGGCGCCGACGACCTCCCACCCGTAGGTCCGGGCGAAGTAGGCGTAGGCGTCGTGGTAGGTCAGGAGGAGCTTCTTGCCCTCCGGGATCGACGCCTGGTCGGCCTCGAGCGCGTCCGACAGCGCCTGCGCCTTGGCCACGAACCGGTCGTGGTTGGCGTCGTAGTAGGCCTTGCCCTCGGGGTCGCGCTGTACGAACGTGTCGCGGATGACCCCGGCGTACCGGATCCCGAAGGTGGGGTCGGTCCACAGGTGGGGGTTGGGCTTGCCGTCCTCCTCCGGGAAGGAGAAGTCGTACAGGTACTCCGACTCCGGCAGGACGGCGTCGCCGAGCGCGACGACGAGCGCGTCGTCCTTCTTGTTCTCCTCGGCGAGCTCGAGGGTCGGGTCCTCCAGCTTGAGGCCGTTGACGAGCACGACGTCCGCCCGCGAGAGCACCCGCGAGATCTGCGGCGGCGGCTCGTAGGTGTGGCTGTTGGTCCCCTCCGGGACGATGCCGGTCAGCTCGACGCGCTCGCCGCCGATGTTGGCCGCGATGGAGGTGATGGGCGCGACGGTGGCCGCCACGACGATCTTGCCGGCGCTCTCGCCGGAGCCGGCGGCGGGCGCCGCCTCGGGCTCGGAGCCGCCGCAGGCACTCGCCGCGAGGGCCAGCGCGAGCAGCGTGCCGGAGAGGCGGGCAGGGCGACGGCGCAGGCTCATGCCCTCGACGTTATCGCCGACGGCGACTTGTTGCCAGTCGCTCGCAGGTAGACCGCCGCCGCGGGCGGTTCCGCCCGGGCCCGCCGGGGCACGAGGGCTCGGACGGCAGGCTGCCGCACGGGTCGAGGACCCGCAAGGCAGGACGTGCCGCGAGAGCGGCAGAGCAGAGGAGCAGGGCGTGTCCAGCGAGCGAGTCGACAGCGACCAGAAGACCACGGCCCAGAGCGCCCAGGGTGCGCCGAGCACCGGGAGCGACGTGCAGCGCCAGTCGCGCACGGCCGCGCAGCAGCGGGAGGCCGACGCCTCGAAGGACCCGGAGGTGCTGGCCCGGCAGATCGAGGAGACCCGCGAGGACCTCGCCGAGACGCTCGACGCGATCGCCGACCGGGTGAGCCCCAAGCGCGTCGCGTCCCGCACCAAGGAGTCGGTGGCGGAGACGGTCAAGGAGAAGGTCGCGCAAGCCAAGGAGGTCGTCAACGACAAGACGGCCCAGGCCAAGCAGGTCGTCAACGACAAGACGGCGCAGGCCAAGCAGGCCGTCGAGGACCGCCGCTCCAGCAGCGTCGACCCCAACGCGTCGTCGGTGCGCCTGGACCAGGTCACGACGACGACCGCGGCCAACGGGACCGGCACGCTCCCCCCGGTCAGCGGCGTCGAGGTGCCGCCGCTCAAGCCCGCCACGGGCACGACGCGCTCCGGCAGCTCGTCGTCGTCGGGCAGCCCGCTCGACGGGGTCCCGCCGCAGGCGCTCGCCGGTGCCGGTGCGGCCGTCGTCGGCCTGCTGCTTCTGCTGCGCCGCCGGCGCAGCAACAAGCGCCGCTGACCCACGCGGCGCTCCCGACATGAGGCGGCCCGTCCCGCTGCCGGCGGGACCGGGGCAGGAGTCGGTGTGGGACTACCCGCGCCCGCCCCGCGCGGAGCCGGACGGGCGCCTTATCGTCGTCGAGCTCGGCGGCGTCGTGGTCTGCAGCACCCGCAGGGCGGTGCGGGTGCTGGAGACCAGCCACCCGCCGACCTGGTACCTGCCGGAGGCGGACTGGCTGCCGGGATCGCTCGTCCCGGCGGCCGGCTCGTCGGTGTGCGAGTGGAAGGGCGACGCGTCCTACCTGACCGTCGTCGGCCGGGACGCGCGTGCCGAGCGGGCCGCCTGGACCTACCGGGCCCCCGTCCCCGCCTTCGCGGTGCTGCGCGACGCCGTCGCCGTCTACCCGGCCGCGATGGACCGCTGCACCGTCGACGGCCAGGTCGTGCGCGCCCAGGACGGCGGCTTCTACGGCGGCTGGGTCACCGACGACGTGGTGGGCCCCTTCAAGGGGGTGCCGGGCAGCACCGGGTGGTGAGCGGGCCAGTGGCGTGCGCCACAGCGGGACCATTCGCGCGGCAGCCGGTGTTGCCACACGATGGACAGCACGCCCGCGGGCACCGCCCGCCGACTGAGGAGCGCTCGTGACGGACCCGGCCACCGAGACCCGAGCAGACCGCCCGGTGCGGATCGCCATCGTCGGAGCGGGACCCGCCGGCGTGTACGTGGCGGACGTGCTCATGAAGAGCGGCACGGACGTGTCGATCGACCTGTTCGAGCGCCAGCCCGCGCCGTACGGCCTGATCCGCTACGGCGTCGCGCCCGACCACCCGCGCATCAAGGGCATCATCAACGCGCTGCGCCAGGTGCTCAGCAAGCCCCAGGTCCGCCTGCTCGGCAACGTCGAGTACGGCGTCGACGTCAAGCTCGACGACCTGCGCGCCCACTACGACGCCGTCGTGTTCACCACCGGCGCCGAGAAGGACCGTGACCTCGACGTCCCCGGCGTCGACCTGCCGGGCAGCTTCGGCGGCGCCGACTTCGTCTCCTGGTTCGACGGCCACCCCGACGTCGCCCGCACCTGGCCGCTCGAGGCCCGGCAGATCGCCGTCGTCGGCGCCGGCAACGTCGGCCTCGACGTCGCCCGGATGCTGTCCAAGACCGCGGACGAGCTGCTCGTCACCGAGATCCCGGACAACGTGTACCAGGGCCTGAAGGCCAGCCCGGTCGAGGAGGTCCACGTCTTCGCGCGGCGCGGGCCGGCGCAGGCGAAGTTCACGCCGCTGGAGCTGCGCGAGCTGGACCACTCGCCCAACGTCGAGGTCATCGTCGCCCCCGAGGACATCGAGTACGACGACGGCAGCGTGGCCGCCATCAACAAGGACAACCAGACCAAGCTGGTCGTGCGCGAGCTCGAGCGCTACGCGATGCGCACCGCCGACCAGGGCCTCGGCACCCGGCCGCGCAAGCTGTTCCTGCACTTCTTCGAGTCGCCCGTCGAGATCGTCGGCGACGGCAAGGTCGAGGCCTTCCGCACCGAGCGCACCGAGCTGACCGGCGACGGCAACGTCCGCGGCACCGGCGAGGTCCGGGACTGGCCGGTGCAGGCGGTATACCGCTGCGTCGGCTACCGCAGCACCGAGCTGGTCGACCTGCCCTGGGACAGCAGCAACCACGTGGTGCCCCACGAGGCCGGCCGCGTGCTCGACCTGGACGGCGAGCACGTGCCCGGCCTGTACGTCAACGGGTGGGTGAAGCGCGGGCCCGTCGGTCTCATCGGCCACACCAAGGGCGACGCCATCGAGACCGTCGGCAGCCTGCTCGCCGACCTCGCTGCCGGGACCCTGCCGACGGCGGCGGCGGCGAGCCCCGACGCCGTGCTCGAGCTGCTCGACGGTCGCGGGCTGCACTACACGACCTGGGAGGGCTGGGACCTGCTCGACGCCCACGAGATCTCCCTGGGCGAGCCGCACGGGCGCCCGCGCGTCAAGGTCGTCGACCGCGAGACCATGGTCGAGGTCTCCCGGGCCGTGGCCAAGGCCAAGGCCGAGGGCGACGAGCAGGCCGAGGTCGAGGCCCTGGAGCGCCTCGACGAGGCCGCGGTGGAGCAGTCGGCCGAGGCCGCCGCCGCGCAGGTCGAGCTCAACGAGCAGCAGACCGTCTCCTAGACCCGAGCACGCCTGGTCCACCAGCACGCCCGCCGGGCCCGTCCGCACCCGCGGGTGGGCCCGCGCCGCGTCAGTAGCCGGCCGCGACGTCGACGACGCCCTCGAGCGGCTCGCCGGCCGCGAAGCGCCGCACGTTGTCCCGGACGCGGGAGGCCAGCAGGCCCTGCGCCGTCGCCCACGGGTTGGCGGTGTGGGGGGTGACGAGGCAGCGGCCCAGCTGCCACAGGGGCGAGTCGTCGGGCAGCGGCTCGGGGTCGGTGACGTCGAGCGCCGCGCCGCCGATGCGGCCGTCGCGCAGGGCCTCCACGAGGGCGTCCTGGTCGACGTGCCCGCCGCGGGCGACGTTGACGAGCCAGGCGTCCTCGCGCATCCGCGCCAGCTGCCCGGCGCCGATGACGTGCCGCGTCTCCTCGGTGAGCGCGAGCGTCAGGAAGACGACCAGCGCCTCCGGCAGGACCTCGTCGAGGCGGTCGGTGCCCACGGTCCGGGCCGCGCCCTCCACCGGCCGGTCGCCGTCGCGACGCACCACGACCACGCGGCAGCGGAACGGCGCCAGCAGGCCCATGAGCGCCGAGGTGATGCCGCCGGCGCCGACCACCACGACGGTCGCGTCGTACAGCGTGGCCGCGCCCTGGGCGCCCCACGAGCGCGCCCGCGCGCGCTCGGGCAGGGAGCGCAGCCCGGCCAGCGCGAGGGCGAGGGCGTGCTCGGCCACCGTCTCGCCGTACACGCCCTTGGCGCACGTCCACGCCCGGTCCTCGGTGAGCACCCCGGTGCTGCGGACCCCCTCCACGCCGGCGAACGGCAGCTGCACCCAGCGCACCCGGGGGGCCGCGGCCAGCGCGTCGGCCAGGCCCGCCCAGTCGCTCCCGACCGTCCACACCAGGGCGTCGGGGTCCTCGTCCAGGCCCACCAGGCGCCCGCCGCCGTCGGTCACGGCCTGCACCGCCCAGCCCTCCGGCTCCGGCGCGAGCGCCACCTTCACGTCCGACACGTGCCCTCCCTCGCTGGTCGACACGTGCCAGTGTGCCGCCGGCACGCCGGGCGCCCCCCTCCGGTGCCGCGACAGGCGGTGCGCCCCCTAGCGTGGCGGGGTGACTCCTGCTGCCCGCCGCGCTGCGGCTCCCCGCGCCCGGTGACCCGCACCGGGCGTGGCCCGATCGCCAGCTACCTCATGGACATGGACGGCGTCGTCGTCTCCGAGGACCACCTCGTGCCCGGTGCCGACCGCTTCGTCGCGCGGCTCGTCGAGGCCGGCAGGCCCTTCCTCATCCTCACCAACAACTCCATGTACACCGCCCGCGACCTGGCTGCCCGCCTGTCCGGGATGGGGCTCGACGTGCCGGCCGGGGCCATCTGGACCTCCGCGCTCGCGACGGCGCGCTTCCTCGACGACCAGCGCCCCGGCGGCAGCGCGTTCGTGCTGGGGGAGTCGGGCCTGACGACCGCCCTGCACGACGTCGGCTACACGCTGTCCGAGCGCAGCCCCGACTACGTCGTGCTGGGCGAGACCCGGACGTACTCCTTCGAGCGCATCGCCCAGGCCATCCGGCTGATCGGGCGCGGGGCGCGCTTCATCGCCACCAACCCGGACGCGACCGGCCCGGCACCGGACGGGCCGCTGCCGGCCACCGGCTCGGTGGCCGCGCTCATCAGCCGGGCGACCGGCGTCGAGCCGTACTTCGTCGGCAAGCCCAACCCGCTGATGATGCGCTCGGCGCTGCGGGTCATCGACGCGCACTCCGAGTCCACCGTGATGATCGGTGACCGGATGGACACCGACATCGTGGCCGGGCTGGAGGCGGGCCTGGAGACCGTGCTGGTGCTGTCCGGCATCACCGAGCGCACCGCGGTGTCGCGGTTCCCGTTCCTGCCCTCGCGGGTGGTCGAGTCGGTCGCGGACCTCGTGGACGAGATCGACTGACCGACCGGGCCCCGCCGGGCGCACCCGGCGGGGCTCCGTCGCGCCTCGCTACTGCCGGATCATGCCGTGCGGGTCGATGACGTACTTCTTGGCGGCGCCCGAGTCGAAGTCGGCGTAGCCCTGCGGCGCCTCGTCCAGCGGGATCACCGTCGCGTTGACGGCCTTGGCGATCTGCACGCGGTCGTGGAGGATCGCCTTCATCAGGCCGAGGTTGTAGCGCATCACCGGGCACTGGCCGGTGGTGAACGACAGCGACTTGGCCCAGCCGGAGCCCAGGCTGAGCGACAGCGCGCCGACCTTGGCCGCCTCGTCGATGCCCCCGGGGTCGCCGGTCACGTACAGGCCGGGGATGCCGATGGCGCCGCCGGCCGCGGTGACCTCCATGAGCGAGTTGAGGACGGTGGCGGGCGCCTCGGTCGCGGCGTCCGCGCCGTGCCCGCGGGCCTCGAAGCCGACGGCGTCGACGGCGGCGTCGACCTCGGGCACGCCGAGCAGCTGCTCGATCTGGTCGGCCGGCGACCCCTTGGACACGTCCACCGTCTCGCAGCCGAAGCTGCGGGCCTGCTCCAGCCGCGACTGCACGAGGTCGGCGACGATGACGACGGCGGCCCCGAGCAGCTGCGCGCCGGCGGCGGCGGCGAGCCCGACCGGTCCGGCGCCGGCGACGTAGACGGTGGAGCCCGGCTTCACCCCCGCGGTGACGGCGCCGTGGAAGCCCGTCGGGAAGATGTCCGACAGCATCGTCAGGTCGAGGATCTTCTCCATCGCCTGGTCGCGGTCCGGGAAGCGCAGCAGGTTCCAGTCGGCGTACGGCACCGTGACGTACTCCGCCTGCCCGCCGACCCAGCCGCCCATGTCGACGTAGCCGTAGGCGGCGCCGGGCCGGGCCGGGTTGACGTTGAGGCAGATCCCGGTCTTGCCCTCCTTGCAGTTGCGGCAGCGGCCGCAGGCGATGTTGAACGGCACCGAGCACAGGTCCCCGACCTGGATGAACTCCACGTCGCGGCCGGCCTCGACGACCTCACCGAGGATCTCGTGGCCGAGCACGAGGTCCGGCGGGGCCGTGGTGCGCCCGCGGACCATGTGCTGGTCGCTGCCGCAGATGTTGGTGCTGACCACCTTGAGGATCACGCCGTGCTCGAGCTTGCGGCCCACGTTGGCCGGGTTGACGCCCGGTCCGTCCTGCAGCTCGAGCTTCGGGTAGTCGATCGACTGCACCTCGACCTTGCCGGGCTCGATGTACGCCACGCCCCTGTTGCCGGCCATGCCTGCCTCCTCGTCCGCGGGCCCTCCCCCTGCCCGTGCAGCAGCGGCGGGTGCGTGCGCACGCTCCCGGCCCGGGGCGGACCGTACGGAGGCGCGTCCCGGTGTGGCAAGCGTCACAGCCCGGGCAGGCCGCCGTGCGAGGCCGTTCTGCCCGTCGGGACAGGCCGGGCGGCACAGCGGGGTGCCGTAGCGTCGATCGAGGCGTGCGCTCGGCCGCCGGCAGCGGAGGGGACCGACGGTGCGCGCACGCGAGGACGGCGGGCTCGCCGCGCTGCGCGTGCTCCTGCGCGCGACCCACCTGTCCGGGCCGGACGACCTGCCCGCGCTCGTCGCCGCGGCCGGCGAGGCCCTCGGCGCGCAGCGCGCGGTCCTGTACCTCGTCGACCGCGACCAGGTGCAGCTCGTCCCGCTGGTCGCCGCCGATGCGCTGGGCGACGTCCCGCAGGCCGTGCCGGTCGAGGGCACGCTGGCCGGGCGGGCCTTCAGCGACACCGCCCAGCACGTGACCACGACGGGGCAGGGCCGGGGGCTCTGGACCCCGCTGCTCGACGGCACGGAGCGGCTGGGGGTGCTGCAGCTCGAGATCGGCGCCGACGTCGAGGCCGACGAGCAGCTGCTGCAGATCTGCACCGACGTGGCCGCCCTGCTGGCCGAGCTGGTGATGACCCGCGCGCTGTACGGCGACGCTGTCGAGCGGGCGCGCCGGCGCGTGCCGATGACGCTGCCCGCCGAGCTGCAGTGGCGGCTGCTGCCCCCGCTGACGTTCGTCTCACCGCGCGTGGCGGTCTCCGGGGTCCTGGCGCCGACCGACCAGGTGGCCGGCGACTCCTTCGACTACGCGCTGAACGGCGGCGTCCTGCACGTGGCGGTCGTGGACGCCATGGGCCACGGCCTCGAGTCGACCCTGCTGTCGGCCGTCGCCGTGTCCGCGCTGCGCAACGCCCGTCGGAGCGGGCTCGCGCTGCCGGACACGGTGCGAGCGATGGACGCCGCGCTGAGCGCCCAGTTCGGTCCGGACCGCTTCGTCACCGGCATCGTCGGCGAGCTCGACACCGCCACCGGCTGGTGGTCCTGGGCGACCTGCGGGCACCCGCCCGCGCTGCTCGTGCGCGGCGGGCGCGTGGTCAAGGAGCTGGACGCGGTGGTGGACGTGCCGCTGGGGCTGGGCCTGCTGCAGGGCGGCGTCGAGGTCGGGGCCGAGCGGCTCGAGCCGGGCGACCGCCTGCTGCTCTACAGCGACGGCGTCGTGGAGGCGCGCGACGCGGACGGCGAGTTCTTCGGGACGGCGCGCCTGGTGGAGCTGGTCACCCGCGAGGACGCTGCGCGGCGACCGGCGGCGGAGACGCTGCGCCGGCTCAACCACGCGATCCTGGGCCACCAGGAGGGCGAGCTGCAGGACGACGCCACCACGGTGCTGGTCGAGTGGCTCACCGACGAGGCCGAGCGCAGCACGCCCCCGGGCAGCGAGCCCCCGCCCAGTTGACGGCGGGCCGGGTGCTCACCCCTGGTCGAGCACCGCCTCGACGGGCCGGCGCCCGGTGCGCGGCGAGCCCGGTCCCCGGGGCCAGCCGATCCGCAGCAGGACCTGCGGCTCGCCGGCCAGCCCCAGGGTGCTGCGCAGCGACGCGCGCAGGCTCGGGACCTCCATCACCTGCGTCTGCGGGTTGGCGACCAGGCCGCGCGACGTCGCCGTGAGCAGGACGCGGGCCAGGGCGGCGCCGGCCCGCGCCCAGTCGGCCGGGGTCTCGGCGGGGGTCCCGAGCACGAGCAGGAGCGGGTGCTCGGCGGCCGGCGGCGCGTCGGCGGCCGGCTGCTCGCGCCCGGCGTCCGGGTCGAAGGAGCGCAGCTCCAGCGAGGAGCCCCGGCCGCGGCCCTCGTCGGGCAGCGCGTCGACGGGCACGCCGTCGTCCGACGCGAGCCCGCCGCGCACCCAGCCGCGCAGCTCCTCGCGGACGGCCGCGTCGCGGCGCAGCGCGCGGTCGGCGCGGGAGACGAGCACCTCGACGCCGAGCACCTGGTCGGGCCGCTGCTCGTCGGCCAGCCAGCCCCCCTCGTGCTCGGCGGCGGCGCGCAGCTCGTCCACGAGCCCGGCCGCCACCGGGTCGGCCGCGAAGGCGCTGCGGTCGGTGTGGCGCAGCTCCACGGCCTCGAGCAGCCGCTGCTCGTCCGGCGTCGCCGGGCGGGGGCCGCCCACCTCCAGGCGGGCGACGAGGTCGCGGTCCTGCTCGTCCGGCAGCCAGGTCGTCCGGCAGTCGCGGCCCAGGCCGCGCACGGCGAGCCGGGCGTGCAGCGCCGCGGCACCGCACGACAGCACCAGCTCGCGCCCGTCCGGGTCCTGCGCGTGCAGCTGGCGGGTGCGGTCCGCGTGCACCTCCAGCACGTCGCCGGTCACGGCGAAGCGCCACGGCTGGGTGTTGTGCACGGACGGGGCGCGGACGGCGGTCGCGAGGACGCGCCGGACGTCGTCGGGGGTCACGGGCCCTCCTGAGGTCGGCGGGGGTCGCCGGCTGCGATCGTGCCCGGCGCCGGAGGCGTGCGACAGGGTCGGACGGCCCGGCGGCCCGGGACCTCGGTCCTGACCCGGGAGCGTGGGCCCTCGGCCGCCGGTCGCTCCGCGGTGATGAGCGGCCACGGGTTGTCGCTGGTCCTGCGTGAGTTCGCCGCTACGGGGCAGGAGCCCGGCAACGCCCTCCTCCCGCCGGACAGGGCCCTCCGACGGGACGGTGCAGTCGTGCAGTGCCGCAGGGCCAGGACGCCGTGACGCGACCCGACGTCCTCGCCCGGGCACTGCCCGCGGGCGCCGTGGTGCAGCTCGACGAGGCGCTCACGCTCGAGCCCGAGCCGCGCCAGGTGTCCTCCGCCCGGCGCTTCGTGGCCCGGGTCGCCCCGGACCTGGACGAGGACACCGGCGACACGCTGCTCCTGCTGACCAGCGAGCTCGTCACCAACGCGGTGGTGCACGCCCGCACCGAGCTCGAGGTGGCCGTGACCCTCACCGACGAGGACGTCGTCGTCGCCGTGCACGACCTCGACCTCGGCCGTCGCGAGCAGCGCCCCGGCGACCGCGACGGGGGGCGCGGCCTGGTGCTCGTCCGCAGCCTCGCCGCCGACTCCGGCATGGTCGTGCACCCCGAGGGCGGCAAGAGCGCCTGGTTCCGGCTCCACCTCTCGCCGGCGCCCAGCGCATGACCTCGGCTCCCCCCGGCTCGCCGGACAGCTCCTCCCAGGCCGTGCGCGGCGCGCGCGCCGCCGACGACGCCGCGGTCGACGCCCAGGCGGACGCCGCGGTCCGCGGCGTCGAGAAGCTGGCCACCGGCATCCCCGGGTTCGACCACGTGACCATGGGCGGGCTGCCCCGCCGGCGCGCCACGGTCGTCGCGGGCCAGGCCGGCAGTGCCAAGACGGTCTTCGCCGCGCAGTTCCTCGTCGAGGGCGTGAAGCGCGGCCAGCCCGCCGTGTTCGTCACGCTGGAGGAGCCCGCCGCGGACCTGCGGGCCAACCTGGCGACCCTCGGCTGGGACGTCGCGCCCTGGGAGGAGCGGGGGGACTGGCGCTTCGTCGACGCCTCCCCGATCACCCGTGAGGACGGCTCGCCGGTGCCCTACAGCTTCTCGGGCCTCGCCGCGCAGATCGGCCACGCGGTCGACGAGACGGGGGCCGACCGGATCGTGCTCGACAGCCTCAACACCGTCTTCGCGCTGTCCGACGACCCGGCCACCGCCCGGCAGCGGCTGCGCGCGCTCGTGTCGCAGCTCCGGGCGTCCGGGCTCACGGTCGTCATGACGGTGGAGACCGCCTCGGACCCGGCGGGCACGCTGTCGCGCTTCGGCAAAGAGGAGTTCGTCGCCGACAACGTCGTGCTCCTGCGCAACGTCCGCGAGGGCAAGGGGCGCCGCCGCACCCTCGAGGTGCTCAAGATGCGCGGCGCGATGCACCACCGTGGCGACTACGCGTTCACGGTGCTGCCCGGGCACGGCGTCGTCGTGCTGCCGATGGCCACCGAGGCCATGTCGGCCGGGCGGCGCACGGAGCGCGTGCCCTCCGGCGTCCCCGACCTCGACCCGCTGATGGGCGGCGGGATGCTGCGCGACTCCATCACCCTGGTCCTCGGGCCGAGCGGCACCGGCAAGACCCTGCTGGGCCTGGAGTTCCTCACCCGGGCCCTGCAGCCGGGCGAGCGCAGCCTGCTGCTGGCCTACGAGGAGTCGCCGGAGCAGATCGGCCGCAACGCCGTCGGTGCCGGCCGTGCCTTCGAGCGCCTGCGCTCGGAGGGCTCGCTGCGGGTGGTCTCGGTCTACCCGGAGGAGGCCTCCCTGGAGGACCACCTGCTGGAGATCAAGCAGCTCGTGGACGAGTACGCGCCCACGCGCCTGGTGGTCGACAGCGTGTCGGCGCTCGAGCGTGCGGGCAGCCCCACGGCGTTCCGCGAGTTCCTGGTCGGGCTGACGTCGTTCGCCAAGCGGCGCGACATGACGGTGGTGCTGACGGCCTCGACCGCGGGCGTGCTGGACGGGGCGGGGACCACCGTCGGCCACGTGTCCACGCTCGCCGACGCCATCGTGCTCCTGCGCTACGTCGAGCAGGCCGGCCAGGTCCGCCGGGCGCTGACGGTCCTGAAGGTGCGCGGGAGCGCCCACGACACCGCGATCCGCTCGGTCACCATCGACGACGACGGCTTCCGGATCGGCGGGCCGCTGGGCGTGCCGAGCGGGCTGCTGGAGCAGGTGTCGCCCGAGGGCGGGTAGCAGGACGCGCGACGGGCCACCCGCGACGTGCGGGGGCGCTCAGTCGTCCCAGGGGCCGAAGTCGTCCACGGCGTTCCTCTCGTCGGGCGGCGGGTGCGGGCTCTCGGGCGGTCGTCGCGCCCGGGCGCTCCGCCGGCCCGGGCGGGGCCGGCGGGCCTGCAGGCGCTGCGGGGTTGCATCGGCACCGCCGCGCCGGCCTTGAGCAGGCCGTACGGTCGCCGTCCCGACGGGAGGACATCGCGTGGCGCTGCGGTTCGAGGAGCTGGCCTGGGCGGCGACGCCGATCGGCGAGATCAGCCTGCGCCGGCGCCGCGAGCCGCAGCTGCAGGTCGACGTGCACGAGGTGCTGCTCGGCGACGAGTACCTCATGTCCAGCCTGTTCACCGTCGCCGAGGTCGCGCTGGCCGACCTGGGCCTGGCCGCCGTCGACGGCCCCGACCTCGACGTCGTCGTCGGCGGGCTGGGCCTGGGGTGCACGGCCCGGGCCGCCCTCGCGGACGACCGGGTGCGCTCGCTGCGGGTCGTCGAGGCGCTCGCGCCCGTCGTCGACTGGCACGTGCAGGGGCTGGTGCCCGGCGGCGAGGTGCTGGCGGGGGACCCGCGGTGCACGTTCGTGGTCGACGACTTCTTCGCCGCCGTCGCGACCGGCCGGCCGTTCGGGCCCGGCGCGCCCGAGCGCTGCGCGGCGGTCCTGCTCGACGTGGACCACTCGCCGCGCCAGCTGCTGCACCCGAGCCACGCCGCGTTCTACTCCCCGGCGGGGCTCGGTCGCCTCGCGGCCCGGCTGCACGCGGGCGGCGTCCTCGCGCTGTGGTCCGACGACCCGCCGGACGAGCCCTTCCTCGCCGTGCTGCGCGCGGTGTTCGTCACGGCCGAGGCGCACGTCGTGCCCTTCGACAACCCGCTGACCGGCGGCCGGTCCGCCAACACCGTCTACGTCGCGCGCACCGCGTGAGCGTCACGCCCGGGCAGGCGCGCGCGCTCGCCCTGGCCCTGCCGGAGGTCGTCGAGGCCGACCACCACGGCCGGCCGTCGTTCCGGGTGGCGGGGCGGGTGCTGGCGACGGTGCCCGACGAGGCGGCCTGGAACGTGATGGTCGGCGAGTCCGAGGCGCACGCCGCGCAGGCGCACCCCGGCTGCGCGCTGCTGTGGTGGGGCCGGCGGCTGTCCGGGGTGCGGGTGGAGCTGGCGGAGGTCGACGCCGCCCTGCTGGCCGAGCTGCTCGACGAGGCCTGGCACCGCCGCGCGCCCGCCCGCCTGCGCCGCGGCTGAGCTCAGGGCCGGGTGCCGCAGGTGCTGGCGAGCAGGTGCACGAGGGTGCGGGTGACCTGCACGAGCTCGGCCACCGGGACCGACTCGTCGGGTGCGTGCGCCTGCCGGACGTCGCCCGGCCCGTAGACGACCGTCGGCACGCCGCCGAGGCCGGTGAGCAGCCGCTGGTCGGAGCCGTACGGCACGCCGTGCACCGCCGGCACCGTGCCGTGCACCGCCGTGTGCGCCTGCGACACGAGCCGGGTGACCGCGGCCCCCTCGGCGACCTCGCCCGGCGCGAACTGACCGCCCCACCACTGCACCTGCACGGGGTGCTCGCGCAGCCACGGGTCGCCCGCGCACACCTGCGCGACGGCCTGCTCGAGCTCGGCGCGGGCCTGCTCGACCGGCTCGCCGAGGGCGACCCCCAGGCGGCCCTCGGCGACGAGCCGGTCCGGGACGCTGCTGGCCCAGTCGCCGCAGGACAGCGTGCCGACCGACAGCGGGTACGGCAGCCGGTAGCCGGCCATGAGCGGGTCGGGCCGCAGGTTGCGCCGGGCCTCCAGCGCCCGCAGCGCCGCGTGGACGAGGACGTACTTGTCGAACGCGTCCACGCCGTCGAGCCGCGAGCTGGCGTGCACCGAGCGGCCCTGGACGACGAGCCGGAAGGTCAGGGCGCCCGCGGTCGCCGTGACCAGCCGGCCGCCGGTCGGCTCGCAGATGACGGCGAGGTCGCCGCGGTGGCCGCGCCGCAGGGTGGCGAAGGTGCCGAGGCCGCCGTCCTCCTCCCCGACGACGCTCTGCACGACGACCCGGCCGCGCAGCCGCACGCCGGCGACGCGCAGGGCCCGCACCGCCGCGAGCTGGCAGACCAGGCCGGCCTTCATGTCGCACGCGCCGCGGCCGAGCACCCGTCCGTCGCGGACCTCGCCGGACCACGGTCCGGTCGTCCAGCCGACGCCGCCCGGGGGCACCACGTCGACGTGCCCGTTGAGGACGACGGTCGGGCCGTCGTCGCCGCCCCAGCTGCCGACCAGGCCCCACGCCTCGTCGCGCGGCGCCTCGCTGCCGGGGAAGGCGGGGTCGGACGTGGTGGCCGCCAGGTCGATGCTCCACAGGTCGGTGTCCATGCCGATCGCGCCGAGGCGGCCCGCCACGCGGTGCTGCGCCTCGCTCTCGGCGGCCGTGCCGGTCACGGACGGCACCGCGAGCAGCGCCTGCAGGTCGGCGACGAGGTCCTCGGCGCGCACGCCGGACAGGGCGTCCGCCACGCGGGGGTCGGCGGCCGGCCCGCCCCGCTGGGCGGGCACGAGGTCCGCGAGGGACGGCACGGGCGGCACGGGCGCGAGGGGGGTCACCCTCTCCTCGTCGTCCGTCCGGCGGGCGCGCTGGAGGTCGGGTCCGCGGATGGCCCGGGAGGATCCGTGCGGGCGGACCCGTCCGGGCCATGCCCGGCTGGTCGGCGTGACCGGTCCCACTGCTTGCAACTGTTGAACACCGTGCAAGCACGGGCATGTCAGGGTCCTCACACCTGGAGGTCCGATGACCGGAACCGCAGACGATGCCCGCGCCGGGCTGCTCAGCTCGCTGACCGGCAAGGTGAAGGAGGTGGCCGGAGCCGTCTCCGGCAACGACTCCCTGGCCGCCGAGGGCCAGCTGCAGCAGGCCGAGGCGACCGCGCGCAAGGACGCCGCCACCCGGGAGGCCCTCGCCCGCGTCGAGGGCGAGCAGGCCGCGCAGACCCTCGCCGAGGAGCGTGCGGCCGCCGACCGCGAGCGCGCCCGGGTCGACGCCGAGGCGGCGGCTGCGCTGACCGCCACGGCCGTCGCGGCCGAGGCGGAGAAGGAGGCCGTGCAGGCGCGCCTCGCGCGCGAGGAGCGCGAGCGCGTGGCCGAGGCCGACGCCGCCGCCGAGCGCGAGGTGCAGCGGGTCGCCGCCGAGGCGCGCACCCAGCACGCCGCCGCCGAGCGGGAGCAGGCGCAGGCCGCCCGCCTGCACGACGCACAGCAGTCCGACGCCGAGCGCACCGCCGACGCCGCCCGCGCCGCCCGCGCGGAGGCCGACCGGCTCGCCGCCGAGGCCGACGTCCCCACCGAGAAGTAGGAGATCACCATGGACGTGCTCAGCTACCCCAAGAAGGCCGTCGCGCTGGAGTACCGGGCGCTGTCGCTGCCCGCTCGGCTCGTCGAGACCCAGCTCGTCACCCGGCTGCTCGAGCAGGACTCGGCCGTGCGTCTGTCGTACGAGCGGGCGCTCGGCACGCTCGACGAGACCGTCGGCCGGCTGCTGGGCGACACCGCCCTCGAGCAGCGCGGCACCGCGCTGCGCCGCCGGACCGAGGCGCTCGAGCGCGCGGCCGTCCTCGAGCAGGAGGCCGCCCGCCAGGCCGCCGACGCGGACGCCACGCTGCAGGAGGGCGAGGCGGCAGCCGCCCGGCGCCGCGCCGGTGCCGTGCAGCAGGCGCAGCAGGGCAGCGCCGAGGCGCTGTCGCAGGAGCGGGCCGAGAAGGCGCGGATCGCCAGTGAGACCGACGCCCGCGAGCAGGCCGAGACCGCTCGCACCGCCGCCGCGGCGAGGAGCCGGGCGGCGCAGACCGACCAGGCGCGCCGGGCCGAGCGGGCGCGCATCGCCGACGTGGAGGACGCCGCCACCGCCGCCCCCGCCGCGCAGCTGGACGCGGCCGTCTTGCAGCAGGCGGCCTCGGACGCCCAGCGGGCCGAGGCCGACGCGCTCGCCGGCCTCGCCGCGCGGGAGAACGCCTCGCGGGCGCAGGAGCGCCGCGCGCGCGAGCAGACCGGCGGCTGACCCCCGCCGATCCCGGACCCGGGTCCCCCGTGGGGGCCCGGGTCCGCTGCTGACCGGGGGCTGCGCTCAGGAGCGGTGCTCGGCGAGCAGCCCCCGCCGGGCCGCGGCCTCGGCCAGCCGGTCGCGGGCGTCCGGGTGGGCGACCGCGTCGATGATGGCCCGCGCCTGCTCGGACTGGCTGCGCCCGAACACCGGCGCGACCCCCTGCTCGCTGACCAGCGCGGAGTGCTGGAAGGACGTCACCGGCCCGTCGACCAGCTCGACGACGGTCGACACCTGCGCCCGGGGGTGCCAGGACGGCAGCGCCATGACCGCGGCGCCGCCGGCGGAGTGCATCGCGCCGACGATGAAGTCGGTCGAGCCGCCGAACCCGGAGTAGATGGCGCCGCCGGGCCGGCGGGACGCGTTCGCCTGCGCGTACAGGTCCACCTGCATCGCCGAGTTGATCGACGTCATGGAGCGCTGCCGGGCGATGACCGCCGGGTCGTTGGTCTTCTCCGTGCGCAGCACGCGCACCCGCGGCTCGTCGGCCACCCACGCGTACAGCTCGGGCGAGCCGAACAGGAACGAGCAGACGACGGGCTCGGTGGGGTCGAGCGCCCCCTGCCGCTCGAGGTCCAGGACGCCGTCGCTGATCATCTCGCTGAACACCCGCAGGCCGCGGCTGCCGGCGAGCGCCGACAGGGTCGCGTCGGGCACGCCGCCGATCCCGAGCTGCAGCGTCGCGCCCGCGGGCACCAGGCCCGCCACCCGCTCGCCGATCCGCCGGGACGTCTCGTCGGGCGCCCGCCCGGACGGGGCGGGCAGCCCCACGGGCATCTCCACCGCGAGGTCGACGTCGTCGACGGGCAGCACCGCGTCGCCGTGGGTGTACGGCATGTGCTCGTCCAGGACGGCGACGACCAGCCCCCCGCGGGCGCGGGCCGCCTCGACCGCCGCCGGCAGCACGTTGACCTCGATGCCCAGGCTCACCGTGCCGGCCCGCGGCGTCGAGGTGTGCAGCAGGACGACGTCCGGCGGGCGGGTGGTGCGGAACAGCGACGGCACCAGCGACAGCCGGGCCGGCAGGTACTCCAGGCCCGGCTGGTCGCGCTGGCCGGGGCCGACGAACGGCGTCTCGAGCACGACCCCGGGGCGCGACGGCACCCCGCGGGGCGCGTTGAGCAGGAACAGCCGGTAGGCGGGCAGCGCCTCGTCGACCACGGCCAGCGCGGGCAGGTGGGTCGCGGCGTTGCCGCTGGTCACCACCCGCGGCTCGGCGACGGGCAGGGCGGACAGGACCCGGCGGAGGGCGTCGATCGTCACGGTGCGCACGCCCCGGCCCTACCCCGTAGCGAGCCTGCCCCGTACACGGCCCCGCTCCTGCGGACCGGTGGTCCCGGCGCCCTAGCCTGGGGCCGTGCCCGCCGACGAGCCGTCTCCCGCCCTCGTCCTGCCGCAGCTGCGCCTGGACGAGCTGCTGAGCGAGTTGCAGGCCCGCGTCGCCGGGGTGGTCGGGGTGCGCGACCGCACCCGCGCGCTGGTCGAGGCGCTGCTCGCGGTCGGCAGCGACCTCGAGCTGGACCTGGTCCTGCGGCGGATCGTCGAGGCGGCCGTCACCCTGGTCGACGCGGAGTACGGCGCGCTGGGCGTCCTCGGCGAGCAGGGCCGGCTGGCGCAGTTCCTCACCGTCGGCGTGGACGACAGCACGCGCGGGCAGATCGGCGCGCTGCCCCGGGGGCACGGCGTCCTGGGCATGCTCGTCCGGGACCCCCGGCCCCTGCGGCTGGACGACCTCGGCGCGCAGGAGCAGGCGTACGGCTTCCCGCCCGGCCACCCGCCGATGCGGACCTTCCTCGGCGTGCCCGTGCGGGTCCGGGAGACGGTGTTCGGCAACCTCTACCTCACCGAGAAGCGCGGCGGCGCGTCCTTCGACGAGGAGGACGAGCAGGTGGTGCTCGCCCTCGCCGCGGCGGCCGGCGTGGCAATCGCCAACGCCCGGCTGTACGACACCGCCCGCCGCCGGGAGGGCTGGCGCGCGGCGTCGGCGGAGGTGTCGACGCGACTGCTGTCGGGCGCCTCGCCCGAGGACGTGCTCGAGCTGGTCGCCGGCCGCACCCGCGAGCTGTCCGGAGCGGCGACCGGCCTGGTGGCGCTGCCCGCCCCGCGCGGCGAGGGGTTGCTCGTCGAGGCGGCCGAGGGCGAGCGGGCCGGCGAGCTGCGGGGCCTGCTGCTCGCCCCGGGCGACGGCCTCGCGCTGGCGGCCGACGGCACCCCCGTGCTGCTGCCCGGCGGCCCGGTGGCGAGCCGGCTCGTGCCGGGGGCGCCCTCGTGGGTGCTCGCGGTCCCGCTGGGGGTGCGCGGCGTGGTGCTGGCCGTCGGCGGCGGCGCGCGCGAGGAGCCGCCCGGCAGCCTGCCCGAGGAGCTGCACGCGTTCGCCACGCAGGCCGCGCTGGGCCTCGAGCTGGCCGAGCGCCGGCGTGACGCCGAGCGGCTGGTCGTCCTGGAGGACCGCGACCGCATCGCCCGCGACCTGCACGACCTGGTCATCCAACGGCTGTTCGCCACCGGCATGCAGCTGGAGAGCGCGACGCGCCTGGTGCAGCACCCGGAGGCGGCGGCCCGCGTGCACCGCGCCGTCGGCGACCTGGACGAGATGATCCGCGAGATCCGCTCGACCATCTACGCGCTGCAGTCGGGCCCGGCCGACGAGCCGGTCAGCCTGCGCACCCGGCTGCGGGAGGTGCTCGACGCCGGCGCCGAGCAGCTCGGGCACGCCCCGTCGTCGCGGGTGTCGGGGCTGGTCGACACGGCGGTGCCGCCGGGCGTCGCCGACCACCTGCTGGCCGTGCTGCGCGAGGCGCTGTCGAACGCGGCGCGGCACGCCGGCGCGACGCGGGTGGACGTGCAGGTGGACGTCGACGAGGAGCTGCACCTGCAGGTGCGCGACGACGGGCGGGGGCTGCCCGCGGGCGGCCGGCGCAGCGGCCTGGCCAACCTCGCCGAGCGCGCGGTCGCGCTCGGCGGCACCTTCTCCGCGGGGCCGACCCCGGGGGCGCCGGGCACGACCGTGCAGTGGTCGGTGCCGCTGCCGGGCCGCTCGTAGGGCACCGCTGCAGCAGGACGGTGCGCGCTGCGGCAGGACGGTGCGCGCTGCGGCAGGACGGTGCGCGCTGCGGCAGGACGGTGCGCGCTGCGGCAGGACGGTGCGCGCTGCGGCAGGACGGTGCGCGCTGCGGCAGGACGGTGCGCGCTGCGGCCGGCACCGGGGACGGCGGCCGCCTCAGGGACGGGTGCGGCGCTCCTGCGCGACGAGCACCGCCGCCTGCGTGCGCCGCTGCAGCCCGAGCTTGCCCAGCAGGGACGACACGTGGTTCTTCACGGTCTTCTCCGCGAGGAAGACCCGCTCGCCGATCTGCCGGTTGGTCAGGCCCTCGCCGACCAGGTCGAGGACGCGCCGCTCCTGGTCGGTGAGCGCCGCGAAGGGGTCGGCGCGCTCCTGCCGGGTGCGCAGCTGCTGCAGCACCCGGGCCGTCACCTGCGGGTCGAGCAGCGAGCCGCCGGCCGCCACCGTCCGCACGGCCCCGAGCAGGTCGGCGCCGCGGATCTGCTTGAGCACGTAGCCGGCGGCCCCGGCCATGATGGCGCCGAGCAGCGCCTCGTCGTCCGCGAACGACGTGAGCATCAGGCAGGGCAGGTCGGGCAGCTGCGAGCGCAGGTCGCGGCAGACCGTGATGCCGTCGCCGTCGGGCAGCCGGACGTCGAGCACGGCGACGTCGGGCCGCACCGCGGGCACCCGCGCCATCGCCTCGGCGGCGGTGGACGCCTCCCCGACGACGACGACGTCGCCGTCGACCTCGAGGAGCTCCTTCACGCCGCGGCGGACGACCTCGTGGTCGTCGAGCAGGAAGACGCGGAGGGCGGGCGGCGCGGCGCTGGTCACGGGCCATCGTGACACCGCGCCGGGCGGCTACCCTCGACGGCTCGCCCGACTCCGACCCGGCCGCTGCCCGGGCAGGTGGGCCCCGGCGCGGCACCCCGCGCCGGCCCTGCTGCGCCGGAGGTCCCCCCGTGCCCGAGCCCGACGACGTCCTGACCCGGGAGCGCTCCCACCTGGCCCGCGCCCGCGACGACCTGCGCCGCATGCGCGAGCACACCGGCACGCTGCTCGACACGCAGGCCGCCTGGGGCAACGACGAGGCCACCACGCGCGCGCTCGCGGCGAGCCTGGCCCGCCGCTTCGACCAGCTGCTCGACGACGGGGTGACCCCGCTGTTCTTCGGCCGCCTCGACACCGAGGACGCGGAGGTCTTCCACGTCGGTCGCCGGCACGTGAGCGGCGCCGACGGCGAGCCGGTGGTCGTCGACTGGCGCGCGCCCGTCTCCGGCGCTTACTACCGGGCCTCCGCGCAGGACCGGCAGGGCGTGGTCCTGCGCCGCCGCTTCGGCTTCCGCGAGGGCGCGCTCACCGCGTACGAGGACGACCGGCTGGCGGGCGCGGCGGCGGTCAGCGCGCTGCTGCTCAGCGAGATCGAGCGCCCGCGCAGCGGACCGATGCGCGACATCGTCGCCACGGTGCAGCCCGAGCAGGACCTGCTCGTGCGCGCGCCGCTGGAGCAGACGGTCTGCGTGCAAGGGGCGCCCGGCACCGGCAAGACCGCCGTCGGGCTGCACCGCGCGGCGTACCTGCTGTACGCCCACCGGACCCGGCTGGCCACCACCGGCGTGCTCGTCGTCGGCCCCAACCGCGCGTTCCTGGCGTACGTGCAGGAGGTGCTGCCCGCGCTCGGCGAGGTGCAGGTGACCCAGGCGACCGCGGACGACCTCGCGCCGCGCGTGCCGGTGCGCCGCGCCGCGGGCTTGCAGGAGGCGCAGGTCAAGGGGGACGCGCGCACCGCGACGGTGCTCGAGCGGGCGCTGTGGCTGCACGCCGTGCGGGCGACCGAGCCCCTGGTGGTGACCACCGGGACGACCCGGCGCTGGCGCGTGCAGCCGGAGGACGTGCGCTCGCTGGAGCGCCTCGTGCGCGGTCGCGGCCTGTCCTGGACGGCGTCCCGCGCGGCGCTGGCCGGCGCGCTGGCCAGCGCGGTCGTGCGCCAGCAGGACGACGCCGGCACCTCGTCGGGGGAGCGGGCCGTGGAGCTGCTCGCGCGCAGCAAGGTGGTGCGGGCGTACGTCGACGCGCTGTGGCCGCCGCTCACCGCCGCCCGCCTGGTCAAGGCCGTCCTCGGCGACCGGGAGCTGCTCGCGCGCGCGGCCCAGGGGGTGCTGTCGGACGACGAGCAGGAGGCTCTCGCGGGCGGGGGAGCGGGCCGGTGGTCGGCGGCCGACCTGCCCCTGCTCGACGAGGCGGCGCACCTGCTCGACCGGGTGCCGGGCTACGCCCACGTGGTCGTCGACGAGGCGCAGGACCTGTCGGCGATGCAGCTGCGCGCGATCGGGCGCCGCTGCGCGACGGGCAGCGCGACCGTGCTGGGCGACCTCGCGCAGGGCACCACGCCCGGCGCCCCGGGCGACTGGCGCCAGGTGCTGGAGCACCTGGGCAAGCCGAGCGGGCGGCTCGACGTCCTGACCACCGGCTACCGGGTGCCGCGCGAGGTGCTCGACCTGGCCAACCGGCTGCTGCCCCGCATCGCGCCCGGGCTGGCCGCCGCGGGGTCGCTGCGGTCGGTCCCGGGCTCGCTGGAGGTGCGCCGGGTGCCGTCGCTGGTGCCGGCCGCCGTCGACGCGGTCCGCCGTCGGGCCGACGCCGGCTCGGTGGCCGTGGTGGCGGCCGACCCGGAGCTGCTGGCCGCGGTGGGGCAGGCGCTGGCGGCCGCCGGGACCGTCGCGGAGCTGCTCGGGGCGGGCGGTCCCGCGGCGCCCGTGGCGCTCGTGCCCGTCGGCCTCGTCAAGGGGCTGGAGTTCGACAGCGTGGTGCTGCTCGAGCCGGCCGCGGTGGCGGCGTCCGGCCCGCACGGGCTGCGCGCGCTGTACGTCGCCCTCACCCGGGCGGTCTCCTCGCTGCAGGTGCTGCACGTGCAGGACCTGCCTGCGGAGCTGGCGGCGCTGCCGGCGGCTCCCGGCGCTCCGGCTGGGGGCTCGACGGCGACGACGAGCCCGGGATCACCGGCCACGCTCGGCTGAGCGGGCTCGGTCAGCGGGCGGCCGTGCGGCCGTGGTGCTGGAGGGCGACGTCCAGCCAGCGGGTCAGCTGCGGGTCGGTGACCAGACCGTCGGCGGTGACGCTGATCCATCCCGGCCCCATCGGGCGGTCCGCCCCCATGACCGCGGGCTGCGCGCCGGGGACGGCGAGCAGCTCGGCGGAGCGGTCGGGGTCGACGCGGACGAGCAGGCTGCCCTCGCGGTGGACGGACACGACCATGCGGCCGTCCAGCATGAACGACAGGCCGCCGAACATCTTCACCTCGCGCACCGCCCCGCCCGGGGGCAGAGCGCTCCGGACCCGCGCCGCCAGGTCCTGCTGCGGCGCGGTCACGACCCTCTCCGGGGGGAGGGCCCGCTCTGCGGCGCGGGGGACGACGTGTGCGACATGAGGCGCCTCCGTGCCTGACGGGCAGGTGACCCGGCACGACACGGTCTCCGACGGACAGGTCCCGGTCAAGCAGCGGCGACCCGCTCCGGAGGTCGCCGGAGCGCGGGCCCGCCTCGGCGCTCGCGGACCCCGGTCGAGCTGCTCCGGCAGCCGCTCCGCAGGCGGGCCGGAGGTCGCGCCCAGGGACCGGCGGCACGGTCGTGCCGGGGCCGAGCACGGTGCCGGCCCTGAGGGAGGAACACCATGGACAGCACGGACCTGCAGGCCGGCGAGCCCCGCCGACCGACGACAGCACCGCCGACGAGACCGCCGACGACGACGACGGCGCCGACAGCACGGCGAGCTCGACCTCGGCCGCCGGCCCACGGCGTGGGAGGGTGCCCGGCCGGGACGCCTCGCGCAGGGGGCCCGGGCGCGGGCCGGCGGCCCGCGCGAGCCGTCAGCACCCCGACCGCGGAGGCCGCACCGTGAGCAGGAGCCCGCACCGCGCCGTCACCTGCCCGGCGCAGGCCGACGTGCTCCCGGCGCACCGGCCACCGGCAGCCGTGACGAGCGGCGCACCGGTCGACCGCGAGCAGCTCCGCCGGTGACCCCTCCCGTCGGGGGCAGCAGCCGGCGCCGGCCCGCGCGGACGACGGCCCTGGCCGTCCGCACGCCCACCACCGGGGGCGTGCTCGGCCTGCCGCCCCTGCTCACCGTCGGGGTCGACATCGGCGGCACCAAGGTCGTGGCCGGCGTCGTGACCCCGGACGGCCGGCTGCTGGAGACGGTGCGGGCCGAGACCCCGGACCGCAGCCAGAGCCCGGACGTGGTCGAGCGGGTGATCGCGGACGTCGTCTCCGAGCTGGTCGCGCGGCACGACGTGCGCGCGGTCGGCATCGGTGCCGCGGGCTTCGTGGACGCGGCCCGCGAGAGCGTGCTGTTCGCGCCGCACCTGTCGTGGCGGCACGAGCCGCTGACCGAGAAGCTCTCGGCCCGGCTGCGGCTGCCGGTGCTCGTCGACAACGACGCCAACGCCGCGGCGTGGGCGGAGTGGCGCTTCGGCGCCGGCCGGGGCGAGACGCACCTGGCGGTCGTCACCCTGGGCACCGGCATCGGCGGCGCGCTGCTGTTCGACGGCGCGCTGCTGCGGGGCCGCTTCGGGGTCGCGGGCGAGTTCGGGCACATGCAGGTCGTGCCGGGCGGCCACCGCTGCGAGTGCGGCAACCGCGGCTGCTGGGAGCAGTACGCCAGCGGCAACGCGCTGGTCCGCGAGGGCCGTGAGCTCGTCGCGGCGGCGTCGCCGGTCGCCCACCGCCTGAGCGAGGCCGCCGGCGGCGACCCCGCCCGGCTGACCGGCCCCATGGTCACGCAGGCGGCACAGGCGGGCGACCCGGCGGCGGTCGAGCTGCTGGCGGAGGTCGGCGAGTGGCTGGGGGTGGGGCTGGCCAACCTCGCCGCCGCGCTGGACCCCGGCCTGTTCGTGATCGGCGGCGGGGTGAGCGACGCCGGCGACCTGCTCCTGGACCCGGCCCGCGCGGCGTACCGGCGGACCCTGACCGGGCGCGGCTACCGGCCGGAGGCGCGCATCGTGCCGGCCGGCCTGGGTCCGGAGGCGGGCCTGGTCGGGGCGGCCGACCTGGCACGGCAGGTCGCCCGCCGCTTCCGGCGCACCCCGCGCCGGCGTCCCCGGCCCTGACCCGGGGCCCCGGGTCGCGCACCGCGGGCCCGGGGCGCACGATGCCCGCATGCGGGTCGTCGTGGCAGGTGCGTCCGGGTTCGTCGGACGGCGGCTGTGCCCCGCCCTGGAGCAGGCCGGCCACGAGGTGCGGGCCATGACCCGCAACCCGGCGGGCCACTCCGGCGCGGGCACCGCCGTGCGGGGCGACGTGCACGACCCCGCCACCCTGGCGACCGCGCTCGAGGGCTGCGACGCGGCGTACTACCTGGTGCACAGCCTGGACAGCCCCGACTTCCTCACGCAGGACGCCGCCGCGGCGCGCACCTTCGCCGCGGCCGCCGCCGAGGCCGGCCTGCGGCGGATCGTCTACCTCGGCGGGCTCGGCGACGACGCCGACGACCTGTCGGCCCACCTGCGCAGCCGGCGCGAGGTCGAGCGGCTGCTCGCCTCCGGCGGGGTGCCGGTCACGACCCTGCGCGCCGGCATCATCGTCGGCCACGGCGGCATCTCCTGGGAGATGACGCGGCAGCTCGTGGAGCACCTGCCCGCGATGATCACCCCGCGCTGGGTGCGCACCCGCACGCAGCCCATCGCGGTCGCCGACGTCATCCGCTACCTCGTCGGCGTGCTCGAGGCGCCGGTCGAGGGGTCGCGGGCCTTCGACATCGGCGGCACCGAGGTCCTCGAGTACGTCGAGATGATGCGGCGGGTCGCGGCCATCGAGGGCCGCACCATGATCGTGGTGCCCGTGCCGCTGCTGACCCCGCAGCTGTCGTCGCGCTGGCTGTCGCTGGTGACCGACGTGGACGTGCAGACCGGCCGCTCGCTGGTGGACTCGATGAGCAACGAGGTGGTCGTCCGCGACGACAGCATCCGCGAGCTCGTGCCCTTCGCGCCGATGGACTACGACGACGCCGTCCTGCAGGCGCTCGGCGAACGGGCGAAGGCCGGGCGCTCGTGAGGCGACCGGACCGCGACGAGATCGTCCGGCGCCTGCCGCGCTGGCTGGTCGAGAAGGTGCCGCGCGACCACCGCGAGTCCGACGAGGCGTTCCGGCGCCGCCGCCGGGTCACGGCGGGGGTGTCGCTGGCCGGTGCCGGGCTGCTGGGCGTGTCCCTGTCGACGCGCCCCGACTCGACCGAGTTCTACGCCCTCACGCTCGGCGTCGCGGGCACCTGGGTCGCGGGCGGCTTCGCGTCCGGCCCGCTGCACCTGGGCTGGATGCAGGCGCGCGACGAGACGCTGCGCCGGCCCGTGCTGCAGCCGGTGCTGACCGGCGTGGCGACCTTCGCCGGCTTCTACGCCTGCGCGCTCGTCGCCCGCGAGGTGCCGCTGCTCGAGCGGGCCATCTCCTCGGTGCTGTCCTACGCCGACCAGGGCAACACCTCGCTGGTCCTGCTCACCACGCTGGCCAACGGCGCGGCGGAGGAGGTCTTCTTCCGCGGGGCGCTGTACGCCGCCCTCGGCGACAAGCACCCGGTGGCGCTGTCCACGGCGGTGTACGCGCTGGCGACCACCGCCACCCGCAACCCCGCCCTGGTGCTCGCGGCCGGCGCGATGGGGGTCGTCCTCGGCGCCCAGCGGCGCGCGTCCGGCGGGATCCAGGCCCCGGTGCTCACCCACCTCACCTGGTCCACGCTGATGCTGCGCTACCTGCCGCCGCTGTTCGCCCACGACGACGCCGCACCCCCGCTGCACCGCCGGTAGCGCCCCGCTGCCGCGCCGACCCGGTGACCGGTGCTCCCGACACCCGCATGTCGCAGCAGCGATCGCCGGGTCGGTCGGACCGCACGCCCCGCGCCGCGCCGACCCGGTGGTCGGTGCTCCCGACACCCGCGTGTCGCCGCAGCGATCGCCGGGTCGGTCGGACCGCACCGCCGCTGCCGCGCCGACCCGGTGACCGGTGCTCCCGACACCCGCGTGTGCCCGCAGCGATCGCCGGGTCGGGCCCGGGGCGCGCCGTGCCGGGCGGGCGCACACCGCGACGGCCGTGGTCGACCCTAGGGTGGCGCGGACGGGTCGCAGCGTCGCGGCCCAGGTGGAGGAGACCGCGTGGAGGACGTCCGGCTCGGGTCGCGGGTGGACGTCGCCGGCGAGGCGTTCGCCCGCAACGCCCTCGCCCAGGGCGAGGCGGTCGCCGACCTGCGGCGCCGGCTCGACAGCGCGCGCCTGGGGGGCTCGCCGCAGAGCCGCGAGCGCCACGTCGGACGCGGCAAGCTGCTGCCGCGCGACCGCGTGGACGCGCTGCTCGACCCGGGCAGCCCGTTCCTGGAGCTGTCGCCGCTGGCGGCCACCGGCATGTACGGCGACGAGGCCCCCGGCGCCGGCATCATCACCGGGGTGGGCCGGGTGTCCGGCCGCGAGTGCGTGGTGGTCGCCAACGACGCCACCGTCAAGGGCGGCACCTACTACCCGATGACGGTGAAGAAGCACCTGCGCGCGCAGGAGGTGGCGCAGCAGAACCGGCTGCCGTGCGTCTACCTGGTCGACTCCGGCGGGGCGTTCCTGCCGCGCCAGGACGAGGTGTTCCCCGACCGCGACCACTTCGGCCGGATCTTCTTCAACCAGGCGACGATGAGCGCGCAGGGGATCGCGCAGATCGCCGCGGTCCTGGGCAGCTGCACGGCGGGCGGGGCCTACGTGCCGGCGATGGCCGACGAGGCCGTCATCGTCCGGGACCAGGGCACCATCTTCCTCGGCGGGCCGCCGCTGGTGAAGGCGGCGACCGGCGAGGTGGTGAGCGCCGAGGACCTCGGCGGCGGGCTGCTGCACTCGCGCACCTCGGGCGTCACCGACCACCTCGCCGACGACGACGCCCACGCGCTGCGCATCGTCCGGCGCATCGTCGCGACCCTCGGCCCGCGGCCGGCCCCGCCGTGGGACCGGGTCCCCGTCGAGCCGCCCGCGCACGACCCGGCCGAGCTGCTCGGCGTCGTGCCGGTCGACCCGCGGACTCCGTACGACGTGCGCGAGGTGATCGCCCGGCTGGTCGACGGCAGCCGCTTCCAGGAGTTCAAGGCGGAGTACGGCACGACGCTGGTGACCGGGTTCGCGCACGTCCACGGCCACCCCGTCGGGATCGTGGCCAACAACGGCGTGCTGTTCGGGGAGTCGGCCCAGAAGGGCGCCCACTTCATCGAGCTCTGCGACCGGCGCGCGGTGCCGCTGCTGTTCCTGCAGAACATCACCGGCTTCATGGTCGGCCGCGAGTACGAGGCCGGCGGCATCGCCAAGCACGGCGCCAAGATGGTGACCGCGGTGGCCTGCGCGCGGGTGCCCAAGCTGACCGTCGTCATCGGCGGCAGCTTCGGGGCCGGCAACTACTCGATGTGCGGCCGGGCCTACAGCCCGCGGTTCCTCTGGATGTGGCCCGGCGCGCGCATCTCCGTCATGGGCGGGGAGCAGGCGGCGTCGGTGCTGGCGACGGTGCGGCGCGACCAGCTCGCCGCCGCCGGAGGCGGCCCGGAGGGGACAGCCGCCTGGAGCGCCGAGGACGAGGAGGTGTTCAAGGCCCCGGTGCGCGAGCAGTACGAGCGGCAGGGCAGCCCGTACTACGCCACCGCCCGGCTGTGGGACGACGGCGTGCTCGACCCGCTGGACACCCGCGACGCCGTGGGCCTGGCCCTGTCGGCCTGCGCCGGCGCGCCCCTCGCGCCGGTCTCCTACGGCGTCTTCCGGATGTGACGGGCAGCGTGGAGCGAGCACGAGGGGGCGGCTGATGTTCGACACCGTGCTGGTCGCCAACCGCGGCGAGATCGCCGTGCGCGTCTGCCGCACCCTGCGCCGGCTCGGCGTCCGCTCGGTCGCGGTCCACAGCGACGCCGACGCGGGGGCCCGCCACGTCCGCGAGGCCGACGTGGCCGTGCGCCTCGGGCCGGCGAGCGCCCGCGAGAGCTACCTGTCGGTGGAGCGGCTGCTCGAGGCGGCCGCCGCGACCGGCGCGCAGGCCGTCCACCCCGGCTACGGCTTCCTCGCCGAGAGCACCGCGTTCGCGCAGGCCTGCGCCGACGCCGGGCTGGTCTTCGTCGGCCCGCCCGCGCGCGCCGTCGAGGTGATGGGCGACAAGATCCGCGCGAAGCAGACGGTGAGCGCCGCGGGGGTGCCGGTCGTGCCCGGCCGCTCGGTGCCCGGGATGACCGACGCCGACCTGCACGACGCCGCCGAGGAGGTCGGCTACCCGGTGCTGGTCAAGCCGTCGGCGGGCGGCGGCGGCAAGGGCATGCGCCTGGTCCACGCGCCGGCCGAGCTGGCCGACGCGCTGACCTCCGCGCGCCGCGAGGCCGCGGCCTCCTTCGGCGACGACACGCTGTTCCTGGAGCGGTTCGTGCTGCGGCCGCGGCACGTCGAGGTGCAGGTCCTCGGCGACGCCCACGGCACGGTGCTCCACCTCGGCGAGCGCGAGTGCAGCCTGCAGCGCCGCCACCAGAAGGTCGTCGAGGAGGCGCCGTCGGTCCTGCTCGACGTCGGCCAGCGGGCGCGGTACGGCGCGCTGGCCGTCGCGACGGCGCAGGCGGTCGGTTACACCGGCGCCGGCACCGTGGAGTTCATCGTCGCGGGCGACGCGGCCGACGAGCCGTACTTCATGGAGATGAACACCCGGTTGCAGGTCGAGCACCCGGTCACCGAGCTGGTCACCGGGCTGGACCTCGTCGAGCAGCAGCTGCGGGTCGCGGCGGGGGAGCGGCTGTCGTTCGCCCAGGAGGACGTGCGGCTCACCGGCCACGCCGTCGAGGTGCGCGTGTACGCCGAGGACCCCGCCCGCGGCTTCCTGCCGACCGGTGGCCCGGCGCTGCGGGTGCGCGAGCCCGCCGAGGAGGGCGTGCGCGTCGACAGCTCCCTGCTCGAGGGCGTCGACGTCGGCACGACGTACGACCCGATGCTCAGCAAGGTGGTCGCGTGGGGGCCGGACCGGGCCACCGCGCTCGCCCGGCTCGACCGGGCGCTGGCCGCCCACGTCGTGCTCGGCGTGGGCACCAACACCGCCTTCCTGCGCGCGCTGCTGCGCCACCCCGACGTCCGGGCGGGGCGCCTGGACACCGGGCTGGTGGAGCGCGAGCTGGACGCGCTGCTGGCGCCGGGCCGGGCGGTGCCGGGCGACGCGCTCGTCGCCTTCGCGCTCGCGCAGCTGCTCGACCGCCCGGCCGCCGGCGACGACCCCTGGGACGCGCTCGTGGGCTGGCGGCCGAGCGGGGCGGCCCCCACCACCTGGGTGGTCGGCGGGCCGGGGGGCGCGCCGCTGCGGGTGGCGGCCACCGGCGACGCGGCCGCGGCGCTCGTGCAGGTGGGCGACCTCCCGCCGGTCGCCGCCCGCGGGCAGCGCACCCCCGACGGCCTGCTGCTGACCGCGGGCGGCCGCACCACCTCCGTGCTCGTCGCCCGCGACGGCGCCACCACGTGGCTGCACCTGGACGGGGCGGCGCACGCGGTCACCGAGCTCGCCCCCGAGCGCCGTGGCGCGGCCGCCGGCACGCACGACGGCGACGTGCGCAGCCCCATGCCGGGCGCCGTCGTGGTGGTCCACGTGGCGGACGGCGACCGCGTGGAGGAGGGTCAGGTCCTGCTCGTGGTGGAGGCGATGAAGATGGAGCACGCGCTGGCGGCGCCGCACGCGGGGACCGTCTCGGGGCTCGGCGTCCGCTCCGGCTCCCAGGTCGCGGTGGACCAGCTGCTCGCCAGCGTGCTGCCCGGGCCGGCGTCGTGAGCACCGTCCTGCCGGGTCTGCCCGCGCGCGTGCAGGTGTACGAGGTCGGCCCGCGCGACGGCCTGCAGAACGAGAGCGCCGTCGTGCCCGTCGAGGTCAAGGCCGAGTTCGTCCGCCGGCTGCTCGACGCCGGGCTGACGACCGTCGAGCTGACGAGCTTCGTGCCGGCGCGGTGGGTGCCGCAGCTCGCCGACGCGGAGGAGCTGCTCGCGCTGCTCGGCGACCTGCCGGGGCGCCACCCGGTCCTCGTCCCGACCGACCGCGGGCTCGACCGGGCGCTGGCCGCCGGCGTGCGCGAGGTCGCGGTCTTCGCCAGCGCCACGGAGTCGTTCGCGCAGCGCAACCTCAACCGCAGCGTCGCCGGCGCGCTCGACATGTTCACCCCGGTCGTGGAGCGCGCGCGCCGGGAGGGCCTGGCCGTGCGCGGCTACGTCTCCATGTGCTTCGGCGACCCCTGGGAGGGCGAGGTCCCGCCCGCCCAGGTGGCCGGCGTCGCCGTCCGGCTGGCCGAGATGGGCTGCACCGAGGTGTCCCTCGGCGACACCACCGGCGTCGGGACGCCCGGCCAGGTGCGCGCCCTGCTGCACCTGCTCGCCGAGCGGGGCCTGCCGCGCGCGCAGACCGCCGTGCACTTCCACGACACCTACGGCCAGGCGCTGGCCAACACGCTGGTCGCGCTGCAGGAGGGCGTGACCACCGTCGACGCGAGCGCCGGCGGCCTGGGCGGCTGCCCGTACGCCGGCAGCGCCACCGGCAACCTCGCCACCGAGGACCTGGTGTGGCAGCTGCACGGGCTCGGCATCGAGACCGGCGTCGACCTGCCGGGCCTGGTCCGCACGAGCGCGTGGATGGCCGACCGGCTCGGCCGGCCCAGCGCGTCCCGCACGGTCACCGCGCTCGCCCCCACGTGTGCGGCGCCCGTCCCCGCTCCCCCCTACGGAGAGACCTGACATGTCGCTCGACACCTCGCTCACCGACGAGCAGCTCTCGCTGAAGAAGACCGTGGAGGAGTTCGCGCGGGAGGTCGTGGCCCCCGTGTCCTACGAGCACGACCGGGCCAGGACGTTCCCGTACGAGGTCGTGCGCGGCATGGCCGAGATGGGCCTGTTCGGGCTGCCGTTCCCCGAGGAGCACGGCGGGATGGGCGGCGACTACTTCGCGCTGTGCCTGGCGATCGAGGAGCTCGCCCGCGTCGACCAGAGCGTCGCGATCACGCTGGAGGCGGCGGTCTCGCTCGGCGCGATGCCGGTCCACCGCTTCGGCACCGACGAGCAGAAGGCGACGTGGCTGCCCCGGCTCACCTCCGGCGAGGCGCTCGGCGCGTTCGGGCTCACCGAGCCGGGCGCGGGCAGCGACGCCGGCGGCACCCGCACCACCGCCGTGCTCGAGGACGGGCAGTGGCGCATCAACGGCAGCAAGGCCTTCATCACCAACTCCGGCACCGACCTCACGCGGCTGGTGACGGTCACGGCGGTCACCGGCCAGACCCCGGCGGGCAGGAAGGAGATCAGCTCGATCCTGGTGCCGGTGCCGGCGACCGGGTTCACCGTGGAGCCGGCGTACGACAAGGTGGGCTGGAACGCCTCCGACACCCACCCGCTGACCTTCTCCGACGTCACCGTGCCGGAGGAGAACCTGCTCGGCGTGCGCGGGAAGGGCTACGCCGGCTTCCTGCAGATCCTCGACGAGGGGCGCATCGCGATCAGCGCGCTGTCGGTGGGGGCCGCGCAGGGCTGCGTGGACGAGAGCGTGCGCTACGCCCGGGAGCGCGAGGCGTTCGGGCGCCCGATCGGCCAGAACCAGGCGATCGCCTTCAAGATCGCCCGCATGGAGGCGCGCGTGCACGTCGCGCGCACCGCCTACTACGACGCCGCGTCCAGGATGCTGGCCGGCAAGCCCTTCAAGAAGGAGGCGGCCGTCGCCAAGCTGGTCTCCGGCGAGGCGGCGATGGACAACGCGCGCGACGCCACGCAGGTGCACGGCGGCTACGGGTACATGAACGAGTACCTCGTCGCGCGGCACTACCGCGACTCGAAGATCCTCGAGATCGGCGAGGGCACCACCGAGGTGCAGCTGATGCTCATCGCGCGCGAGCTCGGCCTCTGACCCCGCCCGCACGGTGTGACATGAGACTCGTCCGCTGGGGCCCGCTCGTCGCACCGCGTTCACCTGCCGTTCATGCGCCTGCGGGACCTTGACCGGACCGCACGGCCCCCCCGCGACAGGAGCAGCCATGACGAACGAGGACGAGACCCGTCAGCTCGAGGCCGTGCGGCGCGACCTGCTCCGGGAGTACGCCGCCGTCTCGCCCGAGGTCATCGACGCCCGCTTCGCGGCGGTCGTGTCGGCGTACGAGCAGGCCCCCATCCGCTCGTTCGTGCCGGTGCTCGCCCGGCGGCAGCTGCGCGAGGAGCTCTCGCAGGGCCGCTAGGCCGGCGCGCCACGCGGCCGCCGGCGCCTCCCGCCCGTGCGGCAGGGTGGGGCCATGACGACCGCGCGCACGGAGCCCGCCTGGGTGCAGGACGCCCTGTGGTGGCACGTGTACCCGCTGGGGTTCGTGGGGGCCGAGCCCACCGCCGAGCCCGGCGCCCCGGTGGTGCACCGGCTGGCCCACCTCGCCGGCTGGCTGGACCACGTCGTCGAGCTCGGGGCCTCCGGCGTGCTGCTCGGCCCGGTCTTCGCGTCCTCGACGCACGGCTACGACACGGTCGACCACCTGCGGGTCGACCCCCGGCTCGGCGACGACGCCGACCTGGACGCGCTGCTGCAGGCCGCCCACGACCGCGGCCTGCGGGTGCTGCTCGACGGCGTGTTCCACCACGTGGGCCGCGACCACCCGGCGTTCCGGGCGGTGCTGGAGCAGGGACCGGCCGCCGGCACCGCGTCGTGGTTCCGGCTGCGCTGGCCGGCCGGCCCGTGGGCGCCGGGCACCGAGCCGGACTACGACGACTTCGAGGGCCACCACGCGCTGGTGGCCCTGGACCACGGCCACCCCGCGGTGGTCGACCACGTCGCGGACGTGATGCTGCACTGGCTGGACCGCGGCGCGGACGGCTGGCGGCTGGACGCGGCCTACGCGGTCCCGCCCGGGTTCTGGGCGCAGGTGGGCGAGCGGGTGCGCGCCCGCCACCCGGACGCGTACCTCGTGGGCGAGGTCATCCACGGCGACTACGCGGCGTTCGTGCAGGAGTCGGGCCTGGACAGCGTGACGCAGTACGAGCTCTGGAAGGCCGTCTGGAGCGCCCTGAACGACGGCAACCCGCACGAGCTGGCCCACGCCCTGGGCCGGCACGCCGGCTTCCTCGAGCACTTCGTGCCGTACACGTTCCTGGGCAACCACGACGTGACGCGCATCGCGAGCCGGCTGGCCGACCCGCGGCACCTGGCGCACGCCCTCGTGGTGCTGTGCACCACCGGCGGGACGCCGTCGGTCTACGCCGGGGACGAGCACGGGTTCCGGGGCGTGAAGCAGGACCGCGCCGGCGGTGACGACGAGGTGCGCCCGCCCTTCCCGGCGACGCCGGGCGAGCTGTCGCCGGTCGGCCTGCCCGTGCACGCGCTGCACCAGGAGCTGCTCGGCCTGCGGCGCCGGCACCGCTGGCTGCACCGCGCCGCTCCCCGCGTGCTGGAGGTGACGCACGAGGCGCTGGTGTACGAGGCCGTCGGCGGGGGCGAGCGGCTCGTGGTCGCGCTGTCGACGGCCGCCGGCGAGGTGGAGCTGCGCGTGCCGGGGGCGACCCGGGTGCTCGCCGGCGACGGCGTGCTCGTCGAGGGCCGGGTGCGCCTGCCGGCGGTGGGCTGGGCGGTGCTGGCCGGCTAGCGCCGGGCCAGCTCCCGGTAGGCCGGGGCGTGCTCGGCGCACATGCCGACCTCGCGCTCCCGGCCGCCGTAGCGCACCGCCACCTGCTCGGTCGTCTCGCGGCGGCAGCGGGCCATGCAGCACAGGTCCTCCCACGGCTTCTTGCCGCGGTGCGGGAGCGTCGTCAGGAGCGTCGTCATGGCCGCGGTGCTGCCCCCGGGCACCGGTCCCGATGCGGGGCAACGGGGTGGTTGACCGGGTGCCGAGCGCTGCTGACCCAGCGTGAGCGCCGGGCCGCTCGGACCGCGGGACCGGCGCCCGTCAGGCCTGCGGCTCGTCCCGCCACGAGTGCTGCGGCTCGTACCCGAGCACGCGCCGGGCCCGGTCGATGCCCAGCAGCGTCGTGAACCCCTCCAGCGGCCCGCGGACCTCCACGTCCGGCAGGTGCCGCGCCACGAGCTCGGCCGTGGGCGTGCTCATCACCGTGTCGGCGTTGGCGATGACCAGCACCTCGAGGCCGGGCCCCGGGCGCCGCAGGGCCAGGCGCACGGCCTGCGCGCCGTCGCGGGCGTCGATGTAGCCCCAGAGGTTCCAGGCGCGCGCGGCGGGGTCGGCGTCGAAGCCGGGGAAGGCCGCGTAGTCGCCGGGCTCCATGACGTTGGAGAAGCGCAGCCCCGTCATCGTCAGCTCCGGGTCCCACCGGGTGAAGTGCCGCGCCATCTCCTCCTCGACCGCCTTGGCGAGCGCGTAGGACGTCTCGGGGCGGACGGCGTACTCCTCGTCCACGGGCACGTACGGCGGCGGCGTGTCGAAGGGCAGCCCGAGCAGCGTCTCGCTCGAGGCCCAGACGACGGAGCGGATGCCGGCGGCGCGGGCCGCGGCGAACACGTTGTAGGTGGTGGTGGCGTTGTGGGCGAAGGTCGTCGCGTTGGTCCGCACGCCCGGGCCCGGGATGGCCGCCAGGTGCACCAGCGCGTCGATGCGCCGGTAGCGGTCGTCCACCGCCGTCAGGGCCTCGAGCGCCTGGCCGTGGTCGGTGAGGTCGACCTCGACGTAGAGCGCCCGGGACGGGGGCGGCGGCGTGCGGTCGAGCACGACGACGTCCTCGCCGTGCTCGAGCAGGTCCGCCACCACCGCCCGGCCCAGCTCGCCGCTGCCACCGGTGACCGCGATCCGCGCCATGTCGCTCTCCTCGTCCTGCCTGGTCCTGCTCCGGTCCGCCCCGTCGCTGCCACCCAACCAGGCACCCGGTGCGGGTGAGCGGCGGGCGGCCACGCGGTGACGATCTGCTGATGTGGGTAGGCGGCACTCGTCAGCACGTCACCGTCGCCCCTGCTCACCGGCGATCTGAGCAGGTGGAGGTCGCGCGTGGCGGTCGTCCGGCCCGGCAGCCCGAGCCAGCGGGGCCAGGTCGTCGAGCTCGGCGAGCTCGAGTGGCGGCTGCCCGTGCACGGCGCGGTGCTCGGGGTCGCCCGCCAGTACGCCCGGGTCGCCTGCCGGTCCTGGCGCGACGCGGAGGCGTGCGACGCCGTGCTGCTCATCATCTCCGAGCTGCTCGGCAACGCCGTCAAGGCGGCGGCCGGCTCCCGCATCCGGCTGCGCCTGGCGTGGACGGCGCGCCGGGTCCGGATCGAGGTCGCGGACGACGGCGATGCCATGCCGGTGGCGCGCGAGGCGGGGCCGACTGAGGAGGGCGGGCGCGGGCTGTGGCTGGTCGGCGCGCTCGCGGTGCGCTGGGGCGCGTTCCGCCAGGGCCGGGGCAAGTGCGTGTGGGCCGAGGTCGCGCTCGCCGCCTGACCGCGCCGCACGACCCCGCAGCGGCTCCCGCCGGCCGGCAGGACGGTGTGGCGCGTGCCACATCGAGCCGGCCGTGCCGTGCCGCCGCAGCGGGCGGCGGGGTCGTCGCACCGGTGATGAGAGGGCATTTCGGGCACCTGAGGCGTCGCCCCGGGCCGGGATGGCCCGCCCGCCAGGTGTCCGGACCTCATCCCCGGATCACGCCGACCGTCGTACGGTTCGTGGGCGACCGACCGGCAACAACACCGCTCTCGGGACGTCCCGAGGCCACACGCCCCAGGAAGGCACCATGCCCCCCTTCGCCCCCTCGCGCCGGCCACGGGCCGCCGTCACCGGCCTCGCCCTCGCCCTCGCGCTGACCGCCTGCGGCTCGTCCGACACCAGCACGCCGCCCGCCGCCGGCAGCAGCCCGTCCGGCTCCGCCGCGCCCGCGGTGACGATCGACGCGGCCCAGTTCAGCTGGACGGCCGCCGCGCTCACCAACGCCGTCCTCGAGGAGATCGCCGAGCGCAAGCCCGAGCTCGGCGTGGCCGGCCTCAACACGACCCAGCTCGACCCCGCCGCCGCCTGGACCGGCGCGGGGCGCGGCGACATCGACCTGCTCACCGAGGTCGCGCTGCCCAACCAGCAGACGTTCGCCGACAGCGCCGCGGACACCGTGTCGATCGTCTCCGAGACCTACGGCAACGCGACCCAGGGCTGGTTCGTCCCGAAGTACGCGGTCGACCCGGGCGGCCCGGCCGCCGGGCTGACGAGCGTCACCCAGCTCAACGACTTCAAGGACGTGTTCGACGGCAAGCTGTACGACGCCGACCCCGGCTACGTGACGACCGAGCAGAACACCAAGCGGCTCGAGGGCTACGGCGTGGACTTCGAGCACGTGGTCGCCGGCGAGGCCGCCGAGATCGCGCAGCTCAAGCGGTCCTACGACCGCGAGGAGCCGATCGTGCTGTACCTGTACCACCCGCACTCGGTCTTCTCGCAGTACGAGATGGTCCAGCTGGAGGAGCCGACGCCCTACTCCGAGGGCTGCCTCACGACCGGCGACGGCGCCTGCGCCATGCCGGCCTACTCCGCCAACGTCGCGCTCAGCAACGAGGTCGCGCAGCAGGTGCCGCGGTTCGCGAGCCTGCTGGAGGACTTCCGCATCGACCTCGCCGAGATGGAGGACATGCTCAAGCAGGTCGACGTCGACGGCCGGGAGCCGACCGAGGTCGCCACCGCCTGGGTCGACTCCCACGCGGCGCAGATCGACGGCTGGACGGCCGGCTAGTGGCCGACGCCCTGCTCCGCTGCTCCCACCTCAGCAAGGTCTTCGGCCCGCACGAGGACGAGGCCCTCGAGCTGGCGGGGCAGGGCGTGTCGCGCGCCGAGGTGCAGCGCCGCACCGGTGCGACGGTGGCGGTCCACGACGTGTCGTTCGAGGTCGAGCGCGGCGAGCTGTTCGTCGTCATGGGGCTGTCGGGCTCGGGCAAGTCGACGCTGGTCCGGCTGCTCAACCGGCTCATCGAGCCGACGTCCGGCACCGTCGAGGTGGGCGGCCACGACCTGCGCAGCGTGTCCGACCGCGACCTGCGCACGCTGCGCAACCGCACGGTGAGCATGGTCTTCCAGCACTTCGCGCTGTTCCCCCACCGCACCCTGCGGGAGAACGCGGCGTACGGGCTCAAGGTGCGCGGCGCGGACGACCGCGAGCAGCGCGAGCGCGCCGACTGGGCGCTGGAGACGGTCGGCCTGCTCGACCGCGCCGACGCCAAGCCGGGTCAGCTGTCCGGCGGCATGAAGCAGCGCGTGGGCCTGGCCCGGGCGCTCGCGGCCGACACCGACGTGCTGCTCATGGACGAGCCGTTCTCGGCGCTGGACCCGCTCATCCGGCGCGACATGCAGGAGCTGCTCGTGCGCCTGCAGACCGAGCTCAAGAAGACGATCGTCTTCATCACGCACGACCTCAACGAGGCGATGCGCCTGGGCGACCGCATCCTGCTGCTCAAGGACGGCAAGACCGTCCAGCTCGGCACCGGGCCGCAGATCATCTCCTCGCCCGCGGACGACTACGTCGCGGACTTCGTCTCCGACGTGGACCGCAGCCGGGTGCTCACGGCCTCCGACGTCCTGCGCGAGCCCAAGATCCTGGCCCGGCTGGGCGAGGCCCCGGACGAGGTGCTCCGCCGGCTCGGTGCGGCCGAGGCCAACGGCGTCTACGTCCTGGACGGGGAGTCCCACCTCGTAGGCGTGGTGCGCGACGACGTGCTGGCCCACGCCGTGCGGCAGGGGCAGCCGCGCCTCGCGCGCGAGCACCTGGTGGAGGACCACCTGAGCACCGCCTCCGACACCCCGCTCATCGACCTCGTCCACCTGGTGGGCAAGCACCCCGTCCCGCTGGCCGTCCTCGACGAGCAGCAGCGCCTCGTCGGCGTCGTCCCCCGGGCGGCCGTGCTGGACGCCCTCGCCACCTCGAGCAGGAGCTGACCGTGCCCCGCATCCCCCTCGGCGACTACGTCGCCAGCGCGATCGACTGGCTCGTCCTCAACGTGCCGTGGCTGTTCGACGGCCTCAGCACCGCCATCGCGGCCCTCGTCAACGGGCTCACCTCGGCCCTGACCGGCCCGCCGTCCGGCGTGTGGATCGCGGTCCTGACGGTCGGCGCGCTGCTGGCGCGCGGCTGGGGCTTCGCGCTCTACACCGCGCTCGCCTTCGTGCTCGTGGTCTCCCTCGGGCTGTGGGAGGAGACGATGCAGACCCTGTCGGTGGTGCTGCTCGCCGCCGCCCTGGCCGCCGTGGTGGCGATCCCGCTCGGCATCCTCAGCGCCCGCAGCCGCAGCGTCAGCGTCGTCGTGCGTCCGGTGCTCGACTTCATGCAGACGACGCCGGTCTTCGTCTACCTCATCCCGGCGGTGTTCTTCTTCGGCGTGGGCGTGGTCCCCGGCGTCGTGGCCACGACGGTGTTCGCCCTCGCGCCCGGGGTCCGGCTGACCGAGCTCGGCATCCGCGGCGTGGACCCGGAGATGGTCGAGGCCGCGCACGCCTTCGGCGCCCGCCCCGGCCAGATCCTGCGCGAGGTGCAGCTGCCCATGGCGCTGCCCTCGATCATGGCCGGCATCAACCAGGTGATCATGCTGGCGCTGTCGATGGTGGTGGTCGCGGGCCTGACCGGCGCCGCGGGCCTCGGCTCGATCGTCGTCCGCGCCGTGACCCAGCTCGACGTCGCCTCCGGCTTCGAGGGCGGTCTGGCCGTCGTGCTGCTCGCCATCTACCTCGACCGGCTCACGTCGGCGCTCGCGGAGCAGGACCGCCCCGGCCTGCTGACCCGCCTGCGCCGGCCGATGGGTGGTGCGGGCCCCGCAGCCGCCGCTCCGGCGAGCGGGAGCGACGGCCAGGTGGCGCAGGAGACGCCGGCCCAGCCGGACCTGGTCGCCCAGCGCTGACCCGCCGCGCCGGCCGCGTCCTGCGCCTCAAGGGCGCGCACGGTCCTCCCGATCAGGAGCCATGTGCCAGGACTGCAGCAACCCCGCTCCTGACGGCGGTGCGGACGGGCCGTCGCGCCGCGACGTCCTCAAGGGCCTGGGGCTGAGCGGCCTCGGGCTCGCGACCCTCACGTCCGGGCTCACCCTGGCCGGCCTCGGCCTCGACGTCCGCGCCGCCTCCGCGGCGGCCCCCGACCCCGCCCTGCTCACCCTGACCCCGAGGATCCGACCGCGGTCCAGCTGGGCCGGGACCACCTGCCCCGTACGGGGCCCGCTCGCGGTCGAGGGCCCCGGCGACGTTCGCTTCCTGCTGGTGCACCACACCGACACGCCGGGCAACGACTACACCGCGGACCGGGTGCCGGACCTGCTGCGCGGGATGTACCGCTACCACGTGGGCCCCGACAAGGGCTGGGCCGACCTGGCCTACAACTTCCTGGTGGACCGCTACGGCGGCATCTGGGAGGGCCGCGCGGGGAGCCTGCACCAGCCGGTGGTGCCCGGCGCGACGGGCGGCAGCCAGGGCTTCGACCAGCTCGGCTGCTTCCTCGGCAACCACAGCCGGACCCCGCCCACCCCGCAGGCCCAGGCCTCGATGATCAGCCTGCTCGCCTGGCTCTCGCGCAAGTACGGCGTCGACACCCGGCCCGGTGCCACCACCACCTTCGTCAGCCGCGGCAGCAACCGCTGGGCCGCCGGCCGGACCGTCACGACCCGCACCGTCGAGGGGCACCGGTCGATGTCGATGACTTCGTGCCCCGGCGACGCGGCGTACCCGCTGGTCCTCGACGCCTTCCCGCGGGGCGTCCGCCGGCTCAACGGCCCGCTCACCACGACCGACCGCACCGCCTGGTGCGCGGTGCCCGGCACGGTGCAGCTGGCCGAGCGCCGCAGCGACGCCTCGATGGCGGTGCGCGCCGTCGTCACCGGTCCCGGTGCGCCGCCTGCTGCCGAGGTGCTCGGCGGGCAGGTCGTCGGCGCCCCGCTCGTCGTGCAGCGGCCCGGCGGCCCGCTCGAGGTGCTCGCCCGCGGCACGGACGACCGCCTGTGGGTGCGCCAGCGCGCCGACGACGGCACCTGGACCGGCTGGGCCCGGGTGGGGGGAGCCGTCACCGGCCCGCCCGCGGCCGTCGTCGTCGGCACCGGGCTGCAGCTGTTCGCGCGAGGCGCCGACGGCTCGCTCGTCGTGCGCACCTCGCCCGCGCCCGGCGTGCACCCGGGGGGCTGGAGGAGCCTCGGCGGCCGGCTGCTGCCCGGCAGCGGCCCGGCGGCCGCCCGCACCACCGAGGACACGACCGAGGTGGTCGTGCACGCCGCCGGCGGCGGCGCCTCCGCCGGCTCGCTGGTGGGCAGCTCAACGGTGGGCGGCTCGTGGTCGGGCCTGCGCAGCCTCGGCGGCGCGTCGCTGGTCGGCTCGCCGGCGGCCGCCGCCGCCGGGGGCGAGCTCCTGGTCGTGTCCGTCACCAGCACCGGCGCGCCGTACGCCCGCACGCCCACCACCGCCTGGACCCCGCTCGGCGGGGTGCTGTTCGGCTCGGCCGCCCTGGCCGCCGCCCCGGACGGCTCGGGCACCGACGCCTTCGGCACCGGGACCGACGGCGCGACCTACCGCAGCACGCGGGTCGGCGGCGCCTGGTCCGGCTGGCGCCGCCTGCCGGCCTGACCGAGCGCCTGCGGGGCCGTCGCGCCGCGGGGGAGCGGCTCCGGCCGACCCGGCGGCGCCGGCCGGCGGTCGCCACCGGCCCGTCCGCCTGGTATTCCTGAGCGCGCACCGGCCCCTGGCGCCGGTCGCCCGCCGCCGAGGGGACCAGCATGACCAGCGCAGCCGTACGGGCCACCGACGGGACCGAGCACGCGGAGGCGCTGCGCGAGGTCGAGCAGCGGGTGCTGTGGCTGGCCACGGCCGTCGTCGACGCCGCCAACCGGCTGCGCAAGGACCCGAGCGGCCTCAAGGTGGGCGGCCACCAGGCGTCGAGCGCCTCGATGGTGACGATCGTGACCAGCCTGTGGCTGGAGCACCTGCGCGCCGAGGACCGGGTCTCGGTCAAGCCGCACGCCTCACCCGTGCTGCACGCGATCGAGCACCTGCTCGGCCAGCTCGACGCGTCGTACCTGCCGACGCTGCGGGCGTTCGGCGGCCTGCAGAGCTACCCGAGCCGCACCAAGGACCCCGTCCCCGCCGACTACTCCACCGGCTCGGTCGGCATCGGCGCCACCGCGCCGGTCTGGGGCGCCCTGGCCCGCCGCTACGTCGACGCGCACTTCGGGACGGGCGGCTCCGGGCGCCAGTGGTCGCTCGTCGGGGACGCCGAGCTCGACGAGGGAGCGGTCTGGGAGGCCGTCCTCGACCCGATGGTGGCCGAGCTCGGCGAGGTCGTCTGGGTCGTCGACCTCAACCGCCAGTCGCTGGACCGCGTGGTGCCCGTCATGGGCGCGACGCGGCTGACCGCCATGTTCGCCGCGGCGGGCTGGCAGGTCCTGACCGTCAAGTACGGCGACCTGCTCGAGGAGCTGTTCACCCGCGAGGGCGGCGAGCACCTGCGCGACCGCATCGACACGATGAGCAACCCGGAGTACCAGCGCTGCCTGCGGCGCACGCCCGAGCAGCTGCGCGCCGTCCTGCCGGGCGACGGCCCCGGCGCGGCCGCCGTCGAGCGGCTGCTGGCCGGCGTGACCGACGACGAGCTGGCGGCGGCTGTCCGCAACCTGGGCGGGCACGACCTGGCGGCGCTGCGACGGGCGTTCGACGCGATCGACGACACCCGGCCCACCGTGGTCCTGGCCTACACGCTCAAGGGCTACGGCCTGGCCACCGAGGGGCACCCGCAGAACCACTCGGCGCTGCTCACCGAGGCGCAGATGCGCCTGCTGGCCGAGCGGCTGGGCACCGACCTCGACGACCCCTGGGCGCCCCTGCCTGCCGGCTCCGCCGCGGCCCGGCTGCTCGAGCAGGCGGCGGCCCGGCTGGACCGCGGGGAGCCGGCCCCGCCCGCCGTCCTCGCCGAGGTGCCCCAGGACCTGGGCCGCACCCCCACCGGCACCGGCACGACGCAGGCGGCCCTCGGCCGCACGCTGCTGGACCTGTCCCGAGCGGCCCCCGAGGTCGGCCGTCGGGTCGTCACCGTCAGCCCCGACGTCAGCTCCAGCACCAACCTGGGCGGCTGGGTCAACAAGGTGGGCGTGTGGTCGGCGACCGAGCGCGACGACTGGTTCGCCGACGACCCGGAGACCGTCCTGCACTGGCGCGAGCGACCCGAGGGCCAGCACGTCGAGCTCGGCATCGCCGAGACCAACCTGGTCGGGCTGATGGGGGAGCTGGGCGCCACCTGGAGCCGCTGGGCCGAGCCGCTGCTGCCGATCGGCGTGATGTACGACCCGTTCGTCGAGCGGGCGCTGGAGCCCTGGTCGTTCGGGCTGTACGCGGGCGGCCAGTCGATCCTCGTGGGCACGCCGTCCGGGGTCACGCTCGCGCCGGAGGGCGGGGCCCACCAGTCGATCACCACGCCGTCGCTCGGCCTGGAGCAGCCCGCCTGCACGACGTACGAGCCGGCGTTCGCCCTCGACGCCGAGTGGTGCCTGCTCGCCTCGCTGGGCCGGCTCGGCCGCCCCGACGGGACCTCGGCCTACCTGCGGCTGTCGACCCGGCCCGTCCCGCAGGCGCTGGCCGCCGTCCCGACCGACCCGGCGGCCCGGGAGCGCCGCCGCCGGCAGGTCGTGGCCGGTGCCTACCTCCTGCGGCGGGCCGCCGAGCCCGCGGTGACCCTCGTCGCGATGGGAGCGGTGGTGCCCGAGGCGCTGGCCGCCGCCGACCGGCTGGCCGCCGCCGGGTTCGACGCCGACGTCGTGTGCGTCACCTCGCCGGGCCTGCTGTTCCGCGCCGTGCAGGCGCGCCGCGGCCTGGACGACGGGCCCACCGCCGTCCTCGCCTCGGTCCTGCCGCCCGAGCGCGCCCGGCCGATGGTCACGGTGCTCGACGGGCACCCCCACACGCTGGCGTTCCTCGCCGGCGTGCACGGGGTGCCGGCCGGTCACCTGGGCGTGACCCGCTTCGGGCAGTCCGGCGACCTGGCGAGCGTGTACCGCGCGCACGGCCTGGACGCCGACAGCATCGTCGGCGCGGCCCTGGACCTCGTCGACTAGGAGGGCGGGCCCTCGGGCTCGAGGAGCGCGGCGAGCTCGGCGGCCACCCGCTGCAGGGCGGCGAGCTGCGCGGTCGACAGCCGGTGCGGCTCGACGTCGAAGGTGCACAGCGTGCCGAGGACCTGGCCGTGCCGGGCGAGCAGGGGCGCGGAGGCGTAGAAGCGCACGTGGCCCTGCCGGCCGTCGACCCAGGGGCTGGCCGCGAACCGCGGGTCCGCGCGGGCGTCGGGCACGTGGACGAGCGTGCCGAGCTGCAGGGTCACGCTGCACATGGCCTCGTCGCGCGGGCTGCTCCCGCCGGTGAAGCCGGCCGTGGCCGCCTGGTGCTGGTGCTCGTCGTCGAACAGGTTGAGCGTCGCCATCGACACGCCCGCCACCTCGGCGGCCCGCGCGACGAGGTCCTCGACCTCCGGCGGCAGCTCGTCCCCCGGGCCGACGGAGCGGTGGAGGACCGGCAGCACAGCCACGGGAGCAGGCAGGTCAGCAGGCAGGTCAGCAGGCAGGTCAGCAGGCAGGTCAGCAGGCAGGTCAGCAGGCAACGTCGGCCCAGACCACCTTGCCGGTCAGGCGCGGCTCCCATCCCCAGCTGCTGCTGAGCGCGTCCACGATGTGCATGCCGCGGCCGCACTCGTCCTCCCACGAGGCCTCCCGGGGCGCCGGCGGGACGGGCGAGCCGTCGTGCACGGCGATGCGCAGCACCGCGCCCGAGCGCCGCAGCCGCACCTGCAGGGAGTCGCCGTCGGCGTGCCGCACCGCGTTGCCCACCAGCTCGCTCAGGACCAGCGCGGCGTCGTCGAGCTGCGAGCCCGTGACCCGCCAGCAGGCGAAGGTCGTCCACAGCAGGCTGCGCAGCCGGGCGCTCGACTCGGGGGACCGCGGCACCGTGGCCACGCTGCTCGACGTCATCCGTGCGTCCTCTCGATCGGTCGGGTCTCCGGTGGCCCTCGGCAGCCGACCCGCCGACCTTGAGCGATCGTCCCACTCCTGTCGCAGCAGGCGCGCCAGACTCGGCCGGTGCTCGAGGTCGAGGGTCTGGTGAAGCGGTACGGGACGACGCTGGCGCTGGACGGGGTGACGTTCGCGGTCGCCCCCGGCCAGGTGTTCGGGTTCGTGGGGCGCAACGGCGCCGGCAAGACCACCACGATGCGGATCGTGCTGGGCGTGCTGGCGGGGGACGCGGGTGAGGTCCGCTGGCAGGGCCGCCCCGTCGACCCGGCGGTGCGCGCCCGGATCGGGTACATGCCGGAGGAGCGCGGCCTGTACCCGAAGATGCGGGTGCGCGACCAGCTCGTCCACCTGGCGCGGCTGCACGGTGCGACCCGCCGCGACGCACAGGCCGCGACCGACCGGTGGGTCGAGCGGCTGGGGCTGGCCGACCGCGCCGGCGACCGGGTCGAGGCGCTGTCGCTGGGCAACCAGCAGCGGGTCCAGCTGGCCGCCGCGCTGGTGCACGCCCCGGACCTGCTCGTGCTGGACGAGCCGTTCTCCGGGCTGGACCCGGTGGGCGTCGACGTGCTCGCCGAGGCGCTCGCCGAGCGGGTCCGCGAGGACGGCGTGCCGGTGGTGTTCTCCAGCCACCAGCTGGAGCTCGTCGAGCGGCTGTGCGACGTCGTCGGGATCATCGCCGGCGGGTCGATGGTCGCGGTCGGCCGGGTCGACGACCTGCGGGCCCGCCGCGGGGTGCGCCAGTGGCAGCTGCGCCTGGACCCCGACCCCCCGGACGAGGGGTGGCTGTCGGCGCTGCCCGGCGTGCGGCTGGTGGGGCGGCGGGAGGGCGGCGTGCTGCTGGAGGTGCCGGCCGACGTGGACGACCAGGCGGTGCTGCACGCGGCGCTGGCGCAGGGCCGGGTGCAGGAGTTCCGGCCGGTCCGGGCCTCGCTGACCGACCTGTTCCGCGAGGCGGTGGCCCCGTGAGGGCGGCGTCCGGGGCGGCCTCGTCCTGGCGTGCGGCGGGCCTCGTCGCGCGCCGCGAGCTCGTCGAGCGCTCCCGCGAGAAGTCCTTCCTCGTCTCCACCCTGCTGACGCTGCTCATCGTGCTCGGCGTGGCCCTGGTGCCGCCCCTGCTCGGGCTCGGCGACCCGTCGCGCTTCCAGGTCGCGTTCGCCGCGGAGGCCGCCGGGCAGCCCGAGGCGGCGCGGCAGGCCGCCGAGACGTTCGGCGTCGAGCTCGAGGTCCTGCCCGTCGAGGCGGCGGGCGCCCGGAGCGCGGTGGCCGACGGCGACCTGGACGCCTACGTCGGGCGCGACCGGGTCCTCGTCGACGCCGAGCTCGACCCCGAGCTCGGCCGGGTGCTGCAGGCCGCGAGCGCGTCGACGCGCTCCGCCGAGCAGCTGGTCAACAGCGGCCTCGACCCGGCGGCGGTGGCCCGCGCGCAGGCGGTGCCGCCGCTGCAGGTGGACGCGCTCGACCCGCCCGACCCGGCCGCGGCCACCCGCCGCGGCATCGTCTCGATCGGCACGTTCGTCCTGTACGGCCAGCTGATCGGCTACGGCTTCTGGGTCGCCACGGGCATCGTCGAGGAGAAGTCGAGCCGGGTCGTCGAGGTGCTGCTGGCCACCGTCCGCCCGAGGGCCCTGCTCGCCGGCAAGGTGCTGGGCATCGGCGTGCTCGCCCTCGGGCAGCTGCTCGTGCTCGCGGTGGTCGGGCTCACGGCGACCGCCGCGGCGGGCGTCGTCGACCTGGACGCCGTGGCCGTCGTCCCGGTCCTGGTGCTGCTCGGCTGGTTCGTGCTCGGCTTCGCCTTCTACGCGTGCCTGTTCGCCGCCGGAGCGGCCCGCGTGTCCCGGCAGGAGGACCTGCAGTCGGTCACCACGCCGGGCACGATGCTCGTGCTCGTGAGCTTCCTCGGCGCCCTGTACGCCGGCAACGACCCCGGGTCGACGGCGGCGCGGGTGCTCGGCGTCCTCCCGCCGTTCTCCGCCCTGGTGTCGCCGGTCCGGATCGTCAGCGGTCAGGCGCCCTGGTGGGAGCCGGTGCTCGCGGTCGGCCTGATGCTGCTCGCCGTGGCCGGGCTCGTGGTGCTGGCCGCCCGCGTGTACGAGGGCTCGGTGCTGCGGATGGGCGGGACCGTGCCGCTGCGCGAGGCGTGGCGCGCGCGCCGCCCGACCGTCCGGCCCTGACCCCCGGTACCACGTAGCCTGGGGCATGAGCACCGCCACGCCGACCACGGCCCCGCTCCAGAGCCGCTTCGCCTCCGAGCTGCCGGAGCTGGCGCTGCCGTGGCGCGCCGAGCCGGCGCCCGACCCGCGCCTGCTGGTGCTCGACGAGGCCGTGGCCGCCGAGGTCGGCCTCGACGCCGGGTGGCTGCGCAGCCCCGACGGCGTCCGGCTCCTCGTGGGGGAGCAGGTGCCGGACGGCGCGACCCCCGTCGCCCAGGCCTACGCCGGCCACCAGTTCGGCGGGTTCACCCCGCGGCTCGGCGACGGCCGGGCCCTGCTGCTCGGCGAGCTGACCGACGCGGACGGCCGGCTGCGCGACCTGCACCTCAAGGGCTCGGGCCGCACGCCTTTCGCCCGGGGCGGGGACGGCCTGGCCGCCGTGGGCCCGATGCTGCGCGAGCACGTCCTCAGCACGGCCATGCACGCGCTCGGGATCCCGACCACGCGCTCGCTCGCCGTCGTCGCCACCGGTCGCCTCGTGCGCCGGGAGACGATGCTGCCGGGCGCCGTGCTCGCCCGGGTCGCGAGCAGCCACCTGCGCGTCGGCAGCTTCCAGTACGCCCGGGCCACCGGCGACGACGCGCTGCTGCGCCGCCTCGCCGACCACGCGATCGCCCGGCACCACCCGGCCGCGGCCCAGGCCGAGCACCCGTACCTCGCGCTGTTCTCGGCCGTGCTCGCCGCCCAGGCGCAGCTGGTGGCGCAGTGGATGCTCGTGGGCTTCGTCCACGGCGTCATGAACACCGACAACACGACGATCTCCGGGGAGACCATCGACTACGGGCCGTGCGCCTTCCTCGAGGGGTTCGACCCGGCGACGGTCTTCAGCTCGATCGACGAGGGCGGCCGCTACGCCTACGGCAACCAGCCGGGGATCGCGGAGTGGAACCTCGCCCGGCTCGCCGAGGCCCTGCTGCCGCTGCTGGCCGACGACGAGGAGCGCGCGGTCGCGCTCGCGGTGGAGGCGCTGGGCGCCTTCCGCGAGCAGTACCTCGGGGCCTGGTCGGCGGGCATGCGGGCCAAGCTCGGCCTGACCGGCAGCGACCCCGACGCGGCGGCTCCGCTGGTCGCCGAGCTCCTGCCGCTGATGCAGCTCAGCCGGGTCGACCACACCTCGTTCTTCCGCGCGCTCGGCGCCGCCGCCCGCGGCGACTCCGGTCCGGCACGGGGCGAGGTGCTCGAGCTCGAGGCGTTCGACGCCTGGGTGGAGCGCTGGCGCGCGCAGGGCCCGGACGCGGCCGCGATGGACCGGGTCAACCCGGTGTACGTCCCGCGCAACGCCCTGGTCGAGGAGGCGCTGGCCGCCGCCACCGCGGGCGACCTGGCCCCGGTGCTGCGGCTGCTCGAGGTGGTCGCCCGCCCGTACGACGAGCGCCCGGGGCTGGAGCGCTACACCCGGCCGTCGCCCGAGGGCGCCGGGCCGTACCGGACCTTCTGCGGCACCTGAGCCGCAGCAGCGCCCGGGTCAGGCCGACGCGCGCAGGGTGACGGGCGCGCCGGCACCGCGGTTCCGCTTGGCCGCGTACATCGCCGCGTCGGCCTCGGCGAGCAGCGTGCCGGCCGGGGTGGTCGGCTCGTCGGTCCAGGCGACCCCGACGCTCGCGCCCACCGTCCGGACCGTCGACAGGCCGGCGCGCACCTGCTCCGCCAGGGCGGTCGCGTCCTCCGCCGACCGCACGCCGGGGCAGGCGACCACGAACTCGTCGCCGCCGAGCCGCCCGACGGCGTCCTGCACCCGCACGGCGGCGTGCAGGGCGTCGGCGACCTCGCGCAGGAGGGCGTCACCCGCGGCGTGCCCGAGCGTGTCGTTGACGCCCTTGAAGCCGTCGAGGTCGAAGAACAGCACCGCGCAGCCCCGGCCGGCTCGGCTCCCGCGCACCTGCTCGTCGAGCCGGCGCAGCACCGACGCCCGGTTCAGACAGCCCGTGAGCGCGTCGTACGTGGCCTGCTGCTCGAGCTCGGCGCGCAGGGTGACGCCCTCCGTGATGTCGGTGAAGCACCCGAGGACGGCCTGCCCGCTGCCGGTGTCGTCGGCGAGGGGGTGCAGGGACAGCGTGCAGATCCGCCGCCCGCCGGGGACGAGCACCTCGACCTGGAGGTCGTGGTCGGCGCTGCTGGACGCGGCGGCGGCGAACGCCAGCAGGGCCCTGGGGAGGTCCTCGCCCGACAGCTGGGCCAGCTGACCGGCGAGGGAGCTGCGCCGCGGCACGCCCAGCAGCTCGTGCACGCGGTCGTTGGTGTAGAGCACCTCGCCGGACGGCGCGGCCTGCAGGAGCCCGACGGGCAGGGCCTGGGCCAGCCGCTGCAGGAGGCGCTCGCGGGCCTGCGCGTCCTGGCGCAGCGCCATCTCCGCGGACACGTCCACCAGGTCGCTGACGACGCACCCGTACGCCGGGTCGTCCAGCCGGTTGTGGTTGACGACGTCGACCCAGAGCCAGGAGCCGTCGGCGCACGCGAGTCGCAGCCGGCTGCGCTGGTGGCTGCCCGGCACGGTGAGCAGGTCCAGCCACGAGGAGACCGCGGGCGCCTGGTCGTCGGGGTGCACCAGGTCGCGGGACGAGGCGCCGTCGAGCCCTCCGGCGGCGTGGCCCAGCATCGCCTCGGCGTCGCGGTCGACCTCGACGAACCGGCCCAGCCGGTCCTTCCTCACCCGTCCGAGCCGGGGGCGGTCCGGGGCCGGCTCCGAGCCGGCGGAGGGCTGCACCCAGTGGACGCCGTCGGTCCAGGCCACCGCCGCCAGCACGCCGTGCCGTGCGCGCAGGTCGAGGAAGTGCAGCTGCCTGCGGCGGGACGGGTCGTCCTTGTCCCGGACGACGGCGGCCGCCCGACCGGTCTCGAGCAGCTGCAGCCAGGCGTCGATGAGCAGCCCGTGGTCGGCGGTCTCGACCAGCTCGATGCCCGAGCGGGCGATGCGCTCGGTGCGACCGAGGGCCCGCAGGGGGGCCGGCAGGGGCACGAACAGCCCCTGCTCGTCGACGGCGTTGAGCTGGGCCGCGGGGTGGTCCTGCAGCAGCCCCAGCAGGGCGGCCCAGGTCTCGTCCGGGTCAGGGGTCACCCCCTCGACATCGGCCCGGCCGGCGGCGTCCCGCATCACCCCGTCGGGTAGCCGCCGGCGGCTCGCGCGGGGCAGGACAGGATGGGGGTCGCGCCCGCCTCCCGGCCGGCCGGGTCCAGGGGGGTGGCAGTCGTGTCCTACGCGGTGTGGGGGTGGGGCGGCCCGCAGGACGAGCCGCGCCGCGCGGACCTCGAGGCGCTGGCGCCGCTGGTCCAGGAGACGACCGGCGTCGCGGTGCAGGACCCCGAGGAGCCGCGGCCCCTGCAGGAGCTGCCGGCGTCCCGCCGCCTCGCCGCGCTGCCGCCGGGGCTCGCCGCGCTCGCGTCCGTCGACCCGGTGGACCGGGCCCGCCACGGGCTCGGGCGCTCCTACCGCGACCTGGTGCGCGGCGTGCGCGGCCAGGTGCCGCACCCGGCCGACCTGGTGCTGCGGCCCCGGACGGAGGCCGACGTCGAGGCGGCGCTGGACTGGGCGACGTCGGCCGGCGTGCCGCTGGTGCCGTTCGGCGGTGGCACGAGCGTGGTCGGCGGCGTCGAGCCGGTCGGGCTCGACGCCCCGGTCAGCCTCGACCTGGGCCTGCTCTCGGGGCTGCTCGAGGTGGACGCCACGTCGCGCGCGGTCTGCCTGGCGGCCGGGACGACCGGCCCGGCCGCCGAGGAGGCGCTGCGGGCCCACGGGCTGACGCTGCGCTTCTACCCGCAGTCCTTCGAGCGCAGCACCGTCGGCGGCTGGGTCGCGACCCGCGCCGCCGGCCACTTCTCCACCGGGCCCACCCACGTCGACGACCTCGTGGAGTCGGTGCGGGCGCTGACGCCGGTCGGGCCCTGGGAGTCGCGGCGGCTGCCCGGCTCGGGCGCCGGGCCCAGCCCCGACCGCGCGCTGCTCGGCAGCGAGGGCACGCTCGGCGTCGTCACGCAGGCGTGGCTGCGCGCCCAGCCGCGGCCGACCGCGCGGTGGGCGGCCACGCTGGCGGCGCCGGACCTGCCGACCGGCGCGGCCGCGGTGCGCGCCCTGCTGCAGGCCGGCCTGCGCCCGGCCACGTGCCGCCTCGTGGACGCGGGGGAGAGCACGCTGTCCGGGACGCTGACCACCGGCGAGGCGGCGCTCGTGCTCGGGCTGGAGTCCGTGCACGGACCGGTCGACGCGCAGGCGGAGCAGGTGCTGGAGCTGTGCCGCGACGCCGGGCTGCGCGTGGTGGAGGCGGGCGTGCGCGGCGGTGCCGGCACGGCGTGGCGGTCGTCGTTCCTGCGCGCGCCCTACACGCGCGAGTCGCTGCTGCTGCTGGGCGTGCTGGTCGAGACGTTCGAGACGGCCGTGACCTGGGACCGGCTCGACGAGCTCGTCGCCGTGGTCCAGGCCCGGGTCACCGACGCGCTGCGCCGCACGTGCGGGGGCGGCACGGTCACCTGCCGGATGACGCACGCGTACGCGGACGGCGCGGCCCCGTACTTCACGGTGCTCGCGCCGGCCCGGCGCGGCAGCGAGCTCGCCCAGTGGGACGAGGTCAAGGCCGTCGCGAGCGAGGCCCTGGCGGCGGCGGGCGGGACCATCACCCACCACCACGCGGTGGGGCGCGACCACCGGCCCTGGTACGACGCCCAGCGGCCGGAGCCGTTCGCCCTGGCGCTCGGGGCCGCCAAGCGGGCGCTCGACCCGGCCGGCGTGCTCAACCCCGGGGTGCTGCTGCCCGCCTGAGCTGCTGCCCGCTCGCGCGTGGCCCTGGTGCCGGCGCGCGGCCCTGGTGCAGGCGCGCGGCAGGGCGGACACTGCCGGTCCGGCCCACCGAGGGAGCCCGCCATGACGCTGCCGCCCGCCCCGCTGCCCACGCCCTTCCCCGCACCCGACCCGCTCCCGCCCGACCCGGTCACCCCGGTCGACCCGTCGCCGCTGAACCCCGGCCCGGCGCCGACCGACCCGGACCCGGCGGGCCGCTGAGCGGGCGGGGCCGTCAGGAGGCCCCGCGCACGACGGTGTAGCGCGCGCAGGCGAAGTCGCGGTTGCGGTCGACCTCCTCGAGCCGCAGCTCCACGCGGCGGGGGAGCAGCGGCGCCCCGGCCCCCAGCGAGACCGGGGCGTACTGCACCCGCAGCTCGTCAAGCAGGCCGCGGTCGGCGAGCTGCCCGGCGAGGTCGCCGCCGCCCACCACCCAGACGTCGCGGCCCGCGGCGGCCTGGACCATCTCGGCGTGCACCTGCGCGACGTCGGCGCTCGTGAGGCGCACGTCGGCCCCCTCGGGCGGGGCGAGGTCGCGGTGGGTGAAGACCCAGCAGGGCAGGGTGAAGGGCCAGGTCTGCTCGTGCTCGCGCACCCACGCGTAGGTGGTGGCGCCCATGCACAGCGCCCCGACCCCTGCGAAGAAGGCGTCGTAGCCCATCGGCCCGGCCCCGTCGACGTCGCGCGACAGCAGCCACGACAGGGAGTCCTCCGGGTCGGCCACGAAGCCGTCGACGGAGCTGGCGGTGTAGTAGACGGTGGTCATCCCGACATCGTGGCGGCGGGGTACGACGATCCGCGCCCGCCGCGCTCCGTCACTTGATCCCGGTGCGCGCCACGCCCTCGACGAAGAAGCGCTGGAACACCGCGAACACGAGCAGCATCGGCAGGATCGACAGGAACGACATGGCGAGCAGCGGCCCGAAGTCGTTGCTGAACTGGGAGATCAGGAACTGCAGCCCCACCGGGAGCGTGTAGCTGTTGCTGTCGGTGAGCACGATGAGCGGCCACACGAACTCGTTCCACCGCCACATGAAGGTGAAGATCACCAGGACGGCGATGAGCGGCTTGGACAGCGGCAGCACGATGCTGCGGAAGGTCCGGAAGTGGCCCGCCCCGTCGATGCGCGCGGCCTCGAGCAGCTCGTCCGGGATCCCGAGGAAGAACTGCCGCGCCATGAACAGCCCGAAGGCCTCGGCGAGCCGCGGCAGGACCACGCCCCACGTGCTGTTGAGCAGGTCCAGGTCGATGACGAGCTGGAACTGCGGGATCATGATCACCTGCACCGGCACCATGAGCGTGCTGAGGATGAGCAGGAACAGCAGGTCGCGCCCGGGAAAGTGCAGCTTGGCGAACGCGTAGCCCGCGCACAGGTTGATGACGACCGTCAGCACGACCGACAGGACGGCGATGACGACCGAGTTCCTGAGCCAGCGGGCGAAGGGGTACTGCCGCCACGGCTCCACGTAGTTCTGCCACACCCAGCTCTCCGGCCACAGCCGCACCGGCAGGTCGCTGAGCTCGCTGGTGGGCGCGAACGAGACGCGCAGCATCCAGTAGATCGGGAACATCAGCACGAGCACGGCGAGCACCGCGAGGACGGCGCGCACGACCTGCACGCGCCGGGGCGGCCGGCGGTCCTCGAGGGCCGAGCCGGTCGTGGGCCGGCCGGGGTCGTCCGCCCCGGTCGGCGGGCGCGTGGTGGCCGAGACGGCCGACAGCGGGGCGGTCATGCCTCGTCCCGGGTCTTCGAGACGCGCCACTGCACGGCGGTGAAGGCGAGCACCAGCACGTAGATGACCACCCCGATCGCGGCGGCGTAGCCCTGCCGCCGCCGGTTGAAGCCCTCGTCGTAGGCGTACTGGACGAGGAACGTCGTCGCCCGGCCGGGACCGCCGCGCGTCAGCACGTAGACCACGTCGAACACCTGGAAGCTGACGATGATGGAGTAGACGAGCAGGAAGAACGTCGTGGGCCCGAGCAGCGGCCAGGTGATCCGCCGGAAGGCCTTCCAGCCGGTGGCGCCGTCGAGCGAGGCCGCCTCGTACAGGTCGCGCGGGATGCCCTGCAGCCCGGCGAGGTAGACGACCATCGAGAAGCCGATGTTCTGCCAGGTGGCGACCACGACGACGGACACCAGCGCGGCGAAGCCGCTGCCCTGCCAGTCGACGGCCGGGAGCCCCACGCTGCGCAGGACCTGGTCGATCACGCCGAGCAGCGGGTCGAACAGGCGCAGGAAGACGACGCCGGCGGCGACGCCGGAGACCACCACCGGCACGTAGACCAGCGCCCGGAACAGCGTCCGGCCGGGCAGCGCCTTGTCGAGCAGCACGGCCGCCGCCAGCCCGAGGCCCATGCCGAGCGGCACCGCGACCGCCGTGAACAGCAGGGTGTTGAGCAGCACCCGCCAGAAGGCGTCGTCGGCGAGCAGGTCGCGGTAGTTGTCGAGGCCGAGGAACGTCATCGACCCGAAGCCGCTGTAGCGGTGCAGGCTGTACCAGAACGTGAGCACCAGCGGCACGAACATGAAGACCGTGAAGATGGTCAGCGCGGGGCTGGCGAGCAGCAGGCCGGCCCAGGTCTCCGCGCGGCGGCCGGCCCGGCGCGTGGGCCCGGGGCGGGCGCGCACCGGTGGGCGCGGGGCGGGCGTCGCGGTGGCGGGGGCCGGGCTCTGCGTGACCACCTCAGACATGGCCGGCCCCCCGCGCCCGCGCGGTCACGTCAGCGGCCGCCCTGCAGTGCCGAGCCGATGGCGCTGTTGAGCGCCTGGACGACGGCGTCGGTCGAGGAGCCGGGGTCGGAGAAGTACTGGTCGAGGTTGTCCACGAACGCCTGGTTGATGGCGGCGAACCCCTCGGAGGTCGAGGCGCGGACCAGGCCCTCGGGCAGCGTGGTCGCCTGCTGCTGGAACACCGGCAGCAGGTCGGGGCGGACGGCGTAGTCGAGCTCGGCGTCGACCAGGTCGGTGCGCACCGGCAGCACGGTCGTCTGCTCGCAGAAGTACTGCATGTTCTCCTTGGTGACCAGGAACTTGGCGAACTCCGCCGCCACGTCCTTGTTCTTGGCCTGCTCGGTCACCACGACCGCGTTGCCGCCGAGGTCGGTGGCCGCCGCCACGTCCTTCATGAGGTACGTGACGCCCCACTCGAACCGGTCGCCGATGCTCTCCTCGAGCGTGGGGATGAGGAAGTCGCCGGTCTGGATCATGGAGATCTTCTGGGTCGGGAAGATCTCGCCGGGGTAGGTCGGGCGCTTGACCAGCACGCTGGGCGCGTGCAGCCCCTCGGTGTACAGGCTGCGGGTCCACTCGAGGGCCTTGCGCGCCTCGGGGGTGTCCAGCGTCGCGGTCTGCAGCTCGGCGTCGGCGACCGTGCCGCCCGCCTGGTAGAGCGTGTTGAGCCACCGGAAGGCGCCGAAGGCCTGGTAGTTGAACGCGAAGGGCGAGGCGTCCGGGTTGGCCTCCTTGAGCCGGCGCAGCACGTCGACGAACTGGTCCCAGGTCCAGGCCTGGTCCAGCGAGCTGGGCACCTCGGTGATGCCGGCCTTCGCGAAGTGCTCCTTGTTGTAGGCCAGCGCGGAGACGTCGGTGTGGTGGGGGACGCCGAACGCCTTGCCGTCCGCCTGCACCGCGCCCCACAGCGCCGGGAGGAACGCGTCGCCGAAGCCCGGCTCCAGGTAGCCGGACAGGTCGGCGAGCGCGCCGCTGGTGGCGTAGGTCCCGACGTCGGTGTAGGAGACCCGGAACAGGTCGGGCGCCTGGTTCGCCTGCAGGCGCCGGTCGACGACCGTCCGGATCTGGTCGTACGGCAGCACCTCGATCGTCACGTCGGCGCCGCGCGCGGCCTTGAAGTCCGCGGCGAGCTTCTTGAACGCGGCGATCTCCTGGGCGGCGCCCCAGGTGGTGAGCGTCGCCGTGCCGGTCAGGGGGCCGGTCGGGATCGCCGCCCCCGGGGCCGGCGCGGCGGAGGAGCCGGAGCCCGAGCCTCCGCCGCACGCGGCGAGGGCCAACCCGGCCCCTGCTGCGCTGACGGTGCGCAGGAAGGAACGACGGTCGATGTCCACGGGTTGCCTCTCGAAGCGGGTCACGGCTCTGTTCACCCCGGCGTAGGGCGGAAACCTACCCAGCGGTCCTGGCCGTCGCCTCTCGGGGCCCGGTCCGGACGGTGTCGGAGAGCGGCGAGCCGGTCGCGCGCTGTGCGGGCTGCCCGGGCCTCACGAGGCTCGGGCCGGAGGGCGGACCGCCCCCCAAGTCGTTGATGCGTCAACTACCGGTGCTAGGCTCGGGGGCCGCCCACGCCGCTCTGCCTCTGCACCAGGAGCCCCACCATGACCACCCTCGCCGTCACCGCTGCCACCGGGCAGCTCGGTCGCCTCGTCGTCGCCGACCTGCTGGCCCGCGGCCTCGCCCCGGCCGACCTGGTCGCGGTGGTCCGCGACGCCGCGAAGGCGCAGCCGCTGGCCGACGCCGGCGTGCAGGTCCGCGTCGCGGACTACGACGACCGCAGCGCGCTCGAGGCGGCCCTCGCCGGCGTCGACCGGCTCCTGCTCATCAGCGGCAGCGAGGTGGGCAGGCGGGCCGCGCAGCACGGCAACGTCGTCGACGCGGCGCGGGCCGCGGGCGTGCGGCGCCTGGTCTACACCAGCCTGCTGCGCGCGGACACCAGCACGCTGCCGCTCGCCGTCGAGCACCGGGCGACCGAGCAGCTGCTCGCCGACAGCGGGCTGCCGGCCGTCGTGCTGCGCAACGGCTGGTACGTCGAGAACTACACCGACCAGCTGGCCACCTACCGGCAGGCCGGCGCCGTCGTGGGCGCGGCCCCGGACGCCAGGGTCGCCCCCGCACCGCGCAGCGACTACGCCGCGGCGGCCGCCTCGGCGCTGCTGGAGGAGGGCACGGGCTCCGCGGTGCACGAGCTCGCCGGCCCGTCCGCGACCTTTTCGGAGCTGGCCGCCGCGCTCGGGGAGGCCGCCGGCCAGGACCTGCCCTACCGCGCCGTGTCCCTGGAGGACTACCGCAGCGGCCTGCTCGCCGCCGGCCTCGACGAGGGCACGGCCGGCTTCGTCACGGCGCTCGAGGCCGGTGCCGCCGGCGGCGACCTCGACGGCAGCAGCGGCGACCTCGAGCGCCTGCTGGGCCGCCCGGCGACCGACCTGCGCACGGCCGTCGCCCGCCTGGTCGCCTGACGCCCGCGGCCGCGGCCGCGGGGGACGGTCAGCGCCGGGGACCGGGGACGTGCCCGAGGCCGGCCTCCCGCGGGCGCTCCCGGTCCTCGGGGTGGGCCCGGACGGCGAGCAGCGCGACGTCGTCCTCGACGTCGCCGACGGCCGCGAGCAACCGGTCGCAGAGCTCGTCGAGGGGCAGGTCCGCCAGGTCCTCGGCGGTGTCCCGGAGCCACTCCAGGCCGTCCTCGATCGAGGCCCGTCGGCGCTCCACGAGCCCGTCGGTGTAGAGCAGGACCGTCGCGCCCGGCTCCAGGACCGTCTCGTGGTCCTGCCGGGGGCTGTCGGCGTCCAGCCCGACCAGCAGGTCCGGCGGGGTGTGCAGCAGCTCGGCCCGGCCGTCCGGGTGCAGCAGCAGGGGCGGCGGGTGACCGGCGCTGCTCCAGCGCAGCACCCGCAGGCCGGCCTGTCGGGCCTGCTCGTCCTGCTCGACCTGGGCCAGGACGAGGGTGGTGAGCGCATCGATGCCCAGGTCGCGCAGCGCGCGGTCGAGCAGGGTCAGCACGGCGGCCGGGGGGTCGCCCAGCGTGTAGCCGATGCCGCGCAGCAGGTTGCGCACCTGGCCCATCGCGGCGGCCGCCTCGCGGTCGTGCCCGGAGACGTCGCCGATGACCAGGCAGGTGGCGCCCTCGCCGGTGACGAACGCGTCGTACCAGTCGCCGCCCACCTGCGCGTCGTCGACCGCGGGCAGGTAGCGCACGACGACCTGCAGGTGGTCGGGCTGCACGGGGGCGGTGAGCAGGGACCGCTGCAGCGTCTCGGACATCCGCCGGTCGGCGGCCGCGGCGCGGCGCTCGACCTCGCGCGCCTGGATGCGGCTGAGCGTCTGCGCGCACTGCGCGGCGAACCCCTCGAGCAGGTACCGGTCCTCGGGGAGCAGGCGCCGCTCCTCGACCCAGGACACCGACAGCGAGCCGAGGCACTCCTCGTTGACGGTGAGCGGGAGGAAGACCCAGGCGCGCCGGCCGGTCTCCTCGTAGACGGTCGCCATGAGGGGGGCCTGCGCGAGGCCGTCGGCGACGGTGAGCAGCTCGATCCGGCTCCCGGTCCGGGCCGCGCGGCACGCCGGCAGCGGGCTGTCGTGCGGCGCGTAGGCGTACTTCGCCTGGACCTGCTCGCCCAGGGCGTCGCTGACCGTGATGCGCCAGCGGCCGTCCTCGGCCCGGGACGTGACCGCGCCGCCGTCGGCCCCGAGCACCGAGAGGCCGCGCCCGATGACGATCTGCTCGAGGTCCTCGACGGAGTCCGCCGCCGTGAGGGCCAGCGCCACCTCGTTGAGGCTGGCGAGCTGGCGGGCGGCGACCTCGCGGGCCTCCTTGGCGGCGCGCAGCTGCTCGACGCGCAGGTAGAGGTCGGCCTCGACCGCGTCGACCCGCTCCTGCCCGAGGCGCACCTGTGCCCGCTGGCCCTCGCGGTCGCGCACGTAGTCCGAGACGTCCTCGACGCGCTGCAGCACGTGCGACACCCGGCCCTCGACGTCGCGCACGGGAGCGCTCATCAGGGACCAGTGCCGCTCGACGAGCCGGCCGCTGACCGGGTCGACGACCGCGTACCTGAACAGCGGCAGGACGTCGGCCCGGCCCGTGTCGCGGGCGGTCTCGAACGAGACCTGCAGGGGGTTGCGGCCGTCGGGGTCGAGCGCGTCCGGGGTCGGGGGGAACGCGTCGAAGACCCAGCGGCCGACGACCGCCTCCCGGCTGTGCCCGACCAGGTCGACGTAGGCCCGGTTCGCGTCGACGATCACCAGGTCGAGGTCCATGACGAGGTACGCCGTGGGCAGGTCGTCGAACAGCCGCTGGAAGTCCAGCAGTCCGTCGTGTGCCCGGCCCGACGCGCTCATGGTCCTCCGGGTCCCCCTGGGCCCGAGGGTGGGCCGAGGGCGACAACCCCGGGACCGGTGGCGGCCTTCCCCCGTTGCGGCCACCCGTCGGCGAGCCCGTCGCCGGACCGGTGCTGCCGGTCGCGCGCGGAGCCCCTACCGTCGCCGGTCATGAGCATCGGCACGCCCGTCCTCGGCAGCAGCGGACTGGAGGTGTCGGCGCTCGGGCTCGGGTGCGTGGGCATCAGCTCGGGCCTCGTCCCGGCGGCGGACCGGCAGGACGGCATCGCCCTCGTCCGCGCCGCCGCCGAGCACGGCGTGACCTTCTTCGACACGGCCGAGGTCTACGGCCCGTACGACAACGAGGACCTGGTCGGCGAGGCCCTCGAGCCGGTCCGGGACGACGTCGTCCTCGCCACGAAGTTCGGCTTCGACATCGGCCGCAGCGGGCGCGCCAGCGGGCTCGACAGCCGCCCGGAGCACGTCCGGCAGGTCGTGGAGGAGTCCCTGCGCCGCCTGCGCACCGACCGCATCGACCTGCTGTACCAGCACCGGGTCGACCCCGACGTGCCGGTCGAGGACGTGGCCGGAGCGGTCCGGGAGCTCGTCGACGCCGGCAAGGTGCTGCACTTCGGGCTGTCCGAGGCGGGCGTGCAGACGATCCGGCGCGCGCACGCCGTGCAGCCCGTGACGGCGCTGCAGAGCGAGTACTCCCTGTGGTGGCGCGAGCCGGAGGAGCAGGTCCTGCCGGTGCTCGCCGAGCTCGGCATCGGCTTCGTCCCGTTCAGCCCGCTCGGCCGGGGCTTTCTGACCGGCACCATCGACGCGTCGACGTCCTTCTCCGAGGGCGACATCCGCGCGGGCCTGCCGCGCTTCACCGCCGAGGCCCGCACCGCCAACCAGGCCCTGGTCGACGTGCTGTCGGGCGTCGCCGGCCGCAAGGGCGCCACCTCGGCGCAGGTCGCGCTGGCCTGGCTGCTCGCCCAGCAGCCATGGGTGGTGCCGATCCCCGGCACCCGCCGCGTGGCGCGCCTGCAGGAGAACCTCGGGGCGGCGGAGCTGGTGCTCACGCCCGAGGACCTCGCGCAGATCGAGCGTGCGGCGGGAGCGATCGAGGTCCTGGGGGCGCGCTACCCCGAGCACCTGCAGCGCATGGTGGACCGCTGAGCGGCCGCTGAGCAGCCGCGTCAGCGGGAGGCGACGGCCCCCGGCGCCGGCAGGCCGAGCAGGCGGTCCAGCAGCGCGTGCCGCCAGCAGGCCCGCAGCACGAAGAACCACAGGACGGTGCTGACGGCCACCACCGGGATCTCCGGACCGCCGGGCCGCAGCAGGGAGAAGTAGTCGGCGGTCACCGGGGTCAGGAGCACGGCGAGGAAGGTGACGAGCAGGCCGGCGGCCAGCAGGGCGGGGCGCTTGTCGCGGTCGACGCCCGTCCACCCGGTGAACAGCCGGCTCGGCGGCGCGAGGAACAGGATCAGCAGGAACGCCGTCACCGACGTGAACATCGACAGCACGGTCTGCGCCACCCCGGTCGCGGCCAGCGTGGTGAACGACGTGTCGCTGCCGGTCAGCCCGGTGAACGCCTCGAAGTCGCGCACCCCCTCCTCGGGGATGATGCCCGCGGTCAGGCCGCGCCGGATGAGGGTGAAGAAGGCGGCGTACAGCGCGACGCCGAACGTCGCCGTGACGACGCTGGCCGGCAGCACGAAGCGGGCCACCCGGCGCAGCAGGTCCGGGTCGGGCGGCTGCGGGCGCGCCCAGGCGGTGAGCAGCAGGGTCGGCAGCCCCACGGTGAACAGGGTCAGCCCGACCTGGGCCGGCTCGTACGGGAAGCCGATGCCCAGGATCGACACGCCGATGATGGCGAGCACCGCCGTGAGCGCGCGGGCCAGGAACAGGTGCAGCGACAGGCTGATGCCGGCGATGATCCGCTGCCCGGTGGTCTGCGCGGGCTCCAGCGCGCTGAAGGAGTCGCGCAGCAGCACCACGTCGGCCACGTCGCGGGTGACGCTGCTGCCGCTCTGCATCGCGACGCCGACGTGCGCCCGCTTCAGCGACCGGGTGTCGTTGACCCCGTCGCCGATCATCGCCACGTAGTGGCCCCGGCGGCGCAGCGCGTCGACGATCTGCTCCTTCTGCTCCGGCGCGACCCGCCCGAACACGGTGCGGGCCGAGACGGCCTCGTCGAAGGCGGCCGGTGCGAGGGCCGCCAGCTCGGCGCCGGTGACCGGCTCGCGGTCGTGCAGGCCGAGCCGGGCGACGAGGGCCGCGACGGTGCGCGGGTCGTCGCCGGACACCACCTTGAGCGCCACGCCCCGCCGCCGGAACCCGGCCACCGCCTGCTCCACGCCCTCGCGCAGCTCGTCGCCCAGCACCACCAGCGCCACGGGCGCGAGCGGGGGCAGGCGGGGCGCGCCGTCGGCGGCGTACAGCTCCTGCTCGTCCGCCCGCGCGAGCAGCAGGACGCGCAGCCCGCGGCGGGCCCGCTCCTCCGCGAGGGCGACGGCGCCGCCGTCCTGCCCGCCCAGCGCGGGGAGCAGGGCGTCGACGGCGCCGAGCACCAGCACGCCGTCCCCGGTCGACAGCGCGCTCCACCGGCGGGCCGAGGAGAACGGCACCTCCGCCCGCACCGGCACCGCGTCGCCCGGCAGCCCGGCCGCGAGCGCCGCCGTCGTGGCGTTGCCGGCGGTCGTGCTGCGGGCGTAGCGCCCCAGCAGCACGGCCGGGTCCGGGCCGGGCCGGTCCCCGAGCGGCACGACCTCCTCGAGGTGCAGGCGGCCGGTCGTCAGGGTGCCGGTCTTGTCGGTGCACACCACGTCCACGTTGCTCAGCGACTCGACCGCGTTGAGCTGCTGCACGAGCGCGCCCTGCCGGGTCAGGGCGGCGGCGCCCACCGCGTACGAGGCGCTGACCAGGAAGAACAGGCCGTACGGCACCAGGCCCGACAGCACGGCGGAGGTCTGGGCGACCCGCAGCAGCGTCAGCCCCTCCAGGGCCGCCTGCAGCAGGATGGCCGCGCTCATTAGGGCGACGAGGAGCATGGCGACGCGCACGACCAGGTCGATCTGCGTCTGCAGCGGGGTGCGGGACGGCGTCCACACCCGCGCCGCCGCGGTGAGCGAGGACGCGTAGCTGTCCGAGCCGACCGCCTCGGCCCGCTGCACCGCTGTGCCGCTCAGGCAGTAGGTCCCCGACAGCAGCCGGTCGCCCGCGGTCTTGACCACGGGCTCGGACTCCCCGGTCAGCAGCGACTCGTCGGCCTCGAGGCGACCCGGGCCCACCACCGGCCCGTCGACCACGACCTGGTCGCCCGCGCCGAGGCGCACCAGGTCGCCCTCGACGAGCTCCTCGGCGGGCACCGGGCGCTCCTGCCCGTCGCGCACCACCCGGCTGGGCGCGCGGTGCAGCAGGCGCAGCCGGTCCAGGGTGCGCTTGGCCCGCACCTCCTGCCCGGCGCTGATGAGCGCGTTCAGCAGCCCCAGCCCGACGCTCACCACGGCGTCGTTGGTCCGCCCCAGGGCCAGCAGCGACGCGCCGATGACGAACAGGATGTCGTTGAAGGACGTGAACACGTTGGTGCGCAGGATCTGCAGGTAGCCGCGCGACGCGTCGTCGCGCGCGGTGTTGCCCCGTCCCGCCCTGTGGCGCTCCTGCGCCTCGCGCTCGGACAGGCCGTCCAGCCCCACGTCCCCGGTCGACGTCATGCCCCGGCGCCGGGTGAGGGGGGTGCGGGCGTCGGCGGCATCCCCTGGCGCTGCCCGTGCGGCCGCACCTCACACGCCGCACCCAGGGGAGGGCCTCCAGGTGTGGCCGGGTCGTGCCGATGGTTGAGAGGACAAGCGTCCCCATGTACCCGGGAGTGAGCTCATGGCCGATCGCAGGACGACACGCAGGGGCGCCGCCGCGGCGGCGCGCACGGGGCTGTCCCTCGAGCTCGAGGAGGCGAGGGCCGACCTCGCGGCCGCGACCGCCCTGGTCCAGGGGCTCGCGCTGGCGCGCTCACGGGCTGCGGCGGTCGGGGTGGCCCTGGACCTGGTGCGCGAGCACTTCGGCTGGGAGTACGGCTCGTACTGGCACCTCGGTCCTGAGCAGGACGCCCTCGCGTTCGTGCAGGAGTCCGGTCAGGTCAGCGAGGAGTTCCGCCGGGTCACCCTGCAGGCGACCTTCCGGCAGGGCGTCGGGCTGTCCGGTCGCGCGTGGCGGGCGCGCGACCTGGTGTTCGTCGCGGACCTCGGCGAGCTGACCGACTGCGTGCGGGCGCCGGCCGCCCGCCAGGTGGGGGTCCGCAGCGGTGTGTGCTTCCCGCTGACGCAGGACGGCCGGGTCACCGGGACGATGGACTTCTTCACCACGTCGACGCAGACGCCGTCGGCGCAGCGGCTGGACACCCTGCGCGCGATCGGCGTGCTCGTGTCGCAGGCGCTCGAGCGGCTCGCCGAGGCCGAGCGCCAGGCCCAGACCGGCCAGGACGTCGCGGCGGTCAGCGCCGTGCTGCGCGACCTCACCGGCGCGACCTCGCCGGAACAGGCCCTCTCGCAGGCCCTGGACACGATCCGGGTCGGCTTCGGCTGGGCGTACGGCTCGTACTGGCGGGTGGACGAGCAGCAGGACGCGCTGGTGTTCGTGCAGGAGTCGGGCGACGCGGGGCGCGAGTTCCGCGAGGTGACGCTCAGCGCCACCTTCCGCGAGGGGGTGGGGCTGTCGGGCCGGGCGTGGCGGGCCCGGGACCTGGTGTTCGTGCCCGACCTGGGCGAGGTCACCGACTGCGTCCGCGCGCCCGCCGCGCAGCGCGCGGGCGTGCAGGCCGGCGTCTGCCTGCCCATCCAGGTCGACGGGCGGGTCGTGGGCACCATGGACTTCTTCACCACCACCAGCACCGTCCTGTCCGAGGGCCGCGCCGAGGCGCTGCGCAACACCGCGTTCCTGCTCGGTCAGGCGCTGCAGCGCTTCCAGGCCGCCGACCGGCTGCGCACCGCCGGTGACGAGCTGGTGATCTCCATCGGGGAGGTCGAGCGCAACGTGCTGGCGGCCACCGACGTCGCCGGCCAGGGGCGTGCGCTGGCCGCCGAGGCCAACGAGGAGGTCGCGGGCCTGGGGGCCTCCAGCGCCCAGATCGGCGAGGTCGTCCAGGTCATCCAGGGCATCGCCTCGCAGACCAACCTGCTGGCCCTGAACGCCACCATCGAGGCGGCGCGCGCCGGGACCGCCGGACGGGGCTTCGCCGTCGTCGCGCACGAGGTCAAGGAGCTCGCCAAGGGCACCGCCCGCGCCACGACGCAGGTGACCGAGAAGGTGACCGCCATCCAGGAGCAGGTGAGCCGCGTCGTCGACGTCCTGGACCGGATCAGCCGGGCGGTCGAGGACATCAACGAGACCCAGACCGTGATCGGCGGCGTCCTCACGGAGCAGAGCGCGGTGACCCGCGCCATCCTGGGCTGAGGACGCCGCCGCTCACCCGGCTGCGGACCGCGGCCCGGCCAGCCGCAGGGTCTCGTCGCTGACGGCCGCCGCGAGCGCCTCGTCGTGCGTGACGAGGACCAGCGCGCTGCCGGTGTCGTCCACCTGGCCCATCAGGCAGTCCACGGTCTCCTGCTGGGTGATGAGGTCCAGCCGGCTGGTCGGCTCGTCGGCGAACAGCAGCGCCGGGTCCAGCAGCACGGCCCGGACGATGGCGACCCGCTGCAGCTCGCCGCCCGACACCTGCCCGGGGCGGCGCTCCAGCAGCGACCGGTCCAGGCGCAGCGCCGCCAGCAGCGCCTCGACCCGGGCGGGGTCGCAGCCGTGCCGCCGCACCACGTCGGACAGGGCCCGGGCCAGCGCGACGCGGGCGGGGAAGGCCTGGGCGGGGTCCTGGTAGAGCTTCTGGACGCGCCCGCCCTGCAGCGCCGCGCCGTGCTCGACGCGCCCGCGGTCCGGGGCGAGCAGCCGCAGGAGCACGTTGCCCAGCGTCGTCTTGCCCGAGCCGCTCGGCCCGCTGAGGGCGAGCCGCTGCCCGCTGCGGATCGTCAGGTCGAGGTCGGCGAACAGCGGCTTGCCGCCGAGGGCCTTGGTCAGGCCGGTGCCCTGCAGCAGGACCGGGCCCGGCTGCGGGGGGCCGGGGCGCTGCCAGGGTGCCGCCCAGCGGGCGGGCTCGGCGGCCAGGAGCCTCTGCGTGTACGGGTGCTGCGGCCGGCTGAGGACCTCGCCGACCGGGGCGTGCTCGAGCACCGAGGCGTCCTTCATGACCAGCACGTCGCCGCCGAGGTCGCGCGCGAGGTCGAGGTCGTGCGTGATCGTCAGCAGCACGCCGCCCCGGTCGACGTGCCGGCGCAGCAGGCCGGCCAGCTCGTCGCGGGATGCGGTGTCGAGGCCCTTGGAGGGCTCGTCGGCGATCAGCACGTCGGCCCCGCCCAGCGTGGCCGCCGCGAACGCCACCCGCTGCGCCATGCCCCCGGACAGGGTGTGCGGGTACGCCCGGGTCTCGGCCTGCAGGCCGAGCTCGCCCAGCAGCCGGGCGGCCGCGGTGCGGGCGCCGCGGCGGTCCCGGCGCCAGGTCGCCGCGCCCTCCGCCACCTGCTCGCCGACCCGCATCGTGGGGTCCAGGGCCAGGACGGGCTCCTGCGGCAGCAGGGCGAGCGTGCGCCCCCACAGGCCGCGCCGCCCGGCCCGGTCGGCGAGGTCGAGGTCGCGGCCGTCGAGCCGGAGCCGGCCGCGCACCGCCAGCTCCGGGGCCAGCGTGCCCATCAGGGCGTGCGCGAGCAGCGACTTGCCCGAGCCGCTCTCGCCGACGACGGTCAGCGGCCGGCCGCGCCCGAGGCGGACGTCGGGCACGTCGACGAGGACGCGGCCGGCGCCGGTGACGACGACGTCGGACAGGGCGACGTCGGACGAAGTGACGGTCATCGGGGCTCCTCCCCGCCGCGCAGGCCGAGCAGGCCGACGAGGACGGTGGTCAGGACGAGGACGGGCGCGAGCGACATCCAGGGCGCCTCGGACCAGTACGGGAAGGCCTCGGTCACCAGCAGGCCCAGCTCGGCGGTGGGGGGCTGCAGGCCGACGCCGACGAACCCGAGGGTGGACAGCGCGAGGACGGACGTGCCGATGCCGAAGGTGGCCAGCGTGGTGAGGACCGGGCGCAGCTCGGGCCACAGGTGCCGCTGCCACAGGTGCGCCGGCCCGAGCTGCAGCAGGCCGGCGGCCTCGACCGCGGGCCCTCCCAGCACGAGCGCGCTGCGGGCCCGGACGACGCGGAAGTACTCCACCCACTGCGCGAGGGCCAGCCCCACGTACAGGGTCCAGAGGCTGCCGTCGGCCAGGGCGGAGAACACCAGGACCACGAGCAGGGCGGGCAGCGCGAGCAGCACCTCGGACACGCCGCGCAGGACCGCGTCGACCCCGCCGCCGCGCCAGGCCGCGAGGACGCCGGCGAGGGTGCCGGCGACGGCGGCCGTCGCCACGCACACGACGGCCAGCAGCAGGGACAGCCGGGTGGCCGAGGCGAGCCGCCCCGCGACGCTGCGGCCGAGGTGGTCGCGGCCGAGGGGCTCGGCCGGGCTCGGCGGCTCCAGGAACCGGGTGAGGTCCTGCGCCGCCGGGTCGCCCCAGACGAGCGGGCCGAGGGCGGCGAACAGCACCAGCGCAGCCAGCAGGACGGCCGCCGCGCGCTGCGACGTGCCGAGGCGGCGGGGGCGGGCGAGGTGCCGGGTGGGCACGGCGGGGGCGAGGGTGCTCATGCGCCGGCCCGCCGGCCGCGCGGGCGCGGGTCGAGGGCGACCGTGGCCAGGTCGACCGCCGCGTTGAGGGCGACGACGACCAGCGCCAGCGCCAGCGCCGTGGCCTGCAGCGCCGGCACGTCCCGCCAGAACACCGCGTGGACGAGGGCGTGGCCCAGTCCCGGCCAGGTGAACAGGCTCTCGACGACCACGACGCCCTCGACGAGGACGATCGCCTGCACGCCGAGGTAGGCGACCAGCGTCACGCCGGCGTTGCGCCCGACGTGCCGGGTGAGCACAGCGCGGGCCGGCAGCCCCTTGGTCTCGGCGAAGCGGACGTGGTCCGCCCGCAGGACCTGCGCCACGGCGTCGCGGGCCACGCGGGCGAACAGCCCGGACAGGCCGACCGCCAGGGTGAGGGCGGGCAGCACGATCGAGCGCGCGCCGCCGTGCCCGGCCGCGGGGAGCACGCCGAGGTGCACGGAGAAGACGAGGACGAGCACCAGCCCGAGCAGGAACGGCGGCAGGGCGCGGGAGCCGGTGACCCAGACCGACACCAGCCGGTCGAGCACCCCGCCGGGCCGCAGCGCGGCGACCGCGCCGACGGCCGCCCCCGCCGGGAAGGCCAGCAGCAGGGCGACGGCCGCGAGCTGGACGCTGCCCCACAGGTGCACCGCGAGCTCGGAGGAGACCGCACCGCCGGTGACCAGCGAGGTCCCGAGGTCCAGCCCGGCCACGTCGGACCACCAGTCGAGCAGCTGCTGCCAGGCGGGGCGGTCCAGGCCCAGCTCGGCCCGGACGGCGTCGGCGGACGCGGCGTCGACCTGGTCGTAGCCGTACCGCCCGGCCGCCACGCGGTAGGCGATGTCGCCGGGCAGGCTCTGCACGATCGCGAAGCAGGCCGTCGACACGACCAGGGCGACCGCCGCGGCCTGGGCGACCCGCTGGCCGAGGACCCGCAGCACGGCCCGGAGCCGGTCCGGCGGCGCCGGGGAGGGGGTGGCGGGGGCCGAGGGCCCCGCAAGCAGGTCGGTCACCGGGCCCACCGGACGTCGGACAAGGCGAAGGAGCGCTCGAGCGGGTCCAGCACGACGCCCTCGACGCGGTCGCCCACCACGGCGCTCTGCCGGTACCAGGCGACCGGGACCACCGGCAGCTCGTCCTGCAGCACCTGCGCCACCTGTGCGCGGTCGGCGGCGGCACGCCGGTCGTCCTCGCCGTCGGCCAGGCGGTCCAGGCCCGCCGACAGGGCGGGGCTGGACCAGCCCATGGCCCCGTAGTCGGCGCCGTCCTCGTCGAAGTCCTCCAGCAGGGTGACGAGCGGGTCGGGCACCAGCGAGAGGTTGCGGGCGTACAGGGCCAGCTCCAGGGTGCCGTCCTCGTGCCCGGCCGGGATCTCGCTGGAGTTGCCGACCTGCACGTCGACGGCGATGCCGACCTGCTGCAGCGAGGCCTGGACGGCCGTGGCGATCACCGGCAGCTCGGCCCGGTCGGGGTAGGTGCGCAGCGTGAGGGCCAGGCGCTCGCCGTCGCGGGCCAGCGTGCCGTCCGGGCCCGGTGCCCAGCCGGCCTCGGCGAGCAGGTCCCGGGCCTGCTGCGCGTCGTGCTGCAGGGGAGCCAGGCCGGGCGTGTGCCACGCGGGCAGCGACGGCGGGAACAGCTGGGTCGCGGCGAGCTCGGGGTCGCGCAGCAGCGCGGTCGCCATGGCGCGGCGGTCCAGGGCGAGGCTGACCGCCCGCCGCACCCGCAGGTCGCCCAGGGCGGGGTGGTCGGCGTTGGCCTTGAGCAGGATGGTGCGGGGGAGGGTCGCCCCGACGACCTCCAGCGACCCGTTGCGGCCGAGCCGCTGCAGGGTGACCGGGTCCATGCCGAAGGTGATGTCGGCCTGGCCGCTCTCGGCCATCAGGCCGCGGGCCTCGGCGCGCCCCACGGTCTGGTAGTGCACGCGCTCGACGGCCGGCCGCGCGCCGCTCCAGGTGTCGGCGGCCACCAGGTCGACGACCGACGGCTGCTCCACCCGCTCCACGCGGTACGGGCCGGTGCCCACCACGGAGGTGACGCGGCCGCCCTCCCAGCTGCTCGGCGCGAGCACCTGGGCGCTGGTGTGCGCCAGCACCGCCGGCAGCGAGGCGAACGGCTCGGTGAGCTCGATGCGCACGTCGCCGCCGTCCGCGCGCACGGCCCGCCACGGCACGGTCGCCAGCGGGGTGCCCTCCTGGCCGCGCGCCCGGTCCAGCGAGGCCGCCACGCGCTCGGCCGTCACGGGCGTGCCGTCGTGGAACTGCGCGTCCGGCCGCAGCGCCAGGGTCCAGGTGCGGGACCCGTCCGACGCGCGCCACGTCCGCGCCAGCCCGGGACGCAGGACGCCGTCGACCCCGGCGTCGACGAGCGTCTCGGCGACCTGCAGGCGGGTGAAGGTGCCGCCGGCCGTGGCCGGGTCGAGGCCGTGGACCTCGAACTGCCCGACGACCTGCAGCGGAGCGCCGGGCACCGGTGCGCTGGAGCGGGACGGGGACGGGCTGCACGCGGTCAGCAGGACGGCGGCGAGCAGGGCTGTGGACGTCGGAACGCGACGCATGTGCACCTCCAGGGAGCGGGAGCACGCACGGTACCGACAACGGTTGTCGTGAGCGACAGCGGGACGTAGGTGGAGTGTCACGCTGCGGCGCCAGGCCTGGCCCCTCGTGCCGTGCCGTGTCACCTGCGAACTGCTGGCAACGGCCAACCGCTGGCCCTAAGGTCCCTGCATGACCCCGTCCCACCCCGGTCCCGTGACGTCCGTGCCCGGCCGCCCGGAGCGCGGGGCCCGCGCCGTGCTGGTGCAGGACGCCGACACGGCCCTCCCGGCCGGCTTCGACGCGCTCGTCGAGGCCTGCACCGCGGCGGACGACCACCCGCCGTTCGGCGAGCACACGCTCCTGACGCTGCACGGGCAGCGGCAGGTGCGGCACAGCCGGCTCGAGGCGCGCTCGGCGCACGGGCTCGCCGGCTACGCCGTCCTGTCCGAGGGCCTGGACGCCTGGTACGTCGAGCTCGCCGTCGCCCCGGCCTCCCGCGGGGGCCACGTCGGCACCGCACTGCTGCGCACAGCGCGGGAGCACGTCGCCTCGCACGGCGGGGGCGTGCTGCGCGGCTGGGCGCACGCGGCCGGGCCCGCCGTCGAGCGCCTCGCCGCCGGCTGGCGGACGTCGCGCAGCCTGCACGTCCTCGAGCGCCCGCTGGGCGCGGACCTTCCGGAGCCGCGCGTGCCCGCCGGGCTGGTGCTGCGCACGCTCGACCCCACCGACGACGCCGACCGCGACGCCTGGCTGGCCCTGTCCAACGCCGCCTTCGCAGGTCACCCGGAGAACGGCGGCTGGACCCGCGACGACCTCGACTGGCGCATGGACGCGGCCTGGACGTCGTCCTCCGGCTTCCCGGTCCTGCAGGACACCGGCGGGCTGGTCGCCGGTGTCTGGACCAAGGACGAGGGCGACGGCTCCGGGGAGCTGTACGTCGTCGCGGTGCACCCGTGCCGGCAGGGCCGCGGCCTCGGCGCGGTCGTCGTGGAGGCGGCCCTGCGCGCCCTCGCGGACCAGGGCTGCCGCAGCGCGCTGCTGTACGTCGAGGCCGGCAACTCCCCGGCGCTGCGGCTGTACGCCGGCGCCGGCTTCCGGCTGCACCACGTCGACCGGTGCTACGAGCTCGACGTCCTGCCTGCGACCTGACGGCTGCCGCGTGGACGACGTGGAGACGGTGGTCGCCGGCGTGGCGCTCGTCGTCGCGGCGGCGCTGCTCGTGGCGCCGTCGGTCCTGCGCCGGTGGCACGCCGTGCCGCGGCCCCGGGCCGACCTGCCGACCGGGCCCGTGCGCCGGGGGCCGGAGGGCTGGAGCGTCACCGTCGAGCTCGCCCTGCTGTGGGTCGACGGGGGAGGCGACCTGCGCTACCGGGTGCGCTCCGCGCGGGCGCCGGTCTGCGCCGCGCCCGACCAGGTCGCGCTGGACCTGGCCGACCTGCCGCCGGACGCCCGCGGCGCCGTGGTCCACGCGACGTCGTGGCGGTACGAGGACGCCGGGCACGTCGTGCTCACCTACGCCGCCGTGCCGTCCTCGCCGCGCGCGGGCGACGCGGTCCTGGTGGGGGTCGGGGTCGTGTCGTCCACCGACCCGGTGCGCCCGCGCCCGCCCGGGCTCCACCAGCACCACGTCGTCGCCCACGCGGCGCGACACCTCGCCTACCTGGCCGTCCACGACCCCACGGTCGGCCGCGCGGCACAGGCCGCGCCCGCCTGCTGGGCGGCCCTGGCCGAGGCCGTGCGCGCGATGCCGGCCGGCGGGCACGAGGACGGGCACGAGCTGGCCCGCCGCTGGCTCGCCTGAGGGCGCGCGCCGTGCTGGTCACGCGGCACCCGGGGGCCCATGCTCGCCGCGTGACGCCGCAGCCGAGCGACCTCGCCCTGTCCACCACCCGGATCCGTGACGTCGAGCGGCAGGACCGCCGGGCGGTGCCCGGTGAGCACCACCTGCTGGGTCGCCTGACCGCGTGACGGGCGCCCCGGGCCGCGCGACGGCCGCGGACCTCGTCGCCGAGGCCCTCGCCGTGCAGGCGCTGCCCTACCGGTGGCCGGCGCCCCCGGACGCCGCGAGCACGCGGGCGGCCGGCGCCGGGACCTGCGCCGGCAAGCACGCCCTGCTCGCGGAGCGGCTGGCGCAGCGGGGGCTGACGTGCGCGCCGCTGCTGGTCGTCGGTCCGCTGGCGCCGGCGCTGTGGCCCGACCTGGCCGAGGAGGCGGGCGGCCTGCAGGAGGTGCACGAGTGCCTGACCTAGGCGCTGATGGTCTCGATGCTGGTCCCGATGATGACCACCGTCGGGCCGACGACGAGGAAGCGCGCAGCAGCAGGGCCTGCGCGAGGTGGGCGACCTGGCGGGTGCGCCCGACGTGCGGCTGGGCGCCCGGCCCGAGTTCGAGGACCTGTTCCTGGGGCTCGCCGGGCTGCGCGAGGTCTACGGGCTGACCGACGTCGCCTTCCGCCCGGTCCCCCTCGGGGAGCAGTACGCGGCACTGGACCGGGGCGAGGTCGACGCGGCGGACGTCTTCACCACCGACCCCGAGCTGGCGGGCGGGGACTACCAGGTCCTCGAGGACCCGCGCAAGCTGTTCGGCTCACAGAACGCGGTGCTCGTCGTCGACGCGGACAAGCTGCGGCGGATCGGCCGGGAGGCCTTCCTGGAGGTGGTCGACCGGGTGAGCGCGCAGCTCACCCGCGACGCGGTCGTCACCATGAACGCGGCGGTCGACGGCGGCGAGGACGAGCGGGCGGTGGCCCGGCGCTTCCTGCGCGACCGCGGCCTGCTGCGAGGGGCCTGAGCACGTGGTGTCCAGAGGAGGACCTGCATGAACGAGCGTCCGCGCGCCTTCGAGGGCGTGAGCGACTTCTTCGGCGAGCTCGGGCGGATGCGCGAGATCGGCGCGTACGGCTACCCGCAGGGGCAGCCCCCCGGCCGCACGCACGCCACCGCGTGGGTGCCCCCGACCGACATCTTCGCCAGCGGCAGCGACCTCGGGATCCGCATCGACCTGGCCGGCGTGCGCCCGGAGGACGTCACGATCACCTTCACGCAGGGGGTGCTGACCGTCTCCGGGGAGCGCCCGTCCTGGCTCGGGACCGACGGCGACGACAGCTTCCACCTGCGCGAGCGCTTCTACGGCGCGTTCCGCCGGGCGGTCGTGCTGCCGGAGGGCACCACGGAGGCGCAGATCAGCGCCGAGTTCGACAACGGGCTGCTCGAGCTCACCATCACCGGCGGGGCACAGGCGGCGCAGCCGGTGCGGATCGCGGTGCGGGCCAAGACCGCGGACCCGCCCGACAGCTGACCGCCTCGCCGCCCGGCGCCGCGGACCGCACGGCGCCGGCGGGCAGGTCGTCCGGGCACGCCCGGGTCCTCGGTCCCGAGGGAACGGGGCCGACTGCCCTGTCGTGCTCCGCCGGACCGGGTGAGGGTCGGGTCATGGCGACCGGACCGCCCCGCCCCGCGCCGGGCCTGCCGGCGGTGTCAGCCGAGCGGGACCAGCGGGACGCGGTCGCCGGTCGACCGGTCGTGGTCGACCACGGCGAACGCGTCGGCGAGCGCCGCTCCCCGCAGCATCGCCGCGCCTGCGTGCCCCGTCGGCCGGGCGAGCCCCCCGGACACCTGCACCGGCACCAGCCGGGTGCCCGCCGGCGCGCCGCCGACCGGGCACGTCAGCAGCGCCGAGCCCAGCGCGGGCAGCGGCTGTCCCTGCAGCCCGGCCAGGAGCGGCGCGACGACCGTCGCGAGGGCCGACAGCGCGGCCAGGGGGTTGCCCGGCAGCCCGGCCAGCAGGCGCCCGTCGGGCAGCCGCGCGAGCGTCTGCGGGTGCCCCGGCCGCACGCCGACCCCGTCGACCAGCACCTCGGCGCCGAGGTCGGCGAGGGCCCCGGCCAGGTGGTCGGCGTGCCCGGCGGACGAGGCGCCGCTGGTGAGGACCACCTGGCCCGGGGCGGAGCGCACGGCCTCGACCAGCTCCTCGCGCCGGTCGCCCACCCGGCGGACGCCGAGCAGCAGCCCCCCGGCGCGGGCGACGGCGCCCGGGAGCAGCGGACCGACCGCGTCGCGCACCCTGCCGCCGCCCGGCAGGCCGTGCACCAGGAGCTCGTCGCCGGTCACGAGCGCGCTCACCGTGGGACGGGGGCGCACGCGCAGGACGTCGTGCCCGACGGCCGCGGCCAGCCCGAGCCCGGCCGGCGAGAGCAGCGTCCCCGCGGGCAGCACCGGGGCGTCGGCGGCGCACTCCTCGCCCGTGCGGCGCACGTGCCGCCCGGCAGGGACCGCCGCGGTGAGCTCGTCGCCGAGCAGCGCCCCCTCCTCCCGCGGGACCACGCCGTCGCAGCCGGCGGGGACCTGCGCGCCGGTCGCCACCTCGCGCGCGCGGCCCTCGACCAACGGCGGGGGCGGGGGGTCACCGGCGAGCGTCCGCCCCGACACCGTCCAGGGCCCGGGGCCGCGCACGGCCCAGCCGTCCATGGCCGCCGTGTCGAAGGACGGCAGCGGCGCCAGCGCGGTGAGCGGCTCGGCGAGCACGAGGCCGAGGGCCCGGCAGACGTCGACGTCCACCGCGGGCAGCGACGGCGCGGCCGTCCAGGCCGTGCACCGGGCGGCCGCCCACGAGATCACGAGCGCCGCCGGACCGGGCCGGCAGCCGCCGAGGGGGTGGCGAGTCGTCGTCGGGGCGGGCCCACCGGGTCAGGCCCCCGGGACGACGGGCAGGCTTCGGGGGGGCTGGCCGCCCGTCAGGTTCCTCAGGAACACGGGGGCCATCCGGCGGGCCTGGGCGTCCGCCCGGTCCGCCACGTCCCCGGTGAACATCGCGTCCAGGGTCTCCCGCCACAGCTGCAGCCACCGGTCGAAGTGGGCCGGCGTCAGCGGCACCCGGGCGTGCACCCGCCGGTGCACCTGCATCGTCGGCCCGCTGTACCGGCCCGCGCCGAACAGCACCTTCTCCCAGAAGTCGGCGAGCACGGGCACGTGCCGCTCGAGGTCCATCTGCACGACGTCGACGAAGACGTGCCGCAGGAGCGCGTCGTCGAACGCCCGGCGGTAGAACTCGCGCAGGAGCAGCTCGAGGTCCTCGCGGCCGCCCAGGTCCCGCACGGCCCGCGCGGCGGGGACGTCCACCTGCGGCTCGCCCCCTCTCGTCGGACGGGTCCCGACCGGGCCCCGACCAGTGTCGGGCGTCGCGAGGCCGTGGCACCCGGGACCTAGGTCCCGCCGGTCGGGACCTTCGGCCGTGGTGCCCGGGTCGGCGTCCGCAGGACGCTCCTGGGGTCCGGCAGCTGCCTTCCAGGAGGACCCCGTGAGAGTCCAGCAACGCCCGCCCTCGTCCGGCGCGGGCCGTGCCCGCGACGGGCAGGCGGCGGCGTCCACCGGCACCGGGCGGGCCGGCGCGATGCTCGGCCTGGCCACCGTCGGCTTCCTGCTCAACTTCTGGGCCTGGGCGCTGATCAGCCCCCTCGGCGCCGCCGACCGCGACGAGCTGGACCTCACGTCGTTCCAGCAGGCGCTGCTCGTGGCGGTGCCGGTGCTGGTCGGGTCGCTGGGGCGCATCCCGGTCGGGGCGCTGACCGACCGCTTCGGGGCGCGGGTGATGTTCCCGGCGGTGAGCGTCGTGACGGTCCTGCCGGTCCTGTTCGTCGGCCTCGTCGCCGACTCCTACGCGGCGCTGCTCGCCGGCGGCTTCCTGCTGGGCATCGGCGGGACGGCCTTCGCGGTGGGCGTGCCGCTCGTCAACGGCTGGTTCGCGCCGGAGCGACGGGGCCTGGCGCTCGGCGTGTTCGGCATGGGCACGGCCGGGACCGCCGTGTCGGCCTTCACGACCGTCCGGCTGGTGGGCAGCGCCGGGCGGGCCGCGCCCTTCGTCCTCGTCGCGGTCCTGCTGGTCGCCTACGCGGTCGTGGCCGGCGCGCTGCTGCGCGAGGCCCCGGGCCGCGCCGGGGCCGTCGGGCAGTCGTTCCTGCGCAGGACCTGGGAGGCGGCGAAGCTGCCCGCGACGGTGCAGCTCTCCGCGCTGTACGCGCTGGGCTTCGGGGGGTTCGTGGCCTTCAGCGTCTACCTGCCGACGCACCTGCGGAACACCTACGGCCTCGACCAGGCGGACGCCGCGGCGCGCACCGCCGGCTTCGTGCTGCTGGCGGTGCTGGCGCGCCCGTTCGGGGGGTGGCTGTCGGACCGGCTGCACCCCGTCCCCGTGCTGGCCGCGAGCTTCCTGGCGACGTCCGGGCTCGCGGCGCTGGCGGCGTTCGAGCTGGAGCTGCTCCCCGGCGGCACCGTGGCCTTCCTCGGCCTCGCGGCCGCCCTGGGCACGGCCTCGGGCGCCGTGTTCGCGCTGGTGGCGCGGCTCGCGCCCGCGGACCGGGTCGGGTCGGTGACGGGCATCGTCGGGGCCGCCGGCGGCCTCGGGGGCTTCGTCCCGCCGCTGGTCATGGGGGCGGTGTACGGGCGCTACGGCGACTACACCCTCGGGCTGGCCCTGCTCGCCGCGGTCGCCCTCGCCGCCGCGGCCTTCACCTGGGGTCCCGTGCGGCGGTCCGCCCGTGACGCCTGACCGCCCGGCCGCCGGTCCCTCGCGCGACCGGTGCCCGACCCGCCCCGACCCCCGTCCGTCCCGTGGCACCCGCCGCCCGCACCACCTCGAAGCGAACGTGGAGGACACCGCGTGACCACCGCACACGACCGGAGCCGGCCCCGGCTGGACGACGACCTGACCCACGCGCTGGTGGGGACGCGCCGGTTCTTCAGCAGGGGCGAGGTCAGCGAGGACCGCCGCACGCTCCACCAGATCGGCGGCCGGGCCGCGGACAGCTTCTACCGCGACCGCTGGAGCCACGACAAGGTCGTGCGCTCGACCCACGGCGTGAACTGCACCGGGTCGTGCTCCTGGAAGATCTACGTCAAGGACGGGATCATCACCTGGGAGTCGCAGCAGACGGACTACCCGTCGGTCGGGCCGGACAGCCCCGAGTACGAGCCCCGCGGGTGCCCCCGCGGCGCGGCGTTCTCCTGGTACACGTACTCGCCGACCCGCATCCGCTACCCGTACGTCCGGGGGGTGCTGCTCGAGCTGTTCCGGGCGGCGAAGGCCCGGCACGGCGGGGACCCGGTCGAGGCGTGGGCAGACATCGTCACCGACCCGGCGCTCGCCCGTCAGTACAAGGCGGCCCGGGGCAAGGGCGGGCTGGTGCGTGCCACCTGGGAGGAGGCCGTCGAGCTCGCGGCCGCCGCCCACGTCCACACCATCAAGGCGCACGGCCCGGACCGGATCGCCGGGTTCAGCCCGATCCCGGCCATGAGCATGGTCAGCCACGCCGCCGGCGCGCGCTTCTACTCGATGCTCGGGGCGCCGCTGCTGAGCTTCTACGACTGGTACGCCGACCTGCCGGTGGCCTCGCCCCAGGTCTTCGGCGACCAGACCGACGTCCCGGAGTCGGGCGACTGGTGGAACGCGTCCTACCTCGTGCTCTGGGGGTCCAACGTCCCGGTCACCCGCACGCCCGACGCGCACTGGATGACCGAGGCCCGCTACCGCGGGCAGAAGGTCGTCGTCTGCTCGCCCGACTACTCCGACGCCACGAAGTTCGCCGACGAGTGGCTCGCGCCCGCGCCGGGGACCGACGGCGCGCTGGCGCTGGCGATGGGCCACGTGCTCCTGCGCGAGTTCTTCGTCGACCGGACGACGCCGTACTTCGACCACTACGTCAAGCGCTTCACCGACCTGCCGTTCCTGGTCACCCTCGACGAGCACGAGGGGGCCTCGCACGTCCCCGGCCACTTCCTCACCGCGCACGACCTCGGTCGCACCGACGAGCACGCGCGGTTCAAGACCGTCCTGCTCGACGCGGTCACCGGCGACCCGGTGGTGCCCAACGGCACGCTCGGCGACCGGTTCGGGCCCGACGGCGAGGGCCGGTGGAACCTGGACCTGGGGGACACCGAGCCGGTCCTCACCCTGTACGGCCGGGGCGGGGACGTCGAGCACGTCGAGGTGGCCCTGCCGCGCTTCGACAGCCCCGACGGCTCGGGCTCGGTGGTCGTGCGGGGCGTGCCCGCCCGCCGGGTCGAGGGCCGGCTGGTCACGACCGTCTTCGACCTGTTGCTCGCCTCCTACGGGGTGGGCCGGCCCGGGCTGCCCGGCACGTGGCCGACCGGCTACGACGACCCGTCCAGCCCGTGCACGCCCGCCTGGCAGGAGGAGCTCACCGGCGTCCCTGCGGCCAAGGCCGAGCGCATCGGGCGGGAGTTCGCGCAGAACGCGGTCGACTCCCAGGGCCGCTCCATGATCATCATGGGCGCCGGGACCAACCACTACTTCCACTCCGACACCATCTACCGGGCGTTCCTCGCCCTCACCACGCTCACCGGCTGCCAGGGCGTCAACGGCGGCGGCTGGGCCCACTACGTCGGGCAGGAGAAGGTCCGGCCCCTCACCGGGCACCAGGTCCTGGCCATGTCGACCGACTGGCAGCGGCCGCCCCGGCAGATGATCGGCACGGCCTACTGGTACCTCGCCACGGACCAGTACCGCTACGACCCGTTCCAGGTCGACGTGTTCGCCTCGCCCACGGCCAAGGCGTCCTTCGAGGGGATGACCACTGCGGACGTGCTCGCGCAGTCGGCCCGGCTCGGCTGGATGCCGTCCTACCCGACGTTCAACGTGAACCCGCTCGACCTGGGCGACGCCGTCGTGCGGTCCGGCGAGACGCCCGCGAAGCACGTCACCGACGCGCTCGCCTCGGGCCGGCTGCGCTTCGCCGCCGAGGACCCGGACGCGCCCGAGAACTTCCCGCGGGTCCTGACCGTCTGGCGGGCGAACCTGCTCGGGTCGTCGGGCAAGGGCAACGAGTACTTCCTGCGCCACCTGCTGGGCGCCGAGAGCTCGCTGCGGGCCGAGGAGGCCCCCGAGGGCGCCCGGCCGCGAGACGTGACCTGGCACGACGAGGCACCCGAGGGCAAGCTCGACCTGCTGCTGGCGATGGACTTCCGGATGACGTCGACGACGCTGTTCGCCGACGTCGTGCTCCCGGCGGCCACCTGGTACGAGAAGCACGACCTGTCCAGCACCGACATGCACCCGTTCGTGCACGCGTTCTCGCCGGCGATCGCGCCGCCGTGGCAGACCCGCACCGACTTCGACATCTTCGCCACCCTCGCCCAGGAGCTGAGCAGGCAGGCGGTCGGGCACCTGGGCACGCGCACCGACCTCGTCGCGGCGCCGCTCGCGCACGACACCCCCGACGAGATGGCGATGCCCAGCGGCGTCGTCCACGACTGGCGGGCCGACGGCAGCACGCCCGTCCCCGGCGTCAACTTCCCCAAGCTCGTGCTCGTCGAGCGCGACTACACGCAGATCGCCGCCAAGATGGCCGCGCTCGGCCCGCTGGTCGACAGCCTCGGGGCCACGACCAAGGGCATCACCTTCGACCTGACCAGGCCGGTGGAGTACCTGCGGCACAAGAACGGGACCGTCCGGGGCGGCCCCGGCGCGGGCCGGCCGCGCCTGGACCGCGACACGCAGATGTGCGAGGCGATCCTGGCGATGGCCGGCACGACGAACGGCCACCTGGCCGTGCAGGGCTTCCGGACGCTCGAGAAGCGCACCGGCACCCGGCTCGTCGACCTCGCGGCCGAGCACGAGGGCAAGCAGATCACCTTCGCCGACACCCAGGCCGGGCCGACGGCGGTCATCACCTCGCCGGAGTGGTCCGGCTCGGAGCACGGCGGCCGGCGCTACTCGCCGTTCGTGATCAACGTGGAGCGCTCCAAGCCCTGGCACACCCTGACCGGCCGGCAGCACTTCTTCGTCGAGCACGAGTGGATGACCGCGTTCGGCGAGCAGCTCAACGTCTACCGCCCGCCGCTCGACATGCAGGGGCTGTTCGCCGAGCCCGAGCTCGGCAGCATCGACGAGCTCGGCGTGACCGTGCGCTACCTGACGCCGCACTCGAAGTGGTCGATCCACTCGGAGTACCAGGACAACCTGTTCATGCTCAGCCTGTCCCGCGGCGGACCCACCATCTGGATGAGCGACCTAGACGCCGCGAAGGTCGGCATCGCCGACAACGACTGGGTCGAGGCGGTCAACCGCAACGGCGTCGTCGTGGCCCGCGCCATCGTCAGCCACCGCATGCCGAAGGGCACCGTGTACATGTACCACGCACAGGAACGCACGATCGACGTGCCGATCGCGGAGACCAGCGGCAAGCGCGGCGGGATCCACAACTCGCTGACCCGGCTGCTCATGAAGCCCACCCACCTGGCCGGCGGCTACGCCCAGATCAGCTACGCCTTCAACTACATCGGGCCGACCGGCAACCAGCGCGACGAGGTCACCCGCATCCGGCGCCGCAACCAGGAGGTGCAGTACTGATGCGCGTCATGGCCCAGATGGCGATGGTGATGAACCTGGACAAGTGCATCGGCTGCCACACCTGCTCGGTGACCTGCAAGCAGGCGTGGACCAACCGCACCGGCGTCGAGTACGTCTGGTTCAACAACGTGGAGACGCGGCCCGGGCAGGGCTACCCCCGCACCTACCAGGACCAGGAGCGCTGGCGGGGCGGCTGGACGCTCAACCAGCGCGGGCGGCTGACCCTCAAGGCCGGCGGCCGGTTCAAGAAGCTGCTCACGATCTTCAGCAGCCCGACGATGCCGGGGATGGACGACTACTACGAGCCCTGGACCTACGACTACGAGACGCTGACGACGGCCCCGTCGCAGAGGGACACGCCCGTCGCCCGGCCGAAGTCGCTGCTCACCGGCAAGGACATGAAGATCCGCTGGTCGGCCAACTGGGACGACGACCTCGGCGGCAGCACCACGCTCAACGAGACCGACCCGGTCCTGCGCTCGCTCAGCGAGAAGGTCAAGCTCGAGTTCGAGCAGACGTTCATGTTCTACCTGCCGCGCATCTGCGAGCACTGCCTCAACCCGTCGTGCGCCGCGTCGTGCCCGTCCGGCGCGATCTACAAGCGGGAGGAGGACGGCATCGTCCTGGTCGACCAGGACCGCTGCAAGGGCTGGCGGATGTGCATCACCGGCTGCCCCTACAAGAAGGTCTACTTCAACCACCGGACCGGCAAGGCCGAGAAGTGCACGTTCTGCTTCCCGCGCGTGGAGGTCGGGCTCCCGACGGTGTGCTCCGAGACCTGCGTCGGCCGGCTGCGCTACATCGGCCTGGTCCTCTACGACGCCGACAAGGTCCTGGAGGCGGCGTCCGCCCCGGCCGAGCAGGACCTGTACCGGGCCCAGCGCGACGTCTTCCTCGACCCGTCCGACCCGCAGGTGCAGAGGGCGGCCGAGGCGGCGGGGATCCCCCGGGACTGGGTCGACGCCGCGCAGCGGTCGCCCGTCTGGGCGCTCATCAACCGGTTCGAGGTCGCCCTGCCGCTGCACCCGGAGTACCGCACCCTGCCGATGGTCTGGTACATCCCGCCGCTCAGCCCGGTCGTCGACACGCTCACCGAGACCGGTCACGACGGGGAGGCGGCGCCCAACCTGTTCGGCGCCATCGACGCGCTGCGGATCCCCGTCGAGTACCTCGCCGAGCTGTTCACCGCGGGCGACACCGGGACCGTGAAGGACGTGCTCGCCCGGCTCGCCAGGATGCGCTCGTTCATGCGCGACATCAACCTCGGCCGCGAGCCCGACCTGAGCATCCCCGAGGCGCTCGGGATGGCCCCGGAGGACATCGAGGACATGCACCGGCTGCTCGCGGTCGCCAAGTACGACGAGCGCTACGTCATCCCCAGCGCCCACGCCGAGGCCGGTGACCCCCGGGCCGTGGCGCACCAGCTCGAGGAGCTGGCCACCGAGTGCTCGCTGGACTACGACGGCGGCCCCGGCATGGGCGGCTCCGGCCCGTTCGGCGAGTCCTCCGGCGGGACCACCCCGATCGCCGTGGAGAACTTCCACATGCTCAAGCAGCGCCAGACCGGCGACACCGTCGTCGACCCGTCGGACACGGACCGGCGCGTCAACCTCCTCAACTGGGACGGCAAGGGCGAGGGCAGGGACCTGTTCCCGCCACGGCCCGGGGGGTCCCGCGGCGCACCGGACCTCGCCGGGACCGGCGACCCGGCCGGCGAGACGGAGCCCCGGCCGTGAGCCTGTTCCGCACGTCGGCCCCGACCGTCACCGACACCGAGCGCCGGCTCGCGCTGCAGGCCGCGTCACTGGTGCTCGGCTACCCCGACGACGCGCTGCGGGCACGGCTGCCCCTGCTGGACGAGGTCGCCCGCCGGCTGCCGGACGCGTCGGGAGGACCGCTCGCCCGCGTCGTCCGGAGCCTGCAGGACACCGACCTGCACGACCTGCAGCGCGCCTACGTCGACACCTTCGACCTGCGGCGCCGGTGCTGCCTGTTCCTCACGTACCACGCGCACGGAGACACCCGCAAGCGCGGGATGGCGCTGCTGCGCTTCACGCACGCCTACAAGAGCGCCGGGTTCGAGCTGGTCCCCGACCAGCTGCCCGACGACCTCGCGGTCGTGTGCGAGTTCGCCGCGACCGGCGACCTGGCGGCCGGCCTGGCGCTGCTCGCCGAGCACCGCGCCGGGCTGGAGCTCACCCGGCTCGCGCTCGCCGACCTCCGGTCGCCCTGGCTCGACGCCGTCGACACGGTGCGGGCCGTCCTGCCCGATCCCGGGCCGCAGGACCTGCAGCGCGCGCTCGACCTGGCCCGCACCGGGCCACCGGAGGAGGAGGTCGGGCTCGAGCCGTTCGGCCCGCCCGAGCACACGGGGGTCGCACGCCGATGAACACCACCGACGTCCTGCTCTGGGTGGTCGTGCCCTACGTCTGCCTCGCCGTCTTCGTCGGCGGACACGTCTGGCGCTACCGCTACGACAAGTTCGGCTGGACCACCCGCTCGTCCCAGCTGTACGAGTCGCGGCTGCTGCGCCTGGGCAGCCCGCTGTTCCACTTCGGGATCCTGTTCGTCCTGCTGGGCCACGTCATGGGCCTGGGCATCCCCCAGGCCTGGACCGAGGCGGTCGGCATCAGCGAGGGGCTGTACCACTTCGCCGCCGTCACGATCGGGGGGATCGCCGGCGTCGGCACCGTCGTGGGAGCGGCGATCCTCATCTACCGCAGGCGCACGGTCGGCCCGGTCTTCTCGGCCACCACGAAGATGGACAAGCTCATGTGGCTGGCGCTCGGCACCGTCATCTTCCTCGGGCTCGCCAACACCGTCGTCGCCAACGTCTTCGGTCACTACGACTACCGCGAGGGCGTGTCCCCGTGGTTCCGCGGCATCTTCCGCTTCGACCTCCGGCCCGAGCTGATGGCCGCGGCACCCATCGGGTTCCAGGCGCACGGCCTGGCCGCGTTCCTGCTGTTCGCGCTGTGGCCGTTCACCCGGCTGGTGCACGTGTTCAGCGCTCCGCTCGGCTACCTCACCCGCCCGTACATCGTCTACCGCCGGCGCGACGAGAGCATGGGCAGCCGCGCCCCGGGCCGCGGCTGGGAGAAGGTCGGCTGAGGCGGTCCCGGTCCCGCCGGCCGGGCGCCTTCAGGCGCCTAGCGGCGCTGCCGATGCCTGGTCGGTGAGTCGTCCTCGCCCTGTTCCCGCGAAGGCCGCCTGGGTCGTCCTCGTCGTCGTGCTGGCCGTCGTCGCCGCCGTCCTCGTGGTGCCTCCCCTGCGCTCGCCGACCATGACGGCCGTGTCTGTCCTCTCGCCGCTGCTCGTGCTGCTCGGCATGTGGCTGCACCGCCCGGCGTCGGTGGTCTGGTGGCTGCTCGCGCTGATGCTCGCGCTCTGGGGGGCGGCGTCGGTCCTGGTGCAGCGCGACGGCGACATGAGCGGGGTGTCCACCGCCCTGGTGGGGGCCGGCCAGGCGGTCGGCGCGCTCCTCACCGTGCACGTCGCGCGGGTGCGCTCGACGGCGGGGGGCGCCGCCGAGGCCGGGCCGCGGGCGGGGAGCCGGGTCGACGTCGCGCTGATCGTGACGGTGCTCGGGCTGGTGGGGGCCCAGCTCGTGACGGCGGGGACCGCCCGGGACGCCTCGCTCGGGCCGCTCCTGGTGCCGATCGTCGACGTGACCATTCTCGGGGTGCTGCTGCGCTACACCGTGTCGCACCGGGGGCTGCAGCCGGCGTCGTACCTGGCCCTGACCGCGGCGGTCGTCACCACCGTGTACGACCTGTCCTCGGCGCTGCAGGGCCGGCGCCTCGCGCTCCCGGGGGAGCCGGCGCAGGCGCTCGGGATCTGCTGCCTGCTGCTGTTCGGGGTCGCGGCGCTGCACCCGACCATGACCTCGGTGTTCAGCGCGGAGACCTTCGCGCGGCGGCAGCGGCCGTCCGGGGCGCTGCTGGGGCTGCTCCCGCTCGCCGTGGTCCCCGTCGTGCTCTGGTGGGTCGCCGACCGGACCGGGACGCCCGGCCTGCCGCCCTGGGTGCTGCTGGTGGCGGGCGGCGTCGTCTCCGGGCTGTCGCTGGTGCGCGCGGCCCAGGCCCTGCGCACCAGCGAGCACCTGGCGGAGCGCGACCCGCTCACCGACCTGGCCAACCGGCGCGGCCTGGAGCGGGCCTTCCGGGAGCCGCGGCCCCCGTCCGGGTGGAGCATGCTGCTCATCGACCTGGACGAGTTCAAGCAGGTCAACGACACCCACGGGCACGACGTGGGGGACCGGCTGCTGCTCCAGGTGCGGGACCGGCTCCTGCTCTCGACGGGAGCGACCGGGCTGGTGGCGCGGCTGGGCGGCGACGAGTTCGTGGTCCTCGTGCCCAGCGACCAGGCGGTGCAGGTGGTCGACCGGGTCCTGCGCTCCCTGGTCGAGCCGATGGCGCTCGCCGGCCTCGAGGTCCGCACCACCGCGAGCGTGGGCCTGGCGTCGGCCGAGCGCGGCACCACGCTGACCGAGCTGCTCACCCGGGCCGACGTGGCCATGTACTCGGCCAAGGCTGCCGGCCGCAACCGCATGGCGGTCTTCCGGCCGAGCATGCGCGTCGAGGTGGCCCGCCGGTTCTCGCTGACCAGCGAGGTGCGCCAGCTCCTGCAGGCCACGCCCGCGGACGTCGGCCGGCTCGAGATCCACTACCAGCCGCTCGTGGAGCTGCGGTCCGGGGAGGTCGTCGGCTCCGAGGCGCTGGTGCGGTGGCGTCACCCGGAGCGCGGGCTGCTGGCCCCGGACGCGTTCCTCGGGGTGGTCTCCAGCAGCGGGCTGGACACCGACCTCGACACCGCCGTGCTCCGCGCGGTCCTCGACCAGCTCGCCGAGTGGCGACGGCAGGGTCGCCGGGAGCTGCCGGTCAGCGTGAACCTGACCGCTGCCAGCCTGGCCGACCCCGGCCTCGCGGCCCGGGTGACCGCCGCGCTCGCCGCGGCGGGCGTGCCCGGGCGGCAGCTCCACCTGGAGATCACCGAGCACGAGGAGCTGGCCAGGGACAGCCCGGCGGAGCGCTCGCTGCGCGACCTGCGGGCCCTCGGGATCCACACCTACCTCGACGACTACGGCGAGGGCTACACCTCCCTGGACTACCTGACGCGCTTCCCCATCGAGGTGCTCAAGCTCGACCGCTGCCTGGTGGCCTCGATGGACGAGGGCACGCCGCTGGTCGCGGGTGTGGCGGCGATGGCCGCGGCGCTCGACCTCGACCTGCTCGCCGAGGGCGTCGAGACCGAGCAGCAGCGCGACCAGCTCCTCGCCCTGGGCGTCCGCTACGCGCAGGGCTGGCTGTTCTCCCGGTCCCTGCCCGCGGACGAGTTCGGCGACCGCGTCCTCGGACTCGCCGTCCCCCGGGTGGCGGCGCTGCGGCAGCGCTGCGTGACCGCCGAGGACGGTGCGGGCGAGGGGACCGGCACGGGGACGCCGGCAGCCCTGCCGGTCCGCGTGGCCGCCACCGCGACGTCCACCCCGTGAGCCCTGACCCCTGACCCCGTGACCCCTGACCCCGTGACCCCGTGACCCCTGACCCCTGCTCAGCGGCCGGCGGTCCTGGGCCGGGGCCCCCGCGCGTCCCGCTGCGGGGCTGCTCTCAGCCCCGCTGCACGAACGCGTTGTCGAGGGCGCCGAAGAACTGGTCGTTGCCGGTCTTGGTGTTCTTGCCCCCCAGCCGCAGGGGCGCGCTGTTGCTGACGCCCAGGTCGGCGGCGATCGCGACGCGCTTGCGGACCGTCCCGTCCACGGTCAGCGTCAGGGTGCTCCCGGTCCTCCTGCACACCAGGTCGTGCCAGGCCCCGTCGGCGATGCTGGTGGCCCAGGTGGCCCGGTAGACGGTGGTGTTGGTGCTGCCGGTGTCGACCATCACGCAGCCCGCCTTGCCGCCGTCGGCCTGCAGCTTGTACAGCCCGGCGCCGCCCTGGGCGAAGCCCTTCTGCAGCACGTTGGCGCCCGGGGTGACCTCGCGGGGCTGCAGGAGCACCTGCGCGCCCCAGGTGACGTCGCCCGAGCCGGGATCGAGGTCAGGGGCGTCCGCCGCCTCGATGATCACGCGGCAGCTCGTGGCCATGCACCCGGCCGGGAACTTCGCGGCCTTGCCCGCCCCGTGGGCGATCAGGCGGATCGTGCCGGCCGGGCTGCCCTGCTCGACGTGGCCCCGGTGGCCCAGGCCCGTGCTGTCGGGGAAGTACGTGCCGCCGGCGTCGGTGACCGTGGTGTCGGCGTCGTACCTCACCGACGGCGCCGCGGCCTGCGCGGCGCCGCCGTGCACGGCGACGGCGACGACGCCTGCCGCGGCCAGAGCGGTCAGTCGGGTCCGGGCAGCGCGCATCGAGGCTCCTTGACGAGGGCGGGACGGGATCGTACGGCGGCCGGTCCCGGTGCGTGGGCGGACGACGGAGCCCGCAGGGCCGGGAGGAGCTCGGCGCCCCGGTGCGGCTCCGTGGGACCGGCACCCGGTCCTGTCGACCTCGGGACCTTCGGCCCTGTCCGACCGCACGGGCGCGACGGCATGCTGCAGCCAGGTGCACCGGCGCGCCCGTCCCCCCGGAGCAGGAGCGCCCCACCGACCCGACCTGCGAGGAGATCGCGTTGCTCTCCGAACGATCCCGACCCGTCGTCGAGGCCACGCTGCCGGCCGTCGCCCAGGACATCGAGCAGATCGCGCAGCGGTTCTACGCGCACCTGTTCCAGCAGCACCCCGAGCTGCTGGACGGGACCTTCAACCGCGGCAACCAGGCCCAGGGGACCCAGCAGGTGGCCCTGGCCGGCTCGGTGGCGGCCTTCGCCAGCGCTCTCGTCCGCACCCCCGAGCAGCTGCCCGAGCACCTGCTGTCCCGGATCGCCCACAAGCACGTGTCGCTCGGGATCCGCCCGGAGCAGTACCAGGTCGTCCACGACGCCCTGTTCTGGGCGATCGCGGACGTGCTCGGCGACGCGGTCACGCCCGAGGTGGCCGCCGCCTGGGACGAGGTGTACTGGCTCATGGCCTACGCGCTGATCAACCAGGAGCGCGGCCTGTACAGCGCCCGCGGCGTCCGGCCCGAGACGGTGTGGCGACCCTGGCGGGTCGACCAGAAGATCCAGGAGACCGACGAGGTCGTGACCTTCGTCGTCCAGCGCGTCGACGACCGGCTGGTGAAGACCTCCCTGCCGGGTCAGTACGTCACGGTCAGCGCACTGATGGCCGACGAGACCCGGCAGCCGAGGCAGTACAGCCTGACCCGGGCCGACGACGGCGAGCACCGCCAGTTCTCCGTCAAGCGGGTGCACGGCGGCGACACGCCCGACGGCGAGGTGTCCACCCTGCTGCACGACCAGGTGCAGGTCGGGGACGAGCTCACGCTGTCCCTGCCGTTCGGCGACGTCGTGCTGGACGACTCCGGGCGGCCCGTCGTGTTCGTCAGCGCCGGGATCGGCATCTCGCCGATGGCCGGGATGCTCTCCCACCTGGTCGCGGCCGGCTCGCGGCTGGAGGTCACGCTGCTGCACGCGGACGTGGACGAGGCGTCGTTCGCCCTGCGGCAGCAGGTGTGCGACGACGTGCAGGCGCTCGCGGGCGGGTCCGTGTACGTCTGGTACGAGCGCGGCGCGCACAGCACGCTGGACGTGGACGGCACCTTCGCCGGGACGGTGGACCTCACGCAGGTCGACCTCCCGGCAGGCGCCGGCTACTACCTGTGCGGCCCCATCCCGTTCATGCAGGCCGTCCGCAGCGCGCTGATCGACCGGGGGGTCCCGCCCCAGGACATCCAGTACGAGGTGTTCGGCCCGGACCTGTGGCAGGCGGACCTGGTGACCTCGGCCGCTCCCGGCAGCGCGCAGCGGTAGCCCGCGCGCGGGGTCGGCCGGACCGTCGGCGGCGACGTGCTCAGGCCGGGCTGCCGTCGGCGCGCTCGAAGGACACCGACACCGGGTCGAAGCCGCTGATCCGGGCGACGAAGGCGTCGCCCGGCATCACGGCGACCATCGGGCCGAGCGCGCCCGACAGCACGACCTGTCCCGCTCGCAGCGGGTCGCCGTGCTCCCGCGCGGTCCGGGCCAGCCAGGCGAGCGCGAGGAGCGGGTCGCCCAGGCAGGCGCTGCCGGCACCGGTCGACACGACCTCGTCGCCGCGCCGCAGCACCATCTCCACCTCGCGGGGCTCGACCTCGTCGAGGGTCCTGCTGCCCGCGCCCAGCACGTACAGGCCGCTGGACGCGTTGTCCGCGACGGTGTCGGTGTGGCCGATGTCCCAGCCGGCGATGCGCGAGTCGACGATCTTCAGCGCGGCGCGGACGTGGTCGACCGCGCCGCGCACCTGCACGGGGTCGAGCGGGCCGTCGGCGAGGTCCTGCGCGAGGACGAACGCGACCTCTGCCTCGATCCGGGGCTGCAGCAGCCGGCCCGGGCCGACCGCAGACCCGTCCTGGACCTCCATGTCGGCGAACAGCACGCCGAAGTCCGGCTCGTCGACGCCGAGCTGTGCCCGCACCGCGGGGGAGGTCAGCCCTATCTTGCGCCCGACGACGCGACCGCCGGCGCCCAGCCGCTGCTCGACGAGGCGACGCTGCACCGCGTACGCCGCTGCGACGTCGGTGCTGCCGAGGAGGGCACGCACGGGTGGGCACGGGGTCGCGGTCTCCGCGGCGACGCGCAGCTGCTCGGCCGCCCGGTCGACGTGGACCGGGGAGCTGCTGTCGGTGGTCATGCGCCCAGCCTGGGGTGCCGCGGTCCAGCGCGCCGCGGTGGGGTGCCCACGCATCGGCGGCCGGCGTCGAGGAGGACGTCGGCGCCGGAGCTGCCGCCGGGCGGACCTCTGCACCCGCATGACCAGTCGGCGGTGGCCGTGGCAGCATGGTCGTGCCGGCGCCGGATCTCCGCCCGAGAACCCCCGCCGGCCCTGAGTGCGCGGACCACGGTCCTCGGTGCCGGCCCGGCAGCCCTGCTGCCGCTCACCCACCGGGGCGTCGGGGTCCTGCGCCGGGAGACGTCTTGTCCGTGACGACCACGCAGCACCCCGGTCCCGGCCCACGGTCGCCGTGGAGCGGGTCGCAGCACCAGACGCGGCACCGCTGGCAGCTCGAGCTGGTGGACGGCCTGGACGCCGCGGCGGTGGGACTGCGGGCACTGGCCGCCGAGCTGAACCGCGGCGCACCAGGCGGGCTGGTACCTGCTGGAACCGATGCGCGGCGGCCACCTGCTGGCCGCCCGCCCCTCGCGGCGACAGCGCGCCCGCCGTGACCCGGGTGTGCCGCCCCCGACCGGCCCGGTGTCCGCGCCGTCGCACCCCTGGCGCCTGCGCGTCGTCGACGACCGGACACGCCCACCGGCCGGCGCGGTGTTCGACGCCCGCGCTGCGGCCTCGACGCCGGTCCTGGCCTGGAGCGGCGGCCGGCTCGAGCAGGTCAGCGGCCCCGCGGCACCTGCCGACGTCGTGGCCGAGCTGCTCCGCCAGGTGGCGCCGACCGGCCTGTCGTCGCGGCTCTGGGGCATCGCCCCGGCGCGGGTCGGGCCGTCCCTGGACCTGGTCGCGCACGGCAGCGCGCTGCGGCTGCACGCCGTCCAGGACGGCGCGCTGGTCCGCACCTTCGAGAGCCTGCCGTTCCAGCACGGCGCCGACGGCGCGAGCTCGCTGCCGCAGGCCGCTGCCGCCTACGAGCGCCTCGCCCGGGCTGCCGACGCGGTGGCCGCCGCGGGCGGCCACCTGGTCGACGCCGACGACGGGTTCCTGCACGTCGGCTACCCGTGCCCGTGACGGGCGCGGCGGGACCGCTCAGCGAGGTCGACGCCCTGGCCCGGCAGCACGACGCCGCCGTCAGGCACGCCGCCCAGGTCGGCCTGGGACGTCCGCGGCGCCACGCCGGACAGGACGGCCAGACCGTCGTGCTCGACCTCCTCCCGGTCTGACCGGCGCCCCCGGTGGGGAGCGGTCTGCTCGCCGCGCCTGCCTGCGCGCGACGCGTCGTGCTGGACCGCGCCGGCCACGCGCCCGGGTGGGCGAGCGCGGGGGCGGGGTGGTCCGCCCTGCGGCGTCGACGGGAAGCGCTCCCGGGGGAGCATGGCTGCGTGACCGTCGTCCCCGTGACCTCCGTGCTGCGTGAGGCCGTGCTGGCCCTCGCTCCCACGCCCGAGCAGCAGCCGTGGAGCGGCGCCGCGGTCGAGACGCTGCCCGCCGCCGAGGCCGACCCTGGACGGCACCCGTTCGCGATCCTCGACGAGCAGGGCAGGGCAGCCGGCTTCTTCGTCCTCGACGAGGCCCCGTCGCCGGCCGACCCGTCCGCAGACCTGGTCCTGCGCGCCTTCTTCGTCGACCGCGCCCACCAGCGCCGGGGCCTCGGCGGTCGAGCGCTGACGGCGCTCCCCGACCTGGTCACCCGCCGGCTGCCCCACGCGCGGACGGTGGTGCTGACCGTCAACGTCCGCAACCAGGTGGCCCGCGGGCTCTACCTGCGGCACGGCTTCACCGACGACGGCGAGCTCTACCTGGGCGGCAGCGCCGGCCCCCAGCACGTGCTGCGGCTCGTGCTCGCGCGACCGGCCGGCTGACGACCGCTCGACGGACGCCGTCCGAGGGCCTCCGGTCGGGGGCGCCCCGGTCCCGCGGTCGTGTCCTGCCGGCACGGCCGTCGTCCCGGCACGACGCCGACGTCCTCAGAGCTCGCGCTCCAGCAGGACGACGGAGTACCAGCGGCCCTCGGCCTCGCGCCGACCGACGACGCGGAAGCCCTGGTCCGCGTAGTAGCGACGCAGGGCCTCGTTGTCCTCGCCGCAGTCGAGCCGGAGCAGGGACCTCCCACGGTCCCGGGCCCGGGCGGCCGCCCAGTGCAGCAGCGCCGCGCCCACCCCGGCGCCCCGCCGCTGCTGCGCGACCACCAGGCCGTGGACGTACGCGGCGACCGGGGGCTGCGGTCCCCAGACCGCCTCGTCCTGCCAGAGCAGGCGGAGCGCCGCCACGGGTCTGCCGGCGTCGCGCAGCACGTGCCACTGGCCGGCCCGTACCTGCTGGGCGACCTCGTCGAGGCCGACCTCGCCGGGCTCCCACTGGCGCACGCCCTGCGCCGCGAGCCGTGCCGCCGCGGCCTCGCGCAGGCCCAGCAGCGGCTCGGCATCGGCCGGCCCGGCCGGCTCCGGAGCCAGGTCCTGCTGCAGGCCCGGCGCGGGCTGCGCGTCCCCGGCAGCGGTCTCCACCGCGACGTCGACGTCCGGCCCCGGGTCCCGGGGGAGGTGGCAGCCGGACAGGTGCAGGATCCGCACGCACGGACTCCGATCACAGGACCAGGAGCCCAGGCGCGCGGCGACGTACGGCGAGGTGCCGGGCCGTTCCACGGTGGTGACCCACCTCAGCGCCAGTCGCGGCCCGCACCCATGCTGCCACCCGCCGACCTCGTCCTGCCCGCGCCGGCCGGTCGACCTGATCGGCTGCGGAGGTGGGCGCCGTAGCGTCGGGTCCTGCTCGTCGCTGACGGGCCGGCTCGTGACCACGGGCCGAGCGGACCGAGGAGAGGCAGACGTCGGTGCAGCCGACCACGGAAGCGGGTGCTCCCGACGCGCGCCGGGAGCTGCGCGCGGACTGCTCCCGCTGCCAGGGTCTGTGCTGCGTGGCCCCGGCCTTCGCCAGGTCTGCCGACTTCGCGATCGACAAGCCCGCCGGGCACCCGTGCCCCCACCTGGGCGCCGACACGGGCTGCGGCATCCACGCCACGCTCCGGCAGCAGGGGTTCTCCGGCTGTGCCGTCTTCGACTGCTTCGGCGCCGGACAGCAGGTCGTCCAGGTGACGCTCGCCGGGCAGGACTGGCGGGAGGGGTCGGGCGCCGCGACGTCGATGTTCGCGGTGTTCGTCGTCATGCGGCAGCTCAAGGAGCTGCTCTGGTACCTCGTCGAGGCACTCGAACGACTCCCGGACGGCCCGCTGCGCACCGAGGTGGCGCAGGCGCAGGACCGGGCGCGTCAGCTGGTGGACGCGCCGGCGCCCGACCTCGAGCGGCTCGACAGCGCAGCCCACCGCGCCTCCGTCGGGCCGCTCCTCGCGCGGGTCAGCGCCGCGCTGCGCGCCGGCGTGCCCGGCCGGGGCCCGGACCGCACAGGGGCCGAGCTGATCGGCGCCCGGCTGCAGGGCGCCGACCTGCACGGCATCAGCCTGCGCGGCGCCTACCTGATCGGCGCCGACCTGCGCCGCGCAGACCTGACCAGCACGGACGTGCTGGGTGCCGACCTGCGCGGAGCCGACCTGCGCGGGGCACGCCTGGCCGACAGCCTGTTCCTGACGCAGCCCCAGCTGGAGGCGGCCGACGGCGACGGCGCCACGAGCCTCCCGGCCTGGCTGAGCCGGCCCGGGCACTGGTCGGCCTCGACCGGCCCCGCCGTGGCCTCGGTTCGCGGGAAGGGTCGCCAGCGGCGACGGCGATGACCCCGGAGCCGCCGCCGCCGACCGGTCGCTTGAGGTCGGCGCGACCATCTGAGACCGTCGGCGGCATGCCCGACGAGGTGCACCTGCGCACGGCGGCCCATCGACGGGTGATCGCCCAGCTCTTCGCCCAGTTCGACGACGACCAGCTCGACACACCCAGCCTGTGCGCAGGGTGGGCGTGCCGCGACGTCCTCGGCCACCTGGTCATGACCGTGGACCTCACCTTCCTCGGGTTCCTGCGCGAGGTGGCCCGCGACCGGGGCCGCGCCGGCGTGACCTCCGACCGGCTGGCCCGGGCGTACGGCGCCCGACCGGTCGCCGACCTGGTGCGGCGCCTGGAGGAGCGCAGCGACGTCCCCCTCTCGCCACCCGGCGTCGGTGCCGGCGGCCCGTTCGCGGACTCCTGCATCCACCTGCGCGACGTCGCCATCCCCCTCGGGATCGCCACCACCCCGCCCGTGCAGGACTGGGCCCGCGTCCTGGACTTCCTGACCACGCCCCGCGCCCGAGCAGGGGGCTTCCTGCCCCGCGGACGCCTCGCGGGGCTGCAGCTGCAGGCGAGCGACACCACGTGGGGCAGCGGCAGCGGCGCCCTGGTCACCGGCACCAGCGAGGCCCTCGCCCTGTCCCTCACCGGCCGGCCGGTGATGCTCGAGACCCTCACCGGAGCCGGTGCCGCGACGCTGCGCCGACGGGTGCTCGCCCCCCAGCGCTGACCGCCGCGGGACGCAGCGGCAGCGTCACGACCACGGACCCGGCCGCTGCTCGTGAGCGGGCGTCCGGCACCCGGCCGAGCCGGGTCGCCGGTCCGAGCAGCGGCCCCTGCCCACGGCGCGCGTCCGCGGCGGTGCGCGCCAGGTCCTGCCGCGGCGGACGGCGGGCCAGCGTCCGCCGCACGCGGTTGGGCCGCCTGGCCCTGCGCGCAGGCGGCGGCGGGTGCCGACACCTGACGGGTCGCGCCGGGACCGGCGCGACGGCGCAGCAGACGACGGCAGGACCGCCTGCCCGGACCGGAGGACGTCCCGATGACCAGCAGCACCCGCAAGGCCGGGCTGGCCACCCTGCTCGCCCTGGCCCTGTCCGGCGGGCTCAGCGGCCCCGCCTCCGCCGCCGGGAGCCGGGACGCGGACGGCGACGGCATGTCGAACACGTGGGAGACCAAGCACCGGCTCGACCCCAGGAACGCGCGGGACGCCAAGGCCGACGCCGACCGCGACGGGCTGAGCAACCTGCGGGAGTTCGTCCAGCGCACGCTGCCGCGCGACGAGGACACCGACGACGACGGCCAGGACGACGGCGACGAGGCCGGCACCCGCACCAGCCCCCGCGACGCCGACAGCGGCGACGACGGCATCGCGGACGGCGACGAGGACGCCGACCGCGACCGGGTCGAGAACGAGGACGAGGACGACGCCGCGGAGAGCTGCGCCGCGGACGACGACGACCGGGACCGCGACGACGTCGACGACGAGGACGAGCTGCGCCTGAGGGTGGGGGACGCCGACGCCGACGACGACCGCATCCCGGACGGTGCGGAGGACCGCGACCGCGACGGCGTGCAGAACGAGGACGAGGACGACGTCTCGACCGACGCCTGCTCGCCCGACCGGGACGGTGACGGGGAGGACGACGAGGACGAGGGCGACCGCTACGGCAGCGTCGCCGCCTACGACGGGGCGACCCGGCTGCTCAGCGTGCGTGCCGCCAGCGGGCTGAGCTACTCCTTCACCCTGTCGGCTGACGCCGAGATCGAGCTCGAGGACGCGGACGGGTTGGACTGCCCGGACGACGAGGACAGCGACGACGACGACCGCGACGACGACCGCGACGACGACGACCGCGACGACGACGACCGCGACGACGACGACCGCGACGACGACGACTCGCTGCTGGTCGTCGGCGCGACGATCACCGAGCTCGAGGTCGAGGACGGCCAGGTCGAGGAGGTCGAGCTCCTGCGCACCACGTGCGCGTGAGGGGAGCGCCGACCGGCCGCCCCCGCACGGCGGCTCAGAACAGGCGCTCGCCACGGGCCAGGAGCGCCGCGGACAGGAGCAGCCACGTGAGCACGAGCGGCACGCCGAGCGCGAGGGCGACGCCCTCCAGCCGCAGCAGCACCGGGTACGGGGGGCGTACCGGCGCGCCCGGCACCCACCGGGCCTCCAGCCGCATCAGCTGGCGGAACAGCACGTGGTACCCCAGGCCGACCGCCAGCGCGGGCAGGCCCACCAGCATCGCGGCGCCCCACACCCACAGCGCGGCGTCCTCCGGCAGCGCCAGGGTCAGCAGGGTGACCAGCACGGCGAGCGGCATGCCGTAGCGGGCGGGCCGCAGCAGCATCGCGCTCAGCCCGTCCGCGCTCGCGCGAGCACTCCGCCCCGCGTCGTCAGCCACGGCGTGCCCGCCCCGGCCGGGCTGACGGGGCGCGCCGGGAGCGCGTGCGGCACGGTCCCGACAGCCCGTCCGGGGGGAGGGTGTCGGGACCGGCGCGCAGGGTCAGGCCCGGGTGCGCGAGCGGCCGCTGAGCCCCTCGGCGACGCCGATCAGCATCACGGCCGCGATGACGGCGACGACGAAGCCGATCACGTTGAGCTCGAACAGCCGACCGGTGCCGAGCAGGTTGGCGACCAGGCCGCCGATCACCGAGCCGGCCAGGCCGAGCACCAGGGTCATCGGCACGCTGAGGTTCTGCTTGCCCGGCTTGATCAGCCGGGCGAGGGCGCCGATCACGAGTCCGGCGACGAGAAAGCCGATCATGGGGTCCTCCAGGGGGAAGTGCGCGACGGGACGCCGGCCACGGCTGTCTACCCCGGACCCGACGGGCCACCGCCGTCGTCGAGATCGTCACAGCAGCGTCATGCGCGTGGGGGCGGCCTCGACCCGGTCTCCCGGGGCCGGTCAGGGACGGTCGAGCAGGACCTGGTAGTCCTCGGCGCGCAGGGGCGCCTCCACGACCTGCCCGTCGCCCCGGGGCACGTCCACCAGCTGGGTGTCCTGCCGGAAGCGGACGGCCTCCACCTCCGGCAGGGCGGTCAGGCTCAGGACGACCTGCCCGAGCGCCGTCACCGGGTCGTCGCGCCCGCTCTCGCTCAGCCGTGCGCCGAGGTCGACCACGGCGAGCGTGCCCTGCAGGGCGACGCGCCCGGGCGCGCCGCTGGTGGGCAGCGCCGTGGTGAGGCCGCGGTCCTGCTCGGCCGGCAGCGGTCCGCCGAGCAGGGCGTCCAGGACCGTCTGCGGCGTCACCTGCACCGCCGGCCGCAGCACGGGCACCAGCCGGGCGTCGCGCAGGAAGTACAGCTGCTGCTCCCGCTCCCCGGGAGGCTGCGGGCGGCCGGTCCGGTCCGGGAGGACCCCGACCGGCACCTCCTGCGGCGTCAGCGGACGGGCTGCGGCCTCGGGGTGCACCCCGCAGCCCGCGGCGAGCAGCGCGACGAGGGCCAGCGCGGCCGGCAGCGCCCTCATGCGGGCAGCTCCACCGTGAAGCGGGCCCCGCCGCCCGGCCGGTCGCTGACGTGCACCCGGCCGCCGTGCGCCTGCACGTGCTGAGCGACGAGCGCCAGCCCCAGGCCGGTGCCCTCGCGGCTGCCGCGCACCCCGGAGGTGCGCCCCCGTCCGAACCGGTCGAACACCAGCTCCCGCTCGGCCTCGGGGACGCCGGGCCCCTCGTCGTCCACCTCCACCTGGACGGTCCGGGGGCAGCGCACCGCCCGCACCGCCACCGCCCCTCCGCCGTGCTGCTCCGCGTTGTCCAGCAGGTTGGTGAGCACCTGGCGCAGCCGCCGGGCGTCGCCCTGCACGGTGAGGTCGCCCGTCAGCTCGACCGGCACCCGGCGCTCCTGCGCCACCCCGCGCACGAGGGAGGCCACGTCCACGTCCCCGAGCGTGGGGGGCCGCTCACCCTTGGCGAGCTCGAGCAGGTCCGTCACCAGCTGCTGGAACCGGCTGACCTCCTTGGTCATCAGCCCCACGGCGGCCGCGGACCGCTCGTCCAGGGAGGTGCGGCGCCGCTCCAGGACCTCGGCCGCCGCCGACAGCGTCTGCAGCGGCGAGCGCAGCTCGTGGCTGACGTCCGCGGCGAACCGGCGGTCCCGGTCCAGCCGCACGGACAGGTCGTCCACCATGCCGTTGAAGGCGACGGCGAGCCGGCTCAGGTCCGGCTCCCGACCGGCGTCCAGCCGGGTGCTCAGGTCACCGGCGGAGATGCGCGTCGCGGCCTGCTCGACGGAGGACAGCGGTCGCAGCACGCGCCCGCTCGCCCACCGGCCGACCGCCGCCCCGCCCGCCGCGGTGGCCAGCGCCGCGACGACCAGCACGAGGAACAGGGAGCTCAGCGTCCGCTCGAGCTCCTCGAGGTCGTTGATCTCGTAGTAGGTCGCCTGCACCTCGGGCAGCGGCACCATCGCGACGAGCACCGTCCGGCCGTCCAGCCGGGACCGCTGCCGGCCCGCCCTGCCCTCCAGGGCGAGCTCCTGCAGCGCGGCCGGGACCGCGTCGGTGATCCCCGGCTCGGCGCTGCGGGCGTAGAACCGCCCGTCGCGCCAGATCACCGCCCGTCGCGTCGGTCCCGTGTCGACGTTGCGCAGCACCGACACGATGGGGTCGTCCGCGCTGAGCCCGGCCTGCACGGCCTCCGCGTCGACGTAGGCCGCGCGGACGGCGGTGCGCTCCCGGTCCGACAGCAGCGTGCGCTTGGTCAGCTCGTACGTGGCCAGCCCCAGGGCGGTGCACAGGCCCAGCGCCCCGAGGGCGAACAGCGCGGTGATGCGGCTGCGCAGCCCCGCCCGTCTCACCGCTGGAGCTTGTAGCCGAGCCCGCGCACGGTCACCAGGTGCTGCGGCTCGGCCGGGTCGACCTCGATCTTGCGGCGCAGCCGGCCGACGTGGACGTCGACCAGCCGCTCGTCGCCGAAGTCGTACTCCCACACCCGGGTGAGCAGCTGGCCCCGCGACAGCACCAGGCCCACCTGGGCCGCGAGCTCGGTCAGCAGCCGGAACTCGGTGCGGGTGAGCGTGACGGGCTGGCCCGACAGGGTGACCTCGCCCGCGGCCGGGGAGATCCGCAGGTCGCCGACGACGGTGACGGGGGAGTCGGGCTCGGAGGAGCGCGCGCGGCGGCGCAGGGCGCGCAGGCGCGCGGCGAGCTCCTTGACGGCCACCGGCTTGACCACGTAGTCGTCGGCCCCCGCCTCCAGGGCGGCGACGATGTCGTGCGTGTCGTCCCGCGCGCTGACGACGACGACCGGGACGTCGCTGGTGCGGCGCAGCGCGCGGATCAGGTCGTAGCCGTCCATCCCGGGCAGGGTGAGGTCGACCAGGACGGTGTCGGCGGGGTCGTCCGCGAGGCGCGCCAGCCCCGCCTCGGCCGTGGGGACCGCCGTCACGCGGTGCCCCTCGTCCTCCAGGGCGAGCTGCAGGGACAGCCGGATGCCGTCGTCGTCCTCCACGAGCAGCAGGTGGGCCACGCGACCATGGTGCACTGCCGCCGGGTGCGGTCGTCGCGGACCTCGCTGCGGGAGGCGGACTGACACGGACCTGTCATGCGGCTGGGGACCGACCGCCATGTGCCGTGCGCAGAGTGGCCGCATGACGGTCATCGACGAGCGCGAGCACGACGTCCGCGGGCTGCCCCTGGTGGTCCTCGTCCTGCGCGAGGAGGACGCCTGCCGGGGCACGTGGCTCGCCGCCCAGCTCGACGACGTGCTGCGGGTCCGTCCGGACCGGCTCGTCGTCGACCTGTCGGCCTGCGGCGTGCTCGACAGCGCGGCGCTGCACGCGCTGCTCGACGCGCACCGCCGGCTGGCCCGTCGCGGGGGCGTCCTGGCCCTGCGGGGGCTCCGCCCGCGCCTGGTCCGGCTGCTCAGCCTGAGCGGCCTCACCGACGTGCTGCAGGTGGAGGAAGCGTGCGAGCGGTGAGCGCGCCGCGCCTGCTCCCGCTCCGCGGCACCCAGGCCGGCGCGTGGTGCCGGTCCTCGGCCGCGGTCCTCGTCACCGGCGAGCTCGACCTGGCGACGGTCCCGTCGCTGCGCGCCCGGCTCGACGCCGCCCTCGGCCGACGTCCCGCCTGCCTCGAGGTCGACCTGTCGGGCTGCACGTTCCTGGACTGCTCCGCCGTGGACCTCCTGCTGGCCGTGCGCGACGCGGCCTACCGGGACGGCGTCGTCCTCGTCCTGGTGCGTCCGTCCCGGCCGGTGCGCCGGCTGCTCAGCCTGCTCGGGCTGGACGAGGCCTTCGCACTCGGCTGAGCCGACCCGTCCTGGCCGGTCGAGCACGGTCCCCGAGCAGGGTGAGCATCGAGGGCACCAGCAGCGAGCGGACCACCACCGCGTCGATGAGGATCCCCAGGACCATCGCGAGGGCGAGCTCCCGGAACGGCCGCAGCGGCACGAGGGCGAGCAGGCCGAAGCTGGCGGCGAGCGCGAGGGCGGCCGCCGTGATGGCCCTGCTGCTCTCCGGCACGGCGGTGCGCAGCGCCTCGACGAGCGGGCGGTCCCGGGCCTCGTCCCACACCCGCCCGACGGCGAAGATGTTGTAGTCCGAGCCGAGGGACACCAGCAGGACCGCGGCGGCGAACGGCACGTAGAAGGTGAGCCCGGTGGCTCCCAGGACGTCCTGGAACAGCAGGACGGTGAGGCCGAGCGAGGCCGCCAGGGCCAGGACGCTGCTGAGCAGCAGCAGCACCGACGTCCAAAAGGCCCGCAGGAACAGCACCAGCATGACGAGGTTGGCCAGCAGCGCCGCGACGCTGATCCGCACCAGGTCGTCCTGGGTGTCCCGGACGATGAGCTCGGACAGGGCGGTGTCGCCGGCCAGCGAGGCGGTCGTCCCCGTGAGGCCCACCTGCTCGAGCAGGCCGGGCAGGCGGGCGCGCAGGCCGGAGACCGCGTCGATGGCGGGCGCGCTCAGGGGGCGCTCCCCGAGCACGACGAGCAGCCTCGCGGCGTCCCCCGACGGGGCGAGGAAGACGCCGTAGCGGTCCGGCACGGGCAGGTAGCCCGGCCCGAGGACGCTGTCGACGCCCGGCTGCTGCCGGAGCAGGTCGGTGAGCTGCGCGAGGGCCGGGCCGCGCCCGGTGACGCCGGCGCCCTCGAGCAGCACCTCCGTCGGCGCCAGGATGCCGGGCGAGAAGCCCCGGCGCGCCTGCTGCGCGGCCACCGCCACGGGGGAGTCGGACGGCAGCGCCTCGATGAAGTTGACGCCCAGCCGCAGGTGCAGCAGCGGCAGGGCCGCCAGCAGCAGCCCCGCGGTGGTGAGCCCGAGCACGACGGTGGCGCCGCGGCGGGTGGTCAGCACGCCGACGAGGCGGGACGTCCCCGACGGCGCGTGGCGGGCGGCCGGGACGGCCGGGGCGGCTGTGGCGGCGGGCCACAGCGCCTTGGCCCCGAGCACGCCCAGCAGGGCCGGGACCAGGGTGACGGCCACGGCGGAGCCGAGCAGGACCGTCAGCGCCAGGCCCGGACCGAGCCCGCGGAACAGCCCGGAGCGGGCGACCAGCAGCGCGCCGGTGCCGGCGGCCACCGTCAGGCCCGCCACCAGCACCAGGGGCGCGGTGCGGGCGGTCGCCGCGACGACGGCCTCCCGGCCCACGAGGCCGCGGCGCAGCTCGGTCCGCAGCCCGGACAGGAAGAAGACGCAGTAGTCGGTCACCACGCCGAGCAGCAGGGCGACGAGCAGGGGCGCGAGCTCGTCGGGCACCGTCACGCCGAGCGCGGCGGCCAGCGCGCCGACGACGCGGACGGTCACCGCCGCCGCGAGCCCGGCGACACCGAGGGCGAGCAGGGCGGCGGCCGGCGACCGGAAGGCCAGGGCCACCAGCAGGCCGATCGCGGCCACGGTCGCCAGCTCGACGAAGGGCAGCGCGCCCTTGATGAGCTCGGCCTGCGCGGCGCGGGCCGGGATCGAGCCGGTGACCCCGACGAGCGCGTCGTCCGGTCCGGACAGGTGCCGCGCCGCGTAGTCCTGCGCCGCCCTGCGCTGGTCGTCGAAGCCGGCGAACGGCGGCAGGAACAGGGAGGTGAGCACCGTCGTGCCCTCCTCGGCCGCGCCGGGGAAGACGCCCAGCGTGTTCGGGATCGGCAGGGCGCCGAGCACGAGCGGCACCTCGTCCTGGCCCTGCACCGACGCGGCGGCCCGCAGGACGGCGCCGGCCTGGGCGTAGACCGACAGCCCGTCCGGGTCGCGCTGCACGATCGTGGTGCGGCTCAGCAGCGGGAAGCCGAACGCCTCGTACGAGCGGACCTCCGCGGCGATGGCGCTGTTGCCGGAGTCGACCAGGCCCCCGAGCCCGCCGCTCGACCCGGAGCCGGTGGGCAGCAGGAAGGCGCCCAGGGCGATGGCCAGCCAGGCGCCAATCACGACGAAGCGCAGCCGGACGACGAGCCGGGCGTAGGCGCCGGCCAGTCGGGTGCCCCACCCGGTCGAGCTGTCGGTCGTCACCGGTCGCCGGTCCGCCGCAGGCCCAGCCGGACCAGCTCGAGGTCCGCCAGCGGCCGGTGCCGCCCGGCCGCGAAGTCGCCCTCGGGGGTGGCCGTCGTCCGGAGCAGCTCCGGGTAGGGCACCTCCTGCAGGGCCCGTCGGGCCAGGTGGGCGTCGACCTCGCGCTCGTCCAGCCCGCTGACCAGGTCGCGCACCTGCCGACGGTCCCGGCCCGCCCGCAGGCGCAGCGGGAGGTAGAGCAGCACGGGCGTCAGCGGCAGCAGGGCCACGGTCAGGCCGAGCAGGACGGCGAGGCGCCGGGCGCTGGCGCGGGCCTCGCCGCCCTGGACGACGACGTCGGCCGCGGTCGCCCGCACCTGGTCGCCGATCCGTCCCGGCGTCTCCCCGATGAGCGGGATGCCGCGCAGCTCCTGCAGCGCCCGGCCCGAGCTGTCGAGCGCCGACCCCGACCGGGCCAGGGTGTCGCCCAGGTCCGCGAGCTGCCACAGCTCGGCGCCCACCCAGCCCCCGACCACGAGCCAGGCCACGCACCAGGCCAGGGCGAGACCGTCCAGCAGGCGGATGGTCGAGCGGGCGGTGCCGCGCGCGGAGGTCAGCACCCGGCATCCCTACCACCCCGGGGGCATGCGGACCCGGAGGGCGGGCAGGCACCCGGGGAGCCGCCGGACCAGCCGGCGCCGGCAGACGGGGAGCCCCAGGCGTGGACCATGACCCGGACAGCTCCGAGGCAGGCCGGCACGCGCAGGGGTCCCGCCTGGTCGACGAGGACGGCTCGCGGTGGCGGCGCTGGTCGGTGCTGCTGCCGGCGCTGACGTTCGTCGCCGGACTGGCGCTCGGCGCCGCCGTGCTCGGTGCCTCGACGACCGAGGACGGCGAGGGCACGGTCGCCGCACCGGCGCCCGCCCCGCCCGCGGCCGCCCCGGCCCCCACGCCGAGCGACCTGCTCGTCCGCGTCCCCGGCCCGTGCCTGCAGGCGGCGGAGCAGGCCGAGCAGGCGTACGCGCTGGTCGAGCAGGGCGTGACGGCAGCCCGCGAGCTCGACGCGCGCGGCCTCGCCGACCTCGTCGACCAGGTGCAGCGGCAGCGACCGGAGGCGCAGGCGCAGGTGGACGCCTGCCGGTCCGCCGCGGCGACGTCGGTCGTGGAGCCGGCGCCGACGTCGTGAGGAGGGCCGCCGCGCCTCGCGGCGGCTGACCCGTGGCCCCGGGACCCGGACGGCGGGGTCAGCCCTGCAGCAGCTGCCGGAGCGAGGCGTTCAGCCCGTGCGCCCCCGCGAGGCGCTCCTGGAGCGTGCCGATCCGGCGCTCGACCTCGACCTGGTACCCGGCGAGGGTGGCGGCGAGCTCCGCGCGGCGCTCTGCGTCCGGTCCGGCGGTGATCTCGTCGACCGCCTCGAGCAGCTCGCGCATCTGCTCCAGGGTGAACTCGAGCGGCTTCATCTGCCGGACGACCAGCAGCCGCTGCACGGCGGCGTCGGTGTACAGGCGGAAGCCGCCGGGGCTGCGTCCCGCCGCCGGCAGCAGGCCGACCTCCTCGTAGTGCCGCACCGTGCGCAGGCTCAGCCCGGTCCGCTCCGCGACCTCCCCGATCTGCAGCTGGCCCGGGGCCCGGGTCGTGGCCGTCATCCGTGGCTGCTCAGCTGACCGGCGAGGCGGCGGTGCATGGTGGCGCTGGGGGCGTTCATCCCGATGATCTCCACGGTCTTGCCGCGGCTCGCGTACTTGGTGGTGATGGCGTCGAGCGCGGCGACGGAGCTGGCGTCCCAGACGTGCGCCAGCGACATGTCGATGATGACCCGGTCGGGGTCGTGCGCGTAGTCGAACTGGTGGACGAGGTCGTTGCTGGAGGCGAAGAAGACCTGCCCGTCGACCGTGTAGACGACCTCGCGGCCGTCCGGGGACAGGACGCGGGTGACCTCGACGAGGTGGGCGACGCGCCGGGCGAACAGGACCATGGCCGTGAGCACGCCGGCGCCGACGCCGTAGGCGAGGTTGTGGGTCAGCACCACCACGGCGACGGTCACGACCATCACCGACGTCTCGCTCCTGGGCATCCGCCGGAGCGTGGCCGGCGCGATGCTGTGCCAGTCGAAGGTGCTGACCGACACCAGGACCATCACCGCGACGAGCGCGGCCATCGGGATGAGGGCGACGACGTCGCCGAGGACGACGACCAGCACGAGCAGGAAGACGCCCGCGAGGAAGGTGCTCAGGCGGGTGCGGGCCCCGGACTGCTTCACGTTGATCATCGTCTGGCCGATCATGGCGCAGCCGCCCATGCCGCCGAAGAAGCCGGTGACGACGTTGGCGACGCCCTGCCCCCACGACTCGCGGGTCTTGTCGGAGTGCGTGTCGGTGATGTCGTCGACGAGCTTGGCGGTCATCAACGACTCGATGAGCCCGACCAGGGCCAGCGCGAGGGCGTACGGGGCGATGATCCGCAGGGTCTCGAGCGTCAGCGGGACGTCGGGCAGGCCGAGCAGCGGCAGGCTGTCGGGCAGCTCGCCCTGGTCGCCGACCGTCGGGACGGCGATGGCTGCCGTGACGGTGAGCGTGGTCAGCACGACGATCGCGACCAGCGGCGCGGGCACCGCGGAGGTGAGCCGCGGCAGGCCGTAGATGATCGCCAGGCCCAGCAGCACGAGCGGGTAGACGACCCAGGTCACCCCGAGCAGGTGCGGCAGCTGCGCGGTGAAGATCAGGATGGCCAGGGCGTTGACGAACCCGACCATGACGCTGCGCGGCAGGAAGCGCATGAGCCGGGCGACGCCGACCATCGCCAGCACGACCTGCAGCACCCCGCCGAGCACGACGGCGGCGACGAGGTGGCCGAGGCCGTGTTCCCGCACCAGCGGCGCCACCACGAGCGCGATCGCGCCGGTCGCGGCGCTGATCATCGCCGGGCGCCGGCCGGTGAAGGCGATGGTGACGGCCATGGTGAAGGACGCGAACAGGCCGACCCGCGGGTCGACGCCGGCCAGGATCGAGAAGGAGATCGCCTCGGGGATGAGGGCGAGGGCGACGACGAGCCCCGCCAGGACCTCGGTGCGCAGCACCGTGCGGTCGGTCATCCAGACGGGAGGGCGCGGGCGGGCAGGGGGCGGTGCGAGGGAGGTCATCGAGCCTGTCCGGTCGGGCGGCGGACGCGCGGGGCGCGCGGGGAGCGTGAGGAGCCCGGGCCGTGGCGTCGACGCAGGGCGACGTCCACCCCGGGGACCGCCTGACCGTACCCTCACGTGAGGGTAGGTCGAGCCGTCAGCGCGGGTGCCGTGCGTCACCCAGCGCGGTCAGGACGCGCCGCGCGGTGAGCCGGGCGTCCCGGTCGACCCCGTCGATGATCGAGGAGTTCAGCCGGGTCTGCCACGGCAGCCCGACCCAGTGCAGGCCCGGGACCGGCGACGCCCCCCGGTCGTGCACCGGCGCGCCCGCGGCGTCCAGCGCTCCGGCGACGTCGACCCAGCCGGTGTCGGGGCGGGAGCCGGTGCACCACAGGACCGACGACACCGGGAGGACGGTCCCGTCCGCCAGCTCCACGGTGCGGCCCCGCCCGGCGACGACGCGGTGGGGCAGCAGGCGGACGCGCCCCTGGCGGACCAGCCCCTGCAGCTGCCGACCCACGATCGCGTCGCCGCGCTGCCGGACGTACCGCGAGACCCGGGCGTCCGAGCGCGCGTTGAGGACGCCGGTGAGCAGGAACCACCAGTAGGTGCTGACGCCGAGGACGTCCTCGGGCAGGAACCACAGCGGTCCGTCGCTGGCGACCGTCACCCGGTGCGTCGCCGCGAGCTCGGCCGCCAGCTGCGCCGCGGAGTTGCCGCCGCCGACGACGAGGACCTCCCCGGGCGGCACGTCGCCGGGCCGCCGGTACGCCGACGAGTGCCGCTGGTGCACCGACGGGTCGAGGTCACCGGCGGCGTCCGGGACGAGCGGCCGGCGGAACGGGCCGGTCGCCAGCACGACCTGCTGCGCGCGGACGTCCCCCGCCGACGTCTGCGCGCAGAAGCCCGAGGGGCCGCGGGTGAGCCGCTCGACCCGCACCCCGGCGCGGACCGGCAGGTCGAACCGCGTGGCGTACGCCTGCAGGTAGTCGGCCATCTCCAGGCGGGTCGGGCTGCGCGTCGGGCCGGCGGGGAAGCGCAGGCCGGGCAGGGTGCTGAAGCGGCGGGGGGTGAACAGCACGAGGCTGTCCCAGCGGTCGCGCCAGCCCTGCCCCACGGGCAGCGCGTCGACGACCAGCACACGCGGGCCGGGGGAGCGCCCCAGCCGCTGCGCCACCCCGAGCCCGGCCTGGCCCGCGCCGACCACGAGCACGTCCACGTCCTGCGGCAGGCCCGCCTCGCGGTCCGGTCCGGGTCGGTCCAGCGGCACGGGCACTCCTCGGGCGTGGACGGGACCCGACGCGGGCCGCACCCCCGGAGCAGGTGCGCCCGGGCAGGACGGCTAGAAGGGGTAGGGCGCGATCGAGCTGCGCACCGTCAGCCACTGCGTCTCGGTGAACGCCTCGATGTTGGCCTCGGCGCCCCCGAAGCGCGACCCCGTGCCGGAGGCGCCCACGCCGCCGAACGGGACGTTCGCCTCGTCGGCCACGGTCTGCTCGTTGATGTGGACGATCCCGGAGGGGATGGCGTCGGCGATCTGCATGGCCGTGCCGACGTCGCCGAGGATGCCGAGGGACAGGCCGTACTCCGAGCTGCCGGCCAGCGCGATCGCCTCCTCGAGGCTGCCGAAGGGCACGACGGGCGCGACCGGCCCGAAGACCTCCTCGGCGTACGCCGGCATGTCCGGGGTGACCTCGGCCAGGACGGTCGGCCGGTAGAACAGGCCCTCGGACGTGCCCCCGGCGGCCAGCCGCGCGCCCGCCGACACGGTGCTCTGCACCAGGCGGTCGATGTTGTCCAGCTGCTTGCGCTCGATGATCGGGCCCAGCGCCACCTGCCCGGTCGCGGGGTCGCCGACCGGCAGGTGGTCCGCCTTCTCGGCCAGCGCCGCGACGTACGGGTCGTGCAGGCTCTCGTGGACCAGGTGGCGCCCGGTGGTCATGCAGATCTGGCCCTGGTGCAGGAACGAGCCGAAGGCGCCGGCGGACGCGGCGAGCGGCAGGTCGGCGCCCGGCAGGACGATGAGCGCGTTGTTGCCGCCGAGCTCGAGGTGGGTGCGCTTGAGGTGCCGGGCGCCCAGCTCACCGACCTTGCGGCCCGCGGCCGTGGAGCCGGTGAACGACACGATGCGCACCTCGGGGGCGGACACGACCGCCTCGCCGACGTCGACGCCGCCCGGCAGCAGGTGCAGCAGGCCGCTGGGCAGCCCCGCCTCCTCGAAGACCCGCACCAGCACCACGCCGCCGGACACGGCGGTGCGGGGGTCGGGCTTGAGCAGCACGGCGTTGCCGAGCGCCAGGGCGGGGGCGACCGAGCGGATCGACAGGATCAGCGGCACGTTGAACGGGGCGATGACGGAGACCACGCCGGCGGGGCGCCGCCGCGAGAAGCTCCAGCGGGCGTCGGCGGAGGGCAGGACGTGGCCGTGCGGGTGGGTCGGCAGGCCCGCGGCCTCGAAGCACTCCTGGGCGGCGACGTGCGTCTCGAGGCCGGCCTTGGCCGGGATGGAGCCCGCCTCCCGGATGATCCAGCCCTGGATCTCCTCGGCGTGCTGCTCGATGAGCGTCCCGGCGCGGCGCAGGACCGCCGCCCGCTCCTCGGGGTTGGTGGTCGCCCAGGTGCGCTGCGCGGCGGCGGCCACCGTGGCGGCGCGCAGCACGTCGTCCGGGGTCGCCGAGCCGACGGTGCCCAGCACCTCACCGGTCGCCGGCGCCATGACCTCGATGTCGTCGCCGCTGCCGCGCACCCAGCCGTGGAGGTGGATGTTGCCGGACCAGGACGAGCTGTCGAGCAGGGTCACGGGTGCTCCTTCGAGGGGGGCGGGGCGGGACGGTCGGACCGGCGGGGCGAGGCGCGCGGCGCCGTGCTGCCGGACCGGGCACAGCATGACCGACGACCGGCCCGCAGGGGGAGCGGCCCTCCCGCTCCCCGGCAGGGACGGGCCGCCGGAGCGGCCGCCGCCCAGGACGTCAGCCCCAGACCTCGGCGGCCGTCTCGACGACCAGGCGCAGCTTGGCGAGCTGGTCCTCCTCCGTGAGGGCGTTGCCCTCGACGGTGGAGGAGAACCCGCACTGCGGCGACAGCGCCAGCTGGTCGAGCGGCACGTAGCGGCTGGCCTGCTCGATGCGGCGCTTGAGGTCGTCCTTGTCCTCCAGCTGCGGGCGCTTGCTCGTGACCAGGCCCAGCACGACCACCTTGCCCGGCGGCACGAAGCGCAGCGGCTCGAAGCCGCCGGACCGCTCGTCGTCGAACTCCAGGAAGAAGCCGTCGACGTCGAGCTCGGAGAACAGCGCCTCCGCGACGAAGTCGTACCCGCCCTCCGCGGCCCAGGACGAGCGGAAGTTGCCCCGGCACATGTGGGTCGTGACGTGCAGGCCCTCCGGCCGCCCGGCCAGCGCGGCGTTGATCTCGGCGATGTTGCGCAGGTGCTGGCGCTCCCCGTCGTCGCCCTGCGAGCGCACGAGCTCGCGCTGCCTGGGGTCGTTGAGGTAGGCCAGGCTGGTGTCGTCGAGCTGCAGGTAGGTGCAGCCCTGCTCGGCCAGCACGCGGATCTCCTCCACGTAGGCCGCGGCGAGGTCCTCCCAGAACTGCTCGAGGTCGGGGTAGACCTCGCGCGAGATGGCGGCGCGGCCGCCGCGGTAGTGGACCATGCTCGGCGACGGGATCGTCAGCTTGGGCAAGGCCGTCGTGACCGCGGACTGCAGGAACGCGAAGTCGTCGGTGAAGATCGGCTCGTCCAGGCGGATCCGGTCCGACACCTGCGTCGCAGCCGGGGCGAAGTCGATCGAGCCCTGCTCGTTCTCGAAGTGCACCTGCATGCTGTGGTCGGCCTTGCCCACCCCGCCCAGGCGGTAGATGAAGTCCATGTGCCACGACGCGCGCCGGAACTCGCCGTCGGTGGCCGACTGCAGGCCGGTCTCCTCCTGCAGCCGCACGACCTCGCGCACCGCCTCGTCCTCCGCGGCCCGCAGCTCGTCGGCGCCGATCCGGCCGTCGGCAGCGCGGTCCCGAGCCTCGACGAGGCGCTGCGGGCGGAGCAGGGAGCCGACGTGGTCGGCGCGGAAGGGCGGCGTGCTGCGCAGGGTCATGGCGGCGATCCTGCCCGCCCGGGCGCTGGGAGCACCAGCGGGCGGGCGCGGCCCTGCGCCACCCGCCGGGCGTGGGCTCAGGCGGGCGCCGACGCCAGGCCGCGGGTGACACCGGCCGCCGTCACCAGGACCGCCGGCGCCAGCCGCGCCAGGTCGCGACGCAGCGTCGTGGTGACCAGGCCGACCGCGGCCACCACCTCGCCGCCCGCGTCGTGGACCGGCGCCGCGACCGAGCAGGTGCCGAGCGACATCTCCTGCGAGGTCGTCGCCCAGCCCCGGCGGCGCACCTCCAGCAGCTCCCGGCGCAGCCGTACCGGGTCGGTGACGGTGTGCGGGGTCACCGGCGCCAGGTCCCGCAGCACCTGCTCGCGCAGGTCGTCGGGGGCGTGCGCGAGCAGCACCTTGCCGACGCCGGTGGCGTGCAGGGGCAGCTGCACCCCCGTGCGGCTCAGGACCGGGACCGACGCGCGCCCCGACAGCCGCTCGACGTACAGCGCGTGGGTCGCCTCGCGCACGGCCAGCTGGACGTTCTCCTTCGTCGCGTCGTACAGGTCCTGCAGGAAGGGCAGGGCGACCTGGCGCAGCTCGCCCTGCACGGGCGCCAGCAGGCCGAGGTGCCACAGCCGCCGGCCGATGACGTAGCTGCCGTCGGCGCGCCGCTCCAGCGCCTGCCACTGCGCCAGCTCGGCGACCAGCCGGTGGGCGGTCGTCAGCGCCAGCCCGCTGCGCCGCGCGATGTCGGACAGCGTCAGCCGGGTGTGCCGCTCGTCGAACGCCGCCAGCACGGCCAGCGCCCGGGACGTCACGCTGCGGCCCGGCTCACCCATCCGGATCCCACCTCTCACCGGTCCCGCACCGTGCGGTGGGCGACGACGGCCCGGTGCGAGCATCCCCCGCACCGGCCCTTCCGGCCAGCGGAAGGCCGGGGCGGAGCCCGCGGTCCGGGCGCCTACCTTCGCGGCGGTGCCCGGACCGGCGGCGCCGGGGGACGGGGAGCGCGTTGAGCGAGGACCAGCAGCAGGCGCCGCGGGGCAGCGGCCCGCGCTACGCGCCCGTCCCCGACGGCGTGCACCCGCCCCTGCTGTCGCCCGGCTACGCCTCGACCGCCGCGCGCTCGCCGCTGCGGCCCGCGGTCGAGCTCCCGCAGCGGCTCACCGAGATCACCGGGCCGCTGCTCGGGGAGGGCCGGCTCACCGAGCGGGACGCCGACCTCACGCGCCAGCACGACGTCGAGCCGCAGGGGCAGCGCATCCTCGTCCAGGGGCAGGTGCGCGACAGCGACGGCCGGCCCGTCCCGCACACGCTGGTCGAGGTGTGGCAGGCCAACGCCGCGGGCCGCTACCGCCACGTCGGGGACGCGTGGCCGGCGCCGCTCGACCCCGGTTTCAGCGGGGTGGGCCGCGCGCTCACCGACGCGCAGGGCCGCTACCGCTTCACCACCGTCCGGCCGGGCGCGTACCCGTGGGGCAACCACCACAACGCGTGGCGCCCCGCCCACGTCCACTTCTCGCTGTTCGGCCGCGCGTTCACCCAGCGGCTCGTGACGCAGATGTACTTCCCGGACGACCCGCTGTTCGACCAGGACCCGATCTGGGCGTCGGTGCCCGAGCCGGCCCGGGGCCGGCTGGTCAGCCGCTTCTCGCTGGCCGACACCGTCCCGTCGTGGGCGCTGGCGTACGAGTTCGACCTCGTGCTGCGGGGCGCGGGCGCGACGCCCTTCGAGCAGCCCGACGACGAGGACGAGGCATGAGCGGGCTGACGCCCTCGCAGACGGTCGGGCCCTACCTGGCGATCGCGCTGCGCTGGCCGGACGGCCCGCACGCCGTGCCCGAGGGCACGGCGGGCGCGGTGTGGCTGCGCGGGCGGGTGCTGGACGGCGCGGGCGCGCCGATCACCGACGCGCTGGTGGAGACCTGGCAGGCCGACCCGGACGGGCGGTTCGACCACCCCGACGACCCGCGGGGCGCGGTCCCCTCCACGGTGCCCGGCTTCCGCGGGTTCGGGCGCTCGGAGACGGTCGACGGCGAGTTCGCGGTCCTGACGGTCAAGCCGGGCCGGGTGCCGGACGACGCCGGCGGGCTGCAGGCGCCGCACGTCGACGTCTCCGTGTTCGCCCGCGGGCTGCTGGACCGGGTCGTGACCCGCTTCTACTTCGCGGACGAGGCCGACGCCAACGCGCAGGACCCGGTGCTGGCCGCCCTCACCGAGGCCGAGCGAACGACCCTGCTGGCGCAGCCGTCCGGCGACGGCTACCGCCTGGACGTCGTGCTGCAGGGCGAGGGCGAGACGGTCTTCTTCCGTGTCTGAGCCGTCACGTGTCTGAGCCGTCGCGTGTCTGACCTGTTCGGCCCGCTGCTGGCCCGGGGCGCGGTGCGGGCGGCCGTCGCCGACGACGCGTGGGTGCGGGCGCTGCTCGACGTCGAGGCCGCGCTGGCGGCGGCGGGGGCGGCGACCGGCCTGGTCCCGCCGGACGCGGCGGCGCGCATCGGGCAGGCGTGCGGCGCGCTGGCCGTCGACGTGGCCGAGCTCGGCGCGGCCGCGACCGCCACCGGCAACCCGGTGGTGCCCCTCGTGCGGCAGCTCGAGCGGGCGGCCGGCCCCGAGGCCGGCCCCCACGTGCACCGAGGCGCCACCAGCCAGGACGTGATGGACACGGCCACGGTCCTGGTCGCCCGGCGGGCCCTGGACCTGCTCGGGGCCGACCTCGCCGTCGCGTCCGCGGCCGCGGCCGCGCTCGCCGAGCAGCACCGCGACACCGTGCTGGCCGGGCGCACCCTGCTGCAGCAGGCGGTGCCGACCACGTTCGGGCTCAAGGCGGCGGGCTGGCTGCTCGGGCTGGAGGGCGCGCGCGAGCGCCTGCAGGCGGTGCGCGACGGCCTGCCCGCCCAGCTCGGCGGCGCCGCCGGCACGCTGTCCGCCGCCGGCCCGGACGGTCCCGCGCTGCTGGCCGCCTTCGCCGCCGAGCTCGGGCTGGCGGCCCCCGTCCTGCCCTGGCACACGGTGCGGCTGCCGGTCGCCGACCTGGCGGGCGCGCTGGGGAGCGCGGCCGGCGTGCTGGGCAAGGTGGCCCTGGACGTCGTCCTGCTGGCGCAGAGCGAGGTGGCCGAGGTCGCCGAGGGCGCTCCCGGCCGCGGCGGGTCCTCGACCATGCCCCACAAGCGCAACGCCGTGGCCGCCGTCGCCGCGCGGGCCGCGGCCCGGCGGGCACCCGGGCTGGTCGCCACCCTGCTGGCGAGCATGGAGCAGGAGCACGAGCGGGCGGCCGGCGCGTGGCACCCCGAGTGGGCGCCGCTGGCGGACCTGCTGCGCACCGTGGGCAGCGCCGCCGCCTGGACGGCCGACTGCCTCGGGAGCCTGCGCGTCGACCCCGACCGGATGCGCCGCAACCTCGACGCCGCCGGTGGCGCGGAGGCGGTCGCCGGCGCGCTCGCCGCCGACCTCGGGCGCGCCGCCGCGCACGACCTCGTCACCGGTGCGTTCGCGGCCGCCCGCGCGCAGGGGCGCGATCCGGCGGCGGTGCTGCTCGAGCAGGAGCAGGTGGCCGCCCGGCTGTCCGCCGACGAGGTGGGCGCCCTGCTCCGCCCCGATCCCGGCGCGGCCGGCGTGCTGGTCGACCGGGCCCTGGCCCACGTGAGGAGGACGCCGTGACGGCCGTCGAGGTGCACGCGTCCGTGGCGGGCGAGGCGGACGCCCCGGCCGTGCTGCTGGTCGGCTCGCTCGGGAGCACGCTGGAGATGTGGGACCCGCAGGTGCCCGCGCTGGCCGAGCGCTTCCGCGTGGTCCGCTACGACACCCGCGGGCACGGCCGCTCACCGGTGCCGCCCGGCCCGTACGACGTCGACGACCTCGTGGACGACGCCGTCGCCCTGCTCGACCGGCTCGGCATCGGCCGGGCCCACGTCGTCGGGCTGTCGCTCGGGGGCACGACGGCGATGCGGCTCGCGGCGCGCGAGCCCGCCCGGGTCGACCGCCTGGCGCTGCTCTGCACCTCGGTGCACCCCGACCCCGCCGCCTGGACGGCGCGGGCCGCGACGGTACGGGCCGGCGGGACCGGGGCGGTGGCGGACGCCGTCGTGCAGCGCTGGTTCACCGCGGACCTGCAGGCGCAGCGCCCCGACCTGGTCGAGCACTGGCGGTCCGTCGTCGCCGCCACGCCCGCCGAGGGCTACGCGTCGTGCTGCGAGGCCATCGCCGGGCTCGCCCTGCTGCCCGACCTCGCCCGCATCGCCGCCCCGACCCTGGTCGTGGCCGGCGCCGACGACCCGGCCACGCCGCCCGAGCAGCTGCGCGCGGTCGCGGACGCCGTGCCCGGCGCCCGGCTCGTCGTGCTCCCGCAGGCGGCGCACCTGCCCAGCCTCGAGCAGCCCGTCGCCGTCACCGCCCTGCTGCAGGCGCACCTCGACCCGGCCGGCACCACGCCGTACGAGCAGGGCATGCAGGTGCGCCGGGCGGTGCTGGGCGACGCCCACGTCGACCGCAGCGCGGCCCGGACCACCGACCTGACGCGGCCGTTCCAGGACGCCATCACCCGGTACGCCTGGGGCGAGGTCTGGTCGCGCCCCGGCCTGGACCGGCGCAGCCGCAGCATGCTGACCCTCGCGCTGCTCACCGCGCTGGGGCACGAGCACGAGCTGGCGCTGCACGTCCGCGCCGCCGTCACCAACGGGCTGAGCGTCGACGAGATCGGCGAGGTGCTGCTGCACACCGCGGTCTACGCCGGGGTGCCCGCCAGCAACAGCGCCCTGGCCGTCGCGCAGCAGGTGCTCGACGAGCTGGCCGTCGAGACCGGGCCGGCCGTCCCGTCCGGGCCGGCGCAGTCCGAGCAGGCGCAGACCGGACAGGCGCAGACCGAGCAGCAGGAGGCGTGATGGACAAGCTGGTGGCGAGCGCGGCCGAGGCGGTGGCCGACGTCCCCGACGGCGCCAGCCTCGCGGTCGGGGGCTTCGGGCTGTCGGGTATCCCGTGGGCGCTCATCGCCGCGCTGCACGAGCAGGGCGCGACCGACCTCACCGTCGTGTCGAACAACTGTGGCGTCGACGGCGCCGGGCTCGGGGTCCTGCTGGCGGCCGGCCGGATCCGCCGGGTCGTCGCGTCGTACATCGGGGAGAACAGGGAGTTCGCGCGCCAGTTCCTGTCCGGCGAGCTGCACGTGGAGCTGACGCCGCAGGGCACGCTCGCCGAGCGGCTGCGGGCGGGCGGCAGCGGGATCGCGGCGTTCTACACGCCCACCGGCGTCGGCACGATGGTGGCCGAGGGCGGCCTGCCGTGGCGCTACGACGCGCACGGGCAGGTGGTGCAGGCGTCGCCGCCCAAGGAGGTGCGCGAGTTCGAGCTGGGCGGGGAGCGCCGCGCGTACGTGCTCGAGGAGGGCATCGTCACCGACGTCGCGCTGGTGCGGGCCGCGGTCGCCGACCGGCACGGCAACGCGGTCTTCCACGCCGCCGCCCGCAACTTCAACCCCGATGCCGCGATGGCCGGCCGCCTCACGGTGCTCGAGGCGGAGCGGGTGGTGGAGCCGGGGGAGCTGCACCCCGACGAGGTGCACCTGCCGGGGGTGTTCGTGCAGCGCGTGGTGGCCCTGACGCCGGAGCAGGTGGCCGACAAGCGCATCGAGAAGCGCACGACGAGCACCCGTCCGGAGGGGAGCGCCTGATGGCCTGGACGCGCGAGCAGATGGCCGCCCGGGCGGCCCGTGAGCTGCGGGACGGGGAGTACGTCAACCTCGGCATCGGGCTCCCGACGCTGATCCCCAACAACCTGCCGGCCGACGTGTCGGTGGTCCTGCACAGCGAGAACGGGATCATGGGCGTCGGGCGCTACCCGTACGAGGACGAGGTCGACCCGGACCTGGTCAACGCGGGCAAGGAGACGGTCACGACGCGCCCGGGGGCGTCGTTCTTCGGCTCCTCGACGTCGTTCGCGATGATCCGGGGCGGCCACGTCGACGCCGCGGTGCTCGGCGCGATGCAGGTGAGCGCCGCCGGCGACCTCGCCAACTGGATGGTCCCGGGCAAGCTGGTCAAGGGCATGGGCGGCGCGATGGACCTGGTGTCCGGCGCCCGGCGGGTGGTGGTGCTCATGGAGCACGTGGCCCGGGACGGCAGCCACAAGATCGTCGCGGAGTGCACGCTGCCGCTCACCGGCCGCCGCGTCGTCGACCGGGTCGTCACCGACCTCGCGGTCCTCGACGTGACCCCCGGCGGCCTGGTGCTGCTCGAGCTCGCCCCCGGCGTCGACGTCGACGAGCTGCGCCGGTCCACCGGCTGCCCGGTGACGGTCCCGGACGGGCCCGGCCGACCGCCCGGCCTTCCGGCCACGGGAAGGGGCAGGGGCGCGGCGGGTGCCGGTGGGTGAGGCTGCGGCATGCGCACACAGGTCGCCGTCGTCGGCAGGGGTCCCGCGGGTCTCGTGCTCTCCCACCTGCTCGCCCTGGCCGGGATCGAGTCCGTGGTGGTGGACGTGCGCGACCGCGACACGATCGAGTCGACGATCCGCGCGGGCATCCTCGAGGCCGGCACGGTCGACCTGCTGGTCGACACCGGGGTCGGCGACCGCGTGCTGCGCGAGGGCACCCGCCACGACGGCATCGAGCTGCGCTTCGCGGGCGAGAGCCACCGGATCGACCTGCGGGGGCTGACCGGCCGCTCCGTGCACCTGTACCCGCAGCACGAGGTGCTCAAGGACCTCATCGCCGCCCGGCTGGCCGCCGGGGCCGACCTGCGCTTCGGGGTCTCCGAGGTCGCGCTGCACGACCTGACCGGCGACGCGCCCCGCGTCACGTTCACCGGCGCGGACGGCAGCGCGGTCGACCTGGCGGCCGACGTCGTCGTGGGCTGCGACGGCTCCGGCGGGGTGAGCCGGTGGGCGATCCCGCAGCAGGAGCGCCGCGACCACTTCCGCGCCTACCCGTTCGCCTGGTTCGGGATCCTGGCCGAGGCGCCGCGCTCGTCCGAGGAGCTCGTCTACGCCCACTCGCCGCGCGGCTTCGCGCTCGTCAGCAGCCGCACCGAGCAGGTGCAGCGGATGTACTTCCAGTGCGACCCGCAGGAGCAGGCGGACGACTGGAGCGACGACCGCATCTGGGCCGAGCTGCAGGCGCGCGTCGGCGGCAACGGCTTCGCCCTGCAGGAGGGCCGCATCTTCGAGCGGTCGGTCATCCCCATGCGCAGCTACGTCTGCGAGCCGCTGCAGCACGGCCGGCTCTTCCTCGCCGGGGACGCCGCCCACACGGTCCCGCCGACCGGGGCCAAGGGCCTCAACCTGGCGGTGGCCGACGTGCGGGTGCTGGCGCCCGCGCTGCAGGCGTGGTTCGCCACCGGCGACCCGGCGCTGCTGGACGCCTACACCGACACCGCGCTGCGCCGGGTGTGGCGGGCCCAGCACTTCTCCTGGTGGATGACCTCGATGCTGCACCGCAGCGACGACGCGTCGGCGTTCGACCTGCGCCGGCAGGTGGGCGAGCTCGACCTGGTGACCAGCAGCACCGCGGCCTCCACCTACCTCGCCGAGGCCTACGTCGGCTGGCCGCTCTCGGCCTGACGCAGCGGCCGGAAGAACGCCCGCACGTCGGCGACCAGCGCCTCGGGCTGCTCCAGCGCGGCGAAGTGCCCGCCGCGCGGCAGCTCGGTCCAGTGCCGCACGTCGTACGCCGCCTCGACCCACGCGCGCGGCGGCCGGTAGATCTCCTGCGGGAACCGGGCGACGCCCGTCGGCACCTCCACCCGCTCGGTCGGCATGGTCGGCCCCGCGTGGCCGGTCTCCCAGTACAGCCGGGCCGACGAGCCGGCGGTGCCGGTGACCCAGTAGGTCGTCAGGTCCGCCAGCAGGTCGTCCCGGTCGATCGCCGACTCCAGGTCGCCGTCGCAGTCGCTCCACGTGCGGAACTTCTCGACGACCCAGCCGGCCAGCCCGGCGGGGGAGTCGTTCAGCGCGTACGCCAGGCTCTGCGGCTTGGTGCCCTGGATCGCCTGGTAGCCCGTCTCGGCGGCCCGGAAGGCGCGCATCGCCGCGACGTCGGCGCGCTCGGCCGCCGTGAGGTCGGCGTCGTCGGAGCCGGCCGGCCGCGGGGCGTTGGCCATGTTGAGGTGGATCCCGACGAGGTGCTCGGCGTCGAGGACGCCCAGGTGCGAGGTGGCGATGGCGCCCCAGTCGCCGCCCTGCGCGCCGTAGCGCCCGTACCCGAGGTCGGCCATCAGCGTGGCCAGGGCGCGCGCGACCCGCCGCACGTCCCAGCCGCGCTGGCGCGTCGGGCCGGACCAGCCGTAGCCGGGCAGCGAGGGGCAGACGACGGTGAAGGCGTCGGCCGCGTCGCCGCCGTGCGCCACCGGGTCGACCAGCGCCGGCAGGACCGACAGGAACTCCACCACCGAGCCCGGCCAGCCGTGGGTCAGCAGCAGGGGCAGCGCCCCCGGGTGCGGCGACGGGACGTGCAGGTAGTGCAGGCGCTCGCCGTCCACCTGCGTGAGGTACTGGGGGAACGCGTTCAGGCGTCGCTCGGCGCGCCGCCAGTCGAACTCCTCGGCCCAGTACGCGCACAGCTCCTGCAGGTAGCCCCGCTCGGTCCCGTAGTCCCAGCCCGAGCCGGGCAGTGCGTCCGGCCAGCGCGTCGCGCGCAGCCGCGCGGTGAGGTCGTCGAGCACCTGCTGGTCCACGTCCACCACGAACGGCTCAGACATGCGGGCACCCTGTCACGCCCCCGTCACCTCCACCGCTGCCGCCACCGCCACCGCCACCGCCACCGCGGCGGCGTGCCCCGGGACGTCGACCCCGTACGTCCGCAGCGGCAGCGCCGCGCCGTCCGCGGCCCGGACCGGGGCGGCCGGCGCGGAGGCGTCCACCACGAAGCTGCGCAGGTCGGTCGCGAGGCCCCGGCCGGTGCACTTGACCACGCTCTCCTTGCGCGTCCACACGGCGAGGAAGCGGTCGGCGACGCCGTGCCCGTCGCCGAGGACCCAGCGGTGCTCCTGCGTCGGGAGCAGCTCGCGGCTGACCTGCAGGGCGTCCGGCGGCCCGGGCCGCCGCTCCAGGTCCGCGCCCACGGGCAGCACCGACACGGCCAGCAGCCCCCGCGGGCCGCTGGAGGAGGAGGAGACGTACCAGCGCGGGCCCCCCGGCGCCCGGACCCAGCGCGGACCGGCACCGGTCCCCACGACGAGGGCCTCCGGCACGCAGCCCGCCACCCGGGCCAGGGTGCGGCGCAGCAGGGCCCGCCGGGCGAGCAGCGCGGCGGCGGCCGCGGCCGGCAGGGCGGCCAGCCGCTCCCGGTCCGCGGCGTCGGGCAGGGCGACGGCTCGGTCCTCCGGCCGCGGCCGCAGGTCCAGGGCCCACAGCGACACACCGGGTGCCGGTGAGGCCAGCGCTGTCAGCCGGCCGTCGCGGGCCGCGGCTACCGCCACGACGCGAGCGCCTGCTGGATGGTCCGGGCCGCCTCGACGACGCAGGGCCGGAAGAGCATCCCGTGGTGGTCGCCGTCCAGCGGCACCAGGTGCACCTCGGGGCACCACCGGCGCCAGCCGAGGTCGTCCCGCCCGACGGCAGCGCGCGACTCGGTGGAGGTGAGGACGGTGAGCGGGAAGTCCACCGGCTCCAGGCGGGCCTGCGCGAGGGCCAGGCTCTCCTGGTACAGGCGCAGCGCCGCGGCGACGCGCGAGGAGGGGGGCGGGCCGTCCGGCCGCGGGGGCCGCACGCCGCGCAGCCGCAGCCGGGCGCGCTTGACGACGACGCGGGCGAGGTCGTCGGCGCGGCGCAGCCGGCCTGCCGAGCGGGTCGACGGGGCCCACGTGTCCAGCAGCACGACCACGCCGCGCCGGGGTCCCAGCGCGCGCGCCGCCTGCACCGCGACCGTCCCGGAGGCCGAGTGGCCGATCAGGTGCAGCGGCCCGTCGGGGAACCGGTCGACCAGGAAGCGCGCGAGAGCCTCGCCGTCGGCGGTCAGGTCGGGCACCTGGTGCCCCAGCGGCGGCATGGGCCGCAGCAGGACGAACAGCGGGCGCCGGGGGTCCGCCTCGGCCAGGTAGTGCTGCAGGACCAGCGCGGTGGCGCCGTCCCGGGCCAGGAGCACGGCGGGCGGCAGGTCGCTGCCCGCGCGGACGGACAGCAGCCGGGGCTCGCTGCGCGCGGTCGAGTGCGAGCGGTCGGAGTCGTGCTCCGCGAGGGCCGCGATCTCCCGCACGGTCGAGTGGCCGACCAGGGCGTGCAGCGGGACGGACACCCCGAGCGCCGCGCTGAGCTGACCGGTCAGCCGGGCGGCGAGCAGCGAGTTGCCGCCGACCGCGAAGAAGTCGTCGTCGAGGCCGATGCCGTCGTCGTCGAGCAGGGCCCGGACCCGGGACAGCACGGCCAGGTCGAGGCCGTTGTTGCCGCCGTGGTCCTCGCGCGGGGCCTCCGGTCGGCCGGCCGGCCGGACCACCTCCTCGCGCAGCGCGGCCCGGTCGAGCTTGCCGCTGGGCAGCCGGGGGAGCTCCGGGCGCGCGACGACGCGCTCCGGGACCGCCGCCGCCGGCAGCACGGCCGCCAGGGCCTCGAGCACGCGGTCGGTCTCCGGGGCGACGAAGGCGACCAGGTGCTGCACGGCGCCCCGGCCCTGCAGCTCGACCGCGGCCTCGTCCACGCCGGGCAGGCGCCGGAGGGCCGCCTCGATCTCCCCGAGCTCCACGCGCTGGCCGCGCAGCTTCACCTGGCGGTCCCGCCGGCCCAGGAAGTCCAGCCGGCCGTCGTCGCGCCAGCGGGCCAGGTCGCCCGTCGCGTACCAGCGCGTCTCCCGGCCGTCGGGCGCCCGGCGGACGGAGAAGGGGCCCGGGCCGTCGGGGGCCTCGCCGGCCGGCCACTCGTAGCCGTCGGCCACCGCGGCCCCGCCGAGGTGCAGCTCGCCGGGCGTGCCGACCGGCACGCGACGGCCCTGCCGGTCGAGCACCCGGGCCGACGTGCCGCGGTGCGGCCGCCCGATCGGGAGCGGGGCCCCGTCCCGGGTGTCCAGCGGGGCGACCCGCGTCCCGGTGCCCGACACCACGGTCTCGGTCGGCCCGTACACGTTCCACAGCTCGGCCGCCGGCAGCGTGGCGTGGTGCAGGTCGGCGACCGCCGGGGGCAGCACGTCCCCGCCGACGCTGACCCGCCGCAGGGAGCGCAGCGACGCGGGGAGCGCCGCGTGCAGCACGGCGTCGTACAGGCCGGGCACGAAGAAGGCGTCCGTGACCTCGTGCCGCTCCACGAGGTGGGCGAGGGCGAGCGGGTCGGTGGCCTGGGCGTCGTCGGCCAGGACCAGGCAGCCGCCCGTGCCCAGCACCCAGAACAGGAACACGGACGCGTCGAAGACGAGGGTGGACTGCAGCAGGTAGCGCACGCCGTCGGCCGCGAACAGCTCGCGGTAGGACTCCATGCGCGCGACGACCGCGCTGTCCTGGAGGCGGACGCCCTTGGGGTGGCCGGTCGAGCCGGACGTGAACATGAGGTAGGCCAGCTCGCCGGGGGAGCGCTCCAGCCGGGGCTGCTCCCGCGCGTCCGCCTGCGCCCGGCCCAGGTCGTCCGTGGCGACGGCGCGGGCGCCCACGGCCGCGGCCAGGCCCGCTGCCCAGGCCGGCTCGCCGACGACGGCTGCCACGCGCGCGGTGCCGGCCAGCTGTGCCTGCCGCGCGAGGGGGCTGCCCGCGTCGACCGGGACGAACGTCGCGCCCGCGCGCAGCACCGCCAGCAGCGACACCACCATCCCGGGCACCCGGCGGCTGGGCACCGCGACACGGTCCCCGGGCCGGACGCCGAGCGCGACGAGGCAGGCCGCCAGGTCCTCGACGCGGTCGACGAGCTCGCGCCCGGACCACCGCTCGTCGCCCGACAGCAGGGCGGGGCCGCCCGCGCCGAGCAGGCCCTGCCGGACGTAGGACCACAGGTCGACCTCCGGGGCCGGGGCGACCTGCCCCTCCCACTCCCGCAGCTGCGCGAGCTCGGCGGCGGACATCCGCTCGAGGGTCCCGAGCGGGGCCTCGGCGTCGCGGGTGGCCACGTCGAGCACCTGCACGGCGCGGTGCAGCAGCCGGTCCGCCGCCGCCCGGTCGAGGCGCGCGCTGTCGTACTCCAGCCGCAGGTCGAGCCCGCGGCCGCGGCCGACGACGGTCCAGGTGAGGTCGAACTTCGCCTGCCCCAGGGGCAGGTCGACGTGGGTCACGGCGGGTCCGTGCACCCCGAGCGTCGCGTCCTCCTCGGCGTCCAGCCAGGTGGCGTACGCGTGCAGCGGCGTGCCCGTCCGGGGCAGCTCGCCCGAGCGCCGCAGCCCCTCGACGACGTCCTCGAAGCGGGGCGGCTGCTCGAGGGCGGTGGCGATCCGGTCGCTGACCGCCGTCGTGGCCGCGGCGAGGGACGTGGTGGTCAGGTCGGGCAGCGCGATCGCCGCCGTCTCGACGAGGAACGAGACGGTCTCCTCGCTCCCGGCCAGGTGCCACCGCAGGTCCACGGGCACGCCCAGCACGGGCCGGTCGACGCCGGCCGCGTCGGCGAGGGCCGCCCCGAGCGCGACGCAGACGAGGGCGAAGGTGGTGCCGCCGTGGCGACCGGCGGTCCGTGCGGCCCGCGCGGCGACGGCCGGCGGGACCGACCGGGTGAGCACGTGCGCCGGGCCCGGGCCGCTCTGCCCGCCGCCGGAGGTCGCCACCCGGGCGGCCAGGTCGAGCCCGCTCAGCGCGGCCACCTGCTGCCGCGCCGCGTCCTGCGCGGCGGGCCCGGACTGCAGCGCGCGGACGCGCTGCGCCAGGTCGCGCGGCGAGGGGGGCGCCGGCAGCTGCACCGGGGTGCCGGAGACCGCCGCGTCGTACCGCTTGCCCAGGTCGTCGACCAGGACGCTCAGGGAGGTGGCGTCGCAGGCGACGTGGTGGACGACGAGCACGAGGACGTGCTCCTGCTCCCCGACGCGCGCGAGCCCGGCCCGCCAGACCCGGCCGTCCTGCAGCCGCAGCGGGGTGCCGGCGAGCGAGCGGACCCACTCCTGCGCGCGCGGGGGGAGGCCGCGGTCCGGGGCGTCGGCCCCCGGGTCGCCGTCGCGCAGGTCCGCCTGCTCGACCTCGGCCGCGACGTCGTCGCCGACCACCTGCCTCGGGCCCTCCGGCCCCAGCTCGATGCGGCTGCGCAGCCACTCGTGCCGGGCGGGCAGGGCGTGCAGCGCGGACAGGAGGGCGTCGTGGTCGAGCGGCCCGCGCAGCCGCAGCGCCACCGTCTCCGCGTAGGCCGTGGAGTCCGGGTCGAGCTGCTGCAGGGCGTACAGCCGCTCCTGGTTGGGCGCGAGCAGGGCGGGGCCCGCGAGCCGGGCCTTCAGCGCCTGCGCGAGCCGCTGCCGGCGGTCGTCCGCGGTCGTGCCGGGCCCGGCCGGGCCGCTGGTCATCCCCGCTCCAGGCGGGCGAGGGCGGCCTCGACCTCGTCGTCGGTGAGCTCGTCCACCCGGGAGAGCAGGTCCTCGACCTCCCCGAGGTCCATCGCCCCGATGTCGCGGGCCGGCGCGGTCGCGGCGGCGTCGTGACCGTCGAGCAGGGCGGCGACCTCGCGCACGCGGGGCGCGGCCAGCACGTCGCGCAGCGGCAGCTCCACCTGGAACTCCTGGCGCAGCCGGGCGACCATGCGCGCGGCGAGCAGCGACTGCCCCCCGAGCGCGAAGAAGGACTGGTCGGTGGGCACGGGGCGGCCCAGCAGCTCCTCCCAGACGGCCGCCACCCGCTGCTCGGTCACCGTCTCGGGCGCGCTGCCGGCCGGGAGCCGGTCGTGCTCGGGCGTGGGCAGGCGAGCGCGGTCGACCTTGCCGGAGGTCGTCTCGGGCAGGTCGTCGACGACGACGAGCAGGCTCGGCACCAGCCACTCGGGCAGGCGCTCGAGGAGCAGGTCGCGCAGGTGCGCCGAGAGGTCCTGGTCGACCTGCGCGCCGGCCGCCAGCTGCACCCAGGCGACGAGCACCGGGGAGCCCGCGACGAGCTCGCGGACGTCGGCGACCGCACGGGCGACGGCGTCGAGCCCGGCGAGCGCGATCTCCACCTCCTCCCGCTCGACGCGGTAGCCGCGGATCGTCAGCTGCGTGTCGTGCCGGCCCAGGAAGTCGACCTCGGCGGCGGCGGTCCAGCGGGCGCGGTCGCCGGTCCGGTACCAGCGCCGCCCGCCGTGCTCGACGAACCGGGCGGCCGTCGTGCCGGGGTCCCCCAGGTAGCCGTCGGCGAGCAGGTGGCCGCTCAGCAGCAGCTCGCCCTCCGCGCCCGGGGGCACCCGCTTCCCGTCCACGTCGCCCACCCGGGCGGTGACCCCGGCGACGGGCCGGCCGATCGGGACGCGCTCGGCCGTCTCGTCGCGCTCGGAGCAGGAGTGCGCCAGCGCCCACACCGTGGACTCCGTCGGCCCGTACTCGTTGACCAGCGCCGCGCCGGGCACGAGCCGGCGGTGCGCCTGCACCAGGGAGGGCGGGCACGCCTCCCCGCCGAGCGTGACGAGCGTCAGGGTGTCCAGCTGACCCGGGCCGGCGAGGTCGAGCAGCAGCCGGTAGTGCGAGGGGACGATGTCGAGCTGCTCCACACGGTGGCGCTGCACGAGCCCGGCGAGCAGGCGCGGGTCCAGGCGCTCGTCGTGGCGGCTCATGACCAGCACGCCGCCGGTCGTCAGGCACCACGCGACGATGCCGAGCCCGGCGTCGAAGGCGAGGTCGTGGGCGAGCAGGGCCACGCCGGGTCCGGCGGGGTAGGCCTGCAGCCGCGCCCACGTCGACGCGGCGAGCGCGGCGGCGCTGACCACGACGCCCTTCGGCTCGCCGGTGCTCCCGGAGGTGTAGAGCACGTACGCGGCGGCGCCGGCCGGTGCTGCCGCGGGGTCGGCGGGGCGGTCGACGCCGTCGAGCAGGGAGCGGGTCAGGACGAGCCGGGCCCCGGCCGCGCGCGCCAGGTCCTCGACCCGCGCGTCCGGCTGGCTCTCGCCGACCGGCACCGGCACGACGCCGGCCCGCCAGCACGCGATCAGCGCGGCCACGGCGTCGGCGGTCTCGTCGAGCGCCAGGACGGCGGCGTCGCCCGGACCCAGGCCGCGCTCGTGGAGCAGGCCGGCGACGGCGCCCGACCGGCGCCACAGCTGCTCGCGCGTCCAGGGACCCGAGGCGTCCACGACGGCGACGGCGCGCGGGTCCTGCGCCACCCGTGCGGAGAAGGCCTGCAGCACCCCGGTCCCGAGCGGCTCGCCGGCGTCGCCCTCCCAGGCGTCGAGCCGGGCCTCGTCCGCAGCGGTCAGCAGCGGCAGCGCCGCCACCGGGCACCCCGGGTCCTGCGTCGCCACCCCGAGCAGGTGCAGCCAGCGGTCCAGCAGGCCCTGCACGGTGTCGCCGTCGAGCCGGGCGAGCGCGTGGACGGCCGCGACCGACAGCCCGCCGTCCCGGTGCACGAGGTAGACGTCGAGGTCGGCGTAGGCCATCGGGCTGGGCCGGCTCCGCCGGTGGACGCTCGCGGCCGGGTCGGTGACGTCGGCCGCCGCGGTCTCCAGCAGGTTGAGCAGCACCGGGGCCGCCTGGGCCCGCAGACCGTCCTCGAGCCGGCGCATCGGGACCTCGAGCGGCAGCCACGTGTGCGCCGCGCCGGCGGTGGACTCCTGCGCGACCCGGTCGACCAGCTCGGCGAAGGTGGGCGCGCCCGAGACGTCGACGGGGAACAGGCCGGTGCCGATGCAGCACCCCACGACGCGGTCCAGCGCGGGGTCGCCCCGCCCGGACAGCGGGCCGCTGAGCACGGCCTGCGACTGGCCGGCGGACCGGGCGAGCAGCGCTCCCAGCGAGGCGGTCAGCACCACGTACGCCGTCGTGCCACGTGCGGCGGCCAGGTCGCGGACCCGCGAGAACACCTGCGCCGGGATCCTCCCGGTCACCAGCCCACCGCGGGTGTCGGCCTGCGGCGGGGCGGGCCGGTCGAAGGGGAGCAGCTGGCCGCCGTGCTCCGCGCCGCGGAGCAGGACCTGCGTGAGGTGCTCCTCGGCCGCCGCCCGCCGCGCCGGGGAGCGCCCGGCCGTCCACTCCACGAGGTCGGCGTACTCGACCGCGGGCCGGGGCAGCGCGGAGGCGTCGCCGCCCGCCCGGACCACCGCGCTCAGCTCGCCCACCAGCAGGTCCAGGCTCCAGCCGTCGGCCACGGCGTGGTGCACCACCAGCACGAGCGCCGGGCCGTCCGCGGTCGGGACGAGCCCGGCACGCAGCAGCGGCGCGCTCGACAGGTCGAACGGCTCCGCGCCGAACGCGTCGGCCAGCGCGTCGAGGGCGGCCGCGTCGTCGACCGCGGGCAGCTCGACCAGGGGCGCCTCGGCGTGCGGCTCCACGCGCTGGAACAGCCCCTCGGGTGCGAGCTCGAAGGCCGTGCGCAGCGCGGCGTGCCGGTCGAGCAGCACCTGGACCGCCCGGTGCAGCAGCGCGGGGTCGGTGCGGGGCGGGAAGGTGAGGACCTCGACCAGGTTGGACCGGCCGAGGCCGCCGCCCACGTGCTCGAGGTACCAGAAGGACTCCTGGCGGGGCGCCGCCGGCAGCCGCCAGACCGCGTCCGCGGGGCGGGGCGCCCGGGTGAGGACGGGCTCGGGCCGGGCGGGCGGTCGGCCGCGCAGCACCGCGCCGAGGGCGCTGGGCGTGTGCGCCGCGGCCAGGTCCGACAGCTCGAGGTCGACGCCGAGCGCGGACCGCAGGCGGGCCACGACGCGGGCTGCGCCGAGGCTCTGCCCTCCCGCGCCGAAGAAGTCGGTCTCGCGGTCGACGGGTACGCCGAGCACCGCGGCGAAGGCCTGCGCCACGGCCGTCTCGTGCGCGCCGCGCGGGGCCTCGCCGGACGTGGCCCGGCACGGTGCGGCCGGCAGGGCGCGGCGGTCGACCTTGCCGCCGGGGGTCAGCGGCAGGGCCGGCAGGACGAGCACGAGCGCGGGCACCAGGTGGGAGGGCAGCCGGTCGGCGAGCCGGCGCAGCACCGCGTCGGCGTCGAGCGCCGCGCCGGGCAGCGGAGCGGCGTACGCGACCAGGCGGGGCTCCGGGCCGTCCCGGTCCACCTGCACGGCGGCCGTGGCGACGCCGGGCTGGCCGAGCAGGGCGGCCTCGACCTCCTCCGGCTCGATGCGCTGGCCGCGGACCTTGACCTGGCGGTCCCGCCGGCCCTCGAAGTGCAGCAGCCCGTGCTCGTCCCAGCGGACCAGGTCGCCGGTGCGGTACTGCCGCGCCCCCGTCCCCGGGTCCTGCCGGAAGGACGGGTGCTCGGCCTGGCCCACGTAGCCCTGGGCGATGCAGGGCCCCGCGACCCAGAGCTCGCCGACCTCGCCGGGTGCCACCGGCTGCAGCGCGTCGTCGAGCACGGCGACGCTGGTGTTGACGTGCGGCCGCCCGATCGGGACGTCCCCGCCGTCCCAGCGGTCGTCGACCTCGAACACCGTGGCCGCCACCGTCACCTCGGTGGGGCCGTAGTCGTTGAACAGGCGCACGCCCGGCAGGGCCTGCCGGGACAGGGCGACCAGCTCCGGCGGGAGCACGTCGCCGCCGAGGACGACCGCCCGCAGGCCGGTGAGGTCGCCCGGCTCGGCGACCTCCAGCAGCGCGGCGTACCAGGCCGGCACGGGCTCGAGGTGCGTCACCCGCTCCTCGCGCACGGCTCGCGCCGCCCGGGCCGGGTCGGCCGCGACGGGGTCGGGCACCAGCACGAGGCAGCCGCCGCGCGCCAGCGTGGAGAACATGCCGCCCACCGCGCCGTCGAAGCACAGGGAGCTGTGCAGCAGGTAGCGGCACGGCCCGTCGGTCAGGGCCAGGTAGGACGCCAGCCGGTGCGCGACGTTCGCGTGGCTGACGACGACGCCCTTGGGGGCACCGGTGCTGCCCGAGGTGAACAGGACGTAGGCCGTCGCGCCGGCGTCGTCGTGGGCCTCGGCGGCAGGGACCTCGAGCTCGCCGGCGGCGCCGTCGACGTCCAGGAGCAGGGTGCCCGGGGCGAGCACGTCGGCGGCCTTGTCGAGCGCGGCCGCGGGCCCGACCAGGGCGCGGGCGCCGACCGCGTCGGCCACCGTGCGCCAGTGGGCACCGGGTGCTGCGGGGTCGACGGGGACGTACGCGGCTCCCAGCCGCAGCAGCGCCAGCAGGGCGGGCACGAGCCCGGGCAGGCGGGCGGTGACGAGCAGGACGCGGTCGCCGGCGACGATGCCCGCGCCGCGCAGGACGCCGGCCCGCCGGGCGACCTCCTGCTCGAGCTCGGCGTACGTCCAGCGCAGCGCCGGCCCGTGCTCCCGGCGGACCACCAGGGCCTCCGCCTCGAGGTCGCCGGCCTGTCCGCGCGCCGTCAGCCGTCCCAGCACGTCGCACGGCGGCGGGACCAGCTCGCCCGCGGTCCAGCCGGCGGGGGCGGGCCCGGAGGCCTGGACACCGGCCGTCATGGCTCAACTCCTTCCTCGGTCGCGTCGAAGCCCAGCAGCACGGTGGGACGTCCGCACTATCGTCGGAGCAAGGGGGTACCTGAAGTGCAGGCGAGCCGGACGGTCAGGAGCCTGTTGCGGCTCTTCGGGCGTGGACGAGGCCAGTGGTACCTGATGGCGGTGCTCGTGGCCGCCACCAGTGTGATGGAGGCGGTGGCCGCCGCGCTCGTCTTCGCCCTCGTCAACGCGCTCTCCACGGGCGGGGTCTCGCTCCCGCTGCTGGGGGCCGTCACCCCCGAGGGGGGCGGCCTGCGGCTGTTCGCGCTGGTCGTGGCCGGGGTCTTCCTGCTGCGCGCGGCCCTGGTGATCGCGCACAACCGGGTGCTGTACCGGCTCTGCTACGGCAGCGGCGCCGAGCTCGAGGAGCGGCTGCTGCACGGCTACCTCGCGCTGCCGCCGCGCGAGCTGCGCCGCCGGGGCCACGCCGAGCTCGTCCGCAACGTCCACGACACGGTGATGTCGGTGGTCGAGGAGTGCCTGATCCCGTGCGTCCTGGCCGTCGGGAGCATCCTGAGCACCGTGGCCATCGTGGCCGTCATGCTCCGGGTGGCCCTGGTGCCGACCCTGCTCGCCGGCCTCGTGTTCGGGCCGCTGCTGTACCTCATCGCCCGGACCGTGCGCCGGCCGGTGCGCCGGCTCGGCGAGCAGGTCGAGGTCGCCCTGGCGAGCAGCCTGCGCTCGGCCGTCGAGACCCTCAACCTGGCGCACGACATCCGCACGGCGGGGCGCTCCGCCGCCTTCGCCGCGCGCTACGGCGGGGTGCGGCGACAGCTCGCCCGGGCGGGCGGCACCGAGGAGGTCATCCGCTCCGTGCCGCGCCTCGCGGCCGAGACGGTGCTCGTCCTGTTCGTGGTCACCTACGTCGCCGTGGCCACGGCGGAGGGCGGGGGCACCGAGGTCCTGCCGACGCTGGGCCTGTTCGCCTACGCCGCCCTGCGCCTGCTGCCCTCCCTGGTCGGCCTCGTCGGGCTGGCCCACTCGATCGCCCAGGCCGGGCCGGCGCTGGAGACGATCCTCGCCGACGAGCCGCTGCTCCACGTGGACCGGGCGGAGGCCGTCGCGGGGCCGGCGCCCGCCACGCTCTCCCTGGACTCGGTCACCGTGCGCATCCCGGGCACCGACCACGTCGTGCTGCGGGACGTGGACCTGCACCTGCGGCGCGGCGACGTCGTCGCCCTGGTCGGGCCGAACGGCGCGGGCAAGTCGACGCTGATCGACGTGCTGGCCGGCCTCCTGCCGCCGGACTCCGGGTCGGTGACCGCGGACGGCCGGTCCGTCCTCGACGGCGGCGGCTGGCCCGCGCAGGTCGCGATGGTCCCGCAGCACGTGCACCTGCTCGACGCCGACGTCGCCACCAACATCACCCTCGACCCCTCGACCGGCGGCCCGACCGGCGCCGAGCTCGCGGGGGTGATCGAGGACGTCGGGCTGGGGGCCGTGGTCGCCCGGCTGCAGGGGGGCACGGTCGGCGAGGACGGACGCCTGCTGTCCGGCGGCGAGCGCCAGCGCGTGGCGGTGGCCCGTGCGCTGCACCGCTCGGCGAGCGTGCTCCTGGTCGACGAGGGCAGCTCGGCCCTGGACACCGCGGCGCGTTCCGCGCTGGCGCGGCTCGTGACCGAGGGCCGCGAGGAGCGCATCGCCGTGCTCGTCACGCACGACGCCGAGCTCGCCCGCGCGTGCACCCGGGTCGTGCGGGTCGAGGGCGGGCGCGTGCAGGTGCAGGAGCCGGTGCCGCCGCAGCAGCACCGTTGAGCCACCCGGCTAGGGCAGGGGCTGCCAGTACACCGGGCTCCGCGTGCCCTCGCTGCCGACCAGGACGGCGCCGTAGCCCGGCGCGACGGCGAGCGACTCGCCCTGGGCGGTGCTCGGCAGGGGCACCCTGGTGTGCGCCTGGCCGGGGCCGGCGGAGACGAACGCGGTCGTGTAGTTGCGCAGGACCATCCGCCCGTCGTACAGGAACGCCCCGTCGGTGACCGTGGTCGGCGCCCACGACACCTTGCGCAGGACGTTCACCGTGTCCGTCCGCAGCGTCTCCGGAGCCGCGTAGACCCCGGAGCCGTCCTTGGTGACGACGTACACCCGGCGGGTGTGCGGGTGGACCAGCAGCGCCTCGGCGTCGTGCCGGCCGTCCTCGTAGCGCAGGCGGTAGGTGGTGGCCGGGACCGTGCGGTCGTACAGCGCGGTCGGCTCGGCCACCTGGTGCACGCGGATCTCGCTGCGCACCCGGTCGTTGTCGCCGATGTCCCCGACGTACAGCCACGAGCGGCCGTCGGACCCCCGGTAGCGGCTGAGGGCCTCCCAGTCGACGGCGGCGGGCACGTCCAGCCGGACCACCGCGGCCGTCGACCCGTCGCGGCGCACGGCGAACAGGCGCGGGCCGTCGCCCCGGTCGTTGTGGGTCCACAGCACGTTGTCGTCGTAGCCGCTGCGCGCGAGCCCGCTGGACTCGACGATGCGGCTGTCGAGCAGCCGTCGCTGCAGGTACGGGGCCGGGTCGGCCGCCGAGCTCGGGGCAGGCACCACGCACAGGGCGGCGCTCGTGCCCAGCAGGGCCGCGGCGAAGGTGAGGGAGCGCGTCAGGGCAGGCCGCGAAGGGCCGTGGGATCGGTCCGGCATGGGCCTGCTCTACCACCGGCACTGCCTGGCACACCGGGAGAGCCCGCGTGTCACCCGATCGGAGCAGCGCTGCGCCGGCACGCGGGCCGCCCGTGGACGGGCGTGCCGTCAGTCCGCGTCCTGCCGGGCCCGGGCGGCGCGCAGCACGTCCCGGTGCTCGGGCCGGGCGGCGGCGAGCACGTCGTCGAGCACCGTGCGCAGCCGGGCGCGCACCTGCAGGGAGTCCTTGCCGTACTGCTCGATCTCGAGCAGCGCGAGGTCGAGGAACTCGCCCATCCGCTCGGGCGGCGTCAGCAGCCTGACCCGGCCGGCGTCGTCGCGGTGCACGCCGGAACGCAGCGGCCGGACGGCCAGCCGGCGCAGCAGGTCGTGCAGCTCGTCCAGCGCCTGCACGGCGGTCGTCGGGTCGTTGGTGCCCGGCGACAGGGCCCGCTCGGCGACGTCCACGAGCTGGCGCAGCCCGAAGGCGACGTCCTGCTGCAGCGTGCGGTCGCGAGCCTGCCGCACCCCGGCGAGGGCCTCCTCCGGGTCGACGTCGCGGGCGTCGCCCCGCACCTCCAGCAGGGGGGCGCCCTGCGCCACGAAGGTGCCGACAGGGACCAGGAGGCGCAGAACGGTGCGGCCCTCCCGGGCGGCGCGCACGAGCCGCTCCTCGTCGACGGTGGTGATCACGCCGCTGCGCCGGGCCGGCAGGACCGCCGAGGCCGCGGGGACGGGTGGGTGCGGCTCGTCGGCGTCCCCGTCGCCGTCCCCGCCCGGCGGGTAGCGGCGCTCCAGCGCGCGCCGGGTCTCCGTGCCGATCGCGCCGATGATCGACGACGCCTGGATGGCGGTCGCCACGTGGTGGATGTAGGCGACGAACACCCCGACGCTGACCAGCAGCAGGGCCACGCCGACGGTGGTGGCGACCGCGGGCACGAACAGGTCGCCCTCCCCGCCGTCCACGGTGCGCAGCACCATCACCGCGTAGACGAACGTGGCGACGAAGGTCCCCAGCGAGGCCTGCGTCACCCGGTCGCGCAGGAAGGTGCGCAGCACGCGGGGGGAGAACTGGCTGCTCGTCAGCTGCAGCACCACGATGGTGATCGAGAAGACCAGGCCGGTGAACGTGATCATCGAGGTGGTGATCGCCGACAGCACCTCGCGCGCGCCGTCCGGGCCGGCCCCGAACGTCAGCCGCCCGCCGAAGCCCTCCTGCAGGTGCCGGTCCAGGGCCACCAGCCCGACGGCGAGCAGCAGGGCGACGACCACGAAGGCGGCCGGCAGCGCCCAGAAGCCCGAGCGGAGCTGCTCCTGCAGGCTCCGCAGCCGGCTCACGCCAGGTGCTCGCGGCCGCGCAGGCCGTCGAGCAGCTCCTCGTCCACCGGGCCGTCGCCGGTGAGCACGGACAGGTCGCCGGTGGTCTCCATGACCACGGCCACCACGTCGTCCCGGCGCATCACGCCGGCCTGCCGCAGCGCCGTCCAGACCTCGTTCGGGCTGACCCCGCCCTGCTCGAGGTTGGCCTCGACCAGGTGGGGGCCGGCCATCAGCAGCAGCGGCCGGTTGTCCACGATGCCGCCGAGCAGCCCGCGGCGGCGGAGCCGGGCCACCGTCCACTGCAGCGCGTACAGCAGGGCCAGCGCCAGCACACCGCTCGACAGCGGCGTGCTCCCCAGCGCCGTGGAGGCCACCGCCGAGCCGACCGCGACCGTGGTGGCGAAGTCGAAGCTCGACATCTTCGCCAGCGAGCGCACCCCGGCGATCCGGGTCAGCAGGATGACCGCGAGGAAGACCGCGACGGTGCTGACCAGCACCGCGCCCAGCAGGGTCCAGCTCGCTCCGAGCCGCTCGAGCACGTCCATGACGACCCCCTCCGCGGAAGGTCCGCAGCGCTGCCCTGCCCGGCGCGGCGGGTGCGCACGCCGCTGCGGCCCGGGCGCCGTCCGGCACAGGTGTGCCCCCGGTGGCTGGGCAGGACGGGACCATGCCCCTCGCGCTGCCGCAGGCCGCCCTGCTCGACACCGTCGTCGACGCCGGGCCCCGGGTGGGCGTCGGGCTGGGCGTCGCGGTGCTGCTGTGGGGCGTCGGCCGGCTGCTCGGCGCCTGGGTGCGGCGCCGCTACCTGGCGCAGGGACGGCCGAGCTTCGCCCACGTGATGAGCCGGGTCGTCGCCCTGGTCCTCGCCGTGGTCGGCGCCCTCGCCGCCGCGACGGTCATCTTCCCGACGGTCAAGCCGGTCGACGTCCTCGGCAGCCTGGGCTTCTTCAGCATCGCCGTCGGCTTCGCCTTCCGCGACATCCTCGAGAACCTGCTGGCCGGGCTGCTGCTGCTGTTCCGGGCGCCCTTCCGGGTCGGCGACGAGGTGGACGTGGAGGGGACCCGCGGGCGGGTCGTGGAGATCAACCTGCGCGAGACGGTCCTGCGGACCTACGACGGGCGCCGGGTGATCATCCCGAACTCCACCGTCTACAAGAACCCGATCGTCGTGCAGACCGGCTTCGGGGCGATCCGGAGCGAGGCCGTCGTCGGCGTGGCGTACGAGACCGACCTGCGCAGCGCCCGCGACACCGCCCTGCAGGCGCTGCGGGGCCTGCCGTCGGTGCTGGCCCAGCCCGCCCCCGCGGTCCTGGTCGGCGAGCTGGCCGTCAGCACGGTGCAGCTCCAGGTGCTGTTCTGGACCCAGCCCGAGCAGTCGGCGGTGCGGCAGGCGCAGGACGAGGTGCTCACGGCCCTGCTGCGGGACCTGCGGGCGGCCGGTGTGGAGATGCCGTCCGACATCGTGGTGCTGCAGGGCACGGCCAGCCTGCACGCCGCCCTGCGCGGTGACGGGCCCGGCAGGGCGCCGACGGCAGGCCGCCCGGAGGCCTGAGCGCCCCCGCCCGCCGCCGGCGGACGGGGGAGGGGTGGCTCAGTGCTCGATCGGCGCGATCTCGCCGCTCTTCAGCCCCGCCTCGTAGTCGCTCAGCTCGCGCTTCACCACGCGGGCCAGCAGGTACACGCCGATGAGGTTGGGGATCGACATGGCGAAGATCATGGCGTCGGAGAAGCCGATGACGACGTCGAGCGAGGAGGCCGCGCCGACGACGACGAACAGCAGGAAGACCGCCTTGTAGACGAGGTCGGCGGTCCGGCTCTCGTTGCTCAGGTACGCCGTCGCCTTGCTCCCGTAGTAGCTCCAGGCCAGCTGGGTGGAGAACGCGAACAGCACCACGGCGACGGCGAGGACGTTGGGGAACCACGGGAGCACGGTCTGGAAGGCGTCGGACGTCAGCTGCACGCCCTCGGTGCCCTGCTGCGTGTACGCGCCGGTGATGACGATCGTCAGGGCCGTCATGGTGCAGATGACGACCGTGTCGATGAACGGCTCGAGCAGCGCGACGTAGCCCTCGGTCACCGGCCGGTTGGTCTGCACGGCGGAGTGGGCGATCGCGGCCGACCCGAGGCCGGCCTCGTTGGAGAACGCGGCCCGCTGGACGCCGGTGATGAGCACGCCCACGAGCCCGCCGGTGATGCCGTCGGGGGAGAACGCGCCCGAGACGATGAGGCCGGCCGCCTCCGGGATCGCGGTCAGGTTCGCGCCCAGCACGACCAGGCACGCGACCACGTAGAAGACCGCCATGAACGGCACCAGCTTGTCGGTGACCTTGGCGATCCGCTTGATGCCCCCGATGATCACGATGCCGACGAAGACCGCCAGGACGATCCCGAAGACGATGCCCGCGCTGCCGCCGCCCAGCGGGCCGGTGTCGCCGCCGGTGACGTCGCGCATCTGGGCGAACGCCTGGTTGGACTGGAACGCGTTGCCGCCGCCGAGCGAGCCGAAGATGCAGAACACGGCGAACACGCCCGCCAGGACCTTGCCGAGGCCTGCCCTGCCCTGCTCGGCCAGGCCGCGCGACAGGTAGAACATGGGGCCGCCGGAGACGCTGCCGTCGGCGTTCTCGCGGCGGTACTTCACGCCGAGCGTGCACTCGGTGAACTTCGTGGCCATCGCCAGCAGGCCGGCGACGATCATCCACAGGGTCGCGCCGGGCCCGCCGATGGTGATGGCCACGGCGACGCCGGCGATGTTGCCGAGGCCGACGGTGCCCGACACCGCGGTGGCCAGCGCCTGGAAGTGCGAGACCTCGCCGACCTCGTCCGGGCCGGTGTAGTCGCCCTTGACCAGGCGGATGCCGTGGCCGAACCCCCGCGCGTTGATGCCGCGGAAGTAGATCGTGAAGAACACGGCGGCGAAGGCCAGCCAGGCCACCACGAGTGGGATCTCCACCCCGGCGATCGTCACCGAGAAGAAGATGACGGCCTGCACGGCCTCGGACAGCCACGTGAAGGCGTCGTTGACCAGCCGGTCCGGGCTCTCCACCGCCAGCACCCCCGCGCTCACGGGACCACCGTCACCGGGACGGTCGCGAGCTGGATGAGGTTGCTCGGCGTCGAGCCGAACAGCAGCGCCCGCACCCGGCTGTGACCACGACGCCCCACCACCAGGTGGGACGCCCCGCGCTGGCGCGCCACGTCGCAGAGGACCTCCGCGGGGTGGCCGTGCTGCACCAGGCCCTCGACCTCGACGCCCGCCCCGCCGACGCTGTCGACGAGCGGCTGCACGATGTCCGACCAGGCCTGCTCCGTCTCGTCGGCCTTGGCCACGCGACGCCGCTCGTTCTCCTCCGCCGACTGCTTGGTGAAGGGGGACCACGGCACCACGTGGCAGACCAGCAGCCGCGCGCGCTCGCTGCGCAGGTGGGCGAGGGCGAAGTGGGCGGCACGAACGGCCGCCTCGCTCCCGTCGACGCCGACCACCACGATCTCGGGCTCTGCTGGTCGTGCCGCCATGCGGGATCCTCCGTCGCTGCGCGCCGCGGGACGTGCGTCGAGCCGACGCCGGGGTGCTCGACAAGGCGGGAGCCTCTACGAGGACGTCCGGAACCACAAGGCCCCGCGCAGGACCGGTTCAGGCAGGCGTGCCGCGCACCCAGTCCACGACCGTCCGCGCCAGCTCCTCGCCGGCGTCCTCCTGCAGGAAGTGCCCCGCCCCCCGGATCGTCGCGTGCGGCTGCCCCGCGGCGCCGGGGACGCGGGCGATGAGCCCCCGCTCCGCCCCGCGGGTGATCGGGTCCTGGTCGGAGAAGGCGCACAGGAACGGCCCGTCCCAGGCGGACAGGGTCTCCCAGGCCCGCTGGTTGTCCGGCGTCGCCGGGTTGTCGGCGTCCTGCGGGATCAGGTCCGGGAACGCCCGCGGGCCCGCCTTGTACGACGCGTCCGGGAACGGCGCGTCGTAGGCCGCCTGCACCTCGGGCGTCAGCGGCCGGGCGCAGCCGGACGACACGAGCAGGCTGATCGGCAGGTCCTCCGTGCGCACCACGAAGTCGCGGAACTGCCACCAGGCGTCCGGCAGCCGGGCCGTCCCGTCCGGCAGCCCGGTGTTGGCCGCGCACACGCGCGCGAAGCGCTCCGGGTGCTCGGCCAGCAGGCGCAGGCCGATGAGGCCGCCCCAGTCCTGGCAGACCAGCGTCACGTCCCGCAGGTCCAGGGTGTCGAACAGGACGCTGCGCATCCAGGAGACGTGCCGCGCGTAGGTGTAGTCCTCCAGGCGGGAGGGCTTGTCGGAGCGGCCGAAGCCCACCAGGTCGGGCGCGACGACGCGGAAGCCGGCCTCGAGCAGGACCGGGACCATGTGCCGGTACAGGTAGGACCAGCTGGGCTCGCCGTGCAGGAGCAGGGCGACGTCGGCGTCGCGCGGCCCCTCGTCGAGCACGGCGACGCGGATGCCGTCGGACGTCTCGACGTAGACCGGCTGCCAGGGCATCCCGGGCAGGTCGGAGAAGCGGTCGTCGGGCGTGCGCAGCAGGTCCACCCGCGCAGGCTAGGTGCGGCCCGGCGGTCGGGCCGACCCGGCTCGTCGAGCCTGGGCGGCCGGGCGTCCGGTCAGGCGGGCGTCGGCTCAGGCGGGCAGGCCGCCGTCGTCGCGGACGTGCTCGTCGGGGGGGCCGCTCGCCCCGGCGTCGAGCCACGTCGCGAAGCCGTCGGGGTCCCGGCGCTGCATCTCGTCCAGCAGCAGCGAGCGGGTGGCGACGGCCTCGGGGGCGGGGAGCCGGTCGCCGGGGGCCTCGTGCAGGGTCCGCCACTCGGCGAGCAGCGTCTCCATCGGCATGACCTGCAGCAGGTCGCGCAGCGACTCGGTCCCGCCGACCTCGCGGGCCAGGGTGGCGGCGCGGCCCGCCTGGGCGGCCTGCCCGCTGAGCCACCGCATGCCCAGGACGATCAGGAGCCCGACGACGACCAGGCCGACGGCGGTGCCGACCGACTGCAGGGCCTGCACCGCCTGCCCGAAGGGGATCAGCGCGGCGGTGACGACGGCCGTGGTCGTGAGGGTGCTGCGGGTCGGCCAGCGGTCCTCGATGTACCAGAGGAAGCCCGCCAGCAGCACCACGGCGGTCACCGTGAGGACGGGCACGACGACCAGGACGACCAGGGGTGGCGTGACGAGCAGCCCCAGCAGCGCCGTCCCGACGTACAGCGTGCGCAGCAGCCGGGCGCCGGCGCGGGCGAGCGGCTCCGCCCAGCCGCCGCGCGGCGAGGCCGGCGCGAGCGGGGTGCTAGCCACGGTCGGAGCGGCCGGGTGCGGTGCGGCACGCGGCCGTGCCCACGCCGGACGGGTCGGGGCTGCTGCTGCGTACGGTCATGTCGTCCCTCCGGGAGTCGGTCACCACCTCGACCTCCCCGGCCCACGTGTCAGGGCGTCTGCGCGCGCACGACGGTCTCGTGACGGCGCCGACGCACGGCCGGTGGCGGGGGCCTCGCACCGCTCGCCCGTCAGCCCGTCGCGCGCCGCGCCGCCCACCTCCGGCGAGACCCGCAGCCTGCTGAGCGCCCGGCTGGCGGTGCTCTTCACCGTCCCGACGGCGACGCCCAGCAGCTGCGCGGTCTGCTCCTCCGACAGGTCCTCGCAGTAGCGCAGGACCAGGACGGACCGCTGCCGGGGCGTCAGCAGGCCCAGCAGGGCCAGCACGTCCTCGCGGTCGCCCAGGGCGTCGAGGGCGACGCCGTGGTCGGCGCCGTCCGGCAGCTCGTCCCGCAGGATCTCGCGGCCGCGCTGTCGCCGCCACCGGTCGGTCCGCTCGTTGACCAGCGCGCGGCGCGCGTAGCCCAGGGGGTCCTCCGGCACGACCCGGTCCCACCTCAGGTACATCCGCAGGAGCACCACCTGCACCAGGTCCTGGGCGTCGTGCGGGTTGCCGGTCATCAGCTCCGCCGCCTGCAGCAGCCGGGGCGAGGCGCTCGAGACGAACGCCGCGTACGACGCGTCGTCCCGCGGCGGGTCGCTGCTCAGCGTCGTCCTGCCCGCGCGGCAGCCCCCGGCGACGCGTCTTGACTGCTGCCTGTCACGGTCATGACAAGACGATGTCATGACCGGGGGCGGCCGGAGCGACCCGCCTCCCGGTGTCGGCGGATCAGCCCGAGCGGGCCGGGCCGGCCGCCGGCCGGTCCCGCGTGCGGGTGCCCCGCAGGCCGGCGGCGTCCAGCGCTCGGCGGTAGGCGTCGCCCGCGGCCACGGCGTCCCCGGCCGCCAGGTGCACGTCCGCCACCCGGCGCCAGACGGCAGCCGCCTGCCGGTCCGCACCGGCGGCTCCCAGCTGCTCGGTCGCCACCTGCAGCTCGCGCACCGCCTCCTCGCCCCGGCCCTGTCCGAGCAGGGCCTCCGCGTGGGCGCAGGCCGCCTGGGAGGACTCGAGCGGGTGCTGCGTCCCGAGGCGCTCCAGGGCGCTGCGCGCGTGGCGGACGGCCACGTCGTACCGGCCGAGCAGGACCTCGCACCGCGCCAGCTCGGTCTCCGCGCTGCCGACCGACGCCGCCGAGTCGTGCTGGAGCAGGGCGGGCAGGGCGGCCCGCAGCAGCTCCCGGGCCGCCTGCGGGTCGGGCGTGTCCTGGCCGAGCAGGACCCAAGCCCGGGTGATCTTCAGGCGCGCGATGGCGCGCTCGTCCGCACCCTCGGCCAGCAGGGCGGCGGCCCGCTCGGCCAGGCGCAGCCCCTCCGCGGGGTGCCCGCGCCGCACCGCGATGACCGAGGCGTTCCACGCGGCCGCGGCCTGGTCGGCGCGGGTCGCGCCTCGGGTGGCCTCGAGCAGGTCGTCCAGCAGCACCGCCGCGCGCAGCAGGTCGCCCCGCTCGTAGTAGGCGGCGGCCAGGGTGGAGACCAGCTGGGCGTGCCCGGCCAGGCCGGTCAGGCCCAGCTGGTCGCAGCGGTCCAGCGCCGCCTCGGCCAGGTCGACGGCGCGGTGCAGGTCGCCCGACTCCCGGTAGCACCGCGACAGCGCCACCAGGACGGGCAGCCACGGCAGGCGCGCGGGGTCCGCCTCCGCGTCCCGGCGCAGCCCCTCGAGCCCGACGACGGCCGCGGCGAGGTCCCCGAGCCGCTCCGCGGCCTCCGCGTGCACCAGCCGCAGCTCGAAGCGGCGGCCGGGGTCCTGCTCGAAGGCGCCCGCGGTGAGCAGGCGCGTCGCCGTCGTCCGCGCCTGTGCCGAGTCGCCCTGACCGAGGCAGACCCGCGCGAAGGCCAGGTCGGTCGCGTCCTCGACGTCGTCGCGGGTCGGCAGCCCGTGGTGCAGCACCTCCGCGTCCAGCGCCAGCCGCTGCGCCAGGTGTGCGACCGCCGCCCCCGTCGGCTCGCGCCGCCCGCTCTCCAGCAGGCTCACGTAGCTGGCGGACACGCCGTCGCCGGCGAGCTCGGCCTGGGACAGCCCGGCCTGCGTGCGGGCCTGGCGCAGCCGCTGCCCGAAGCCCGGCTGCGTGCGCGGCGGCGTCGTCACGGTCGGGCACCTCCGTCCTCGCGCGTCGGCCCCGGGAGTCTGCTGCCCGGGTCCGCTGCGCCATGGTGCCCCGGTCTCCCGGCGGCGGTCGCGCTCCGCCGCCGCCGGGACCCGGCCGGGCGCCCCGGCCGGCTCCGTCACAGCCGCGGGTCGACCGGCTCGGACTCCAGGGCGAGCACCGCGAAGACGCACTCGTGGACGCGCCACAGCGGCTCGCCCTGCGCGGCCCGGTCGAGGGCCTCGAGCCCGAGGGCGTACTCGCGCTGGGCGAGGCCGCGCTTGCGGCTCAGGTCGCGCTCCCGCAGGCGCTCGAGGTTCTCGGGGCGGGTGTAGTCCGGCCCGTAGACGATCCGCAGGTACTCGCGCCCCCGGACCTTGAGCCCGGGCTGCACGACGCCCGTGCGGCCCGTCACCAGGTTGGCGGCGGGCTTGACGACCAATCCCTCGCCGCCGGCCTCGGTCAGCTGCGTCCACCACAGGGTCGCGTCCGCCTCGCTCGCGGCGTCGTGGACGTCGACGTGGCGGTGCGCGGTCCGGCGCACCAGCTCCGGGTCGGCGCTCGCGAGCCGGTCGGCGACGCCCAGGTGCCACGCGTGCTCGTGGGTGTAGAACGTCTGCCCCGCGCCGGCGAGCACCTGGAACGGTGCGACCGAGACGCCGGCCAGCCCGTCGGTGGGCCAGCAGTACCGCCGGTAGGCGTCGGTGAACGCGTCGGCGGCCGCGGCGCGGTCGCGCTGCAGGGCCAGCAGGGGGCCGACGTCCAGTCCCCGGCCCGCCGCCTGCTCCAGGACCCGCACGGCTGCGGGCACGGCTGCCCGAGCGGCGGCACCGACGGCGGCGTACTGGCTGCGGACCAGGTCACCGGCCTTCGCCGACCACGGGAGCAGCTCGGCGTCCAGCAGCACCCAGTCCGTCTCGAGCTCGTCGAACAGGCCGGCGCGGTCCACCGCCCCCGCCAGGCGGGCCAGGAACGCCCGGGTCACCTCGGGGTCGGCGAAGAACGCCCGCCCGGTCCGGCTGTGGACCGCGCCGCGCTGCTCCGGCGGCCGGTCCGCCGCGCCGCTGGCGTCGGTGCGGCGCACCAGCGCCACGGCGCGCGAGCCCATGTGCTTCTCCTGGCACACGACCTGCGCGACGCCCTCCGCCCGGTAGTGGGCGAAGGCCTCCGCGGGGTGCTCGAGCAGGCCGGGCAGCGAGCTGGTCGCCGACGGGCTCATCGTCGGCGGCAGGTACAGCAGCTGCGCCGGCGGGAGGGCGAAGCGGGCTCATCACCTCGATCGCGGCGGCGGCGTTCTCCTCGCGCACGGTGACCCGCCCGGCGTGGCGGGTCTGGACGACGCGCTTGCCGAGGACGTCCTCGACGTCGAGCACCTGCGGGTCGCGCTGCTCGGCGGCCTCGGGAGCGGGCCGGTCGGCCGCGGTCAGGAACGGCCGGGCCGGCTCGTAGTACGTCCGGGCGGCCCGCACGCCGACGAGCTCGCGCTCGGGGTAGCGCAGCGCGGTGAGGCGGCCGCCGAACACGCACCCGGTGTCCAGGCACAGGGTGCCGTTGACCCACTCGGGCTCGGGCACGGGGGTGTGGCCGTACAGCACCGTCGCCCGCCCGCGGTACTCCTGCGCCCACGGGTAGCGGACCGGCAGGCCGAACTCGTCGGTCTCGCCCGTGCTCTCGCCGTAGAGCGCGAAGTCCCGCACCCGGGCGCTGGACCGGCCCTGCAGGGACTGCTTCAGCCCCGCGTGCGCGACGACGAGGTCGCCCCCGTCCAGGACGTAGTGGCTCACCAGGCCGTAGCAGAACTCCGCGACCTGCGTGCGGAACTGCTCGGTCTCGCCCTGCAGCTGGGCCAGCGTGGTCTCGAGGCCGTGGCTGATCGTCACGGGGCGCCCGCGCAGCGCCCGGACGAGCTTGTCCTCGTGGTTGCCGGGCACCGCGAGGGCGTGACCGGCGGCCACCATGCCCATCGCCAGGCGCAGGACCCCCGGGGTGTCCGGGCCGCGGTCGACGAGATCGCCGAGGAAGACCGCGCGCCGCCCCGCGGGGTGCACGGCGTCGACCGGCCGGCCGGCGTCGTCCCGGTGCAGGGCGTAGCCGAGCTCGCCGAGCAGCTGCTCCAGCTCGACCCGGCAGCCGTGCACGTCGCCGATGACGTCGAACGGGCCGGCGTCGTCGCGCCGGTCGTTGTACTGCTTCTCGTACGTGAGGGTGGCGGCGTCGACCTGCTCCGCGCCGTCCAGGACGTGGACCTTGCGGAAGCCCTCGCGGGACAGCCCCCGCATCCCGCGGCGCAGCTCGGCGCGCTGCCGCCGGATGACCGCGGCCGTGATGTCCCGGTCGGTCCGGGCGGCGTTGCGCGCGACCGCGAGCGACTCCGGGACGTCCAGCACGATCGCGACCGGGAGGACGTCGTGGTCCCGGGCGAGCTGGACGAGCCCGGCGCGGTCCTCGCGCTTGACGCTGGTCGCGTCGACGACGGTGAGCAGCCCGCCCCGCAGCCGGGCCGCGGCGATGTGGTGCAGGACGTCGAAGGCGGCCGGGGTCGCCGCCTGGTCGTTCTCGTCGTCGGCGACGAGGCCGCGGCAGACGTCGCTCGACAGCACCTGGGTGGGGCGGAAGTGCCTGCGGGCGAAGGTGCTCTTGCCGCTGCCGGAGATCCCGACGAGCACGACCAGCGACAGCTCCGGGACGGCGAGGACGGGCGCGGCGACGCCTCCGGGCCTCATGCGCGGTCCCGGCTGCCGGTCGTGCCGACGCGGGTGAACACCGCCAGCTGCGTGGGCGGCCCGACCTCCGCGTCGTCGTCGCCGACGGGGAGCAGGCGGACGGTGTAGCCGTGCGCGTGCGCCACCCGCTCCGACCACGCGGCGAACTCCGCCCGGGTCCACTCGAAGCGGTGGTCGCGGTGCCGGGGGGCGCCCGGCGGGAGGTCGGGGTAGCGGACGTTGTGCTCCACGTTCGGCGTGGTGACGACGACGCTCCCGGGCCGGGCGGCGCCGAACACCGCGTGCTCCAGGGCGGGCAGCCGCTCGAGGTCGAGGTGCTCGACCACCTCCATCAGCACCGCGGCGTCGTAGCCCTGCAGCCGCCGGTCGGTGTAGGTCAGGGAGCCCTGCAGCAGGGTGATCCGCTCGCGTGCGCGCTCGGGCATGCGGTCCAGGCGGAGCCGGCGCGCAGCCTCCTCCAGCGCGCGGTGGCTCACGTCGACGCCCACGACCTCGGTGAGCGCCGGCTCCGCGAGCAGGGCCGGCAGCAGGGCGCCCGACCCGCAGCCCAGGTCGACCACGCGCCGGGCCCCGGTCGAGCGCAGCGCCGCGAGGACGGCGGCGTGCCGCTGGGCGACGAGGGGCAGGGTCGCGCCCGCCGGGTCGCAGCCCTGACCCGGCGGCGCGGTCGCGTCGTCCAGCGCGTCGGGGTCGCGGTCGTCGACCTCGGCGAGCCGGGCCATGGCCTGCCGGGCGAGCGAGCCCTGGTGCTTGAGGTAGCGCCGGGTGATGAGCTCGCGCTCCGGGTGGTCGGCGAGCCACCCCTCGCCGGCGCGCAGGAGCTTGTCGACCTCGTCGGTGCTGACCCAGTAGTGCTTGGTGTCGTCGAGCACCGGCAGCCCGACGTACAGGTGGTTGATCGCGTCGGCGACGCGCAGCCGGCCGGACAGCCGGACGCTCAGGTACCGGCTGTCGCCCCACTCGGGGAAGCGCTCGTCGAGGGGGACCGCCGTCGCGTCGACGTCCCAGCCGAGGGGGGCGAAGAAGCGCTCGACCATCGCGGCGCCGCCCCGGGCGGGCAGCGCCGGCAGCGCGACCTCGAGGGGGATCGGCGTGGCCGCCAGCTCGGGGCGCTCCTTGCTGAGCCCGCGCCGGGCGCTCGCGAAGACCTTGCCGAGCGCGACGGCGAGCAGGCTCGAGGCGGCGTACGGCCGGTCGTTCACGTACTGGGCGAGGCTGAACGCGTCCGGGCCCGCGCCCTGCCGAACCGCGCTGCGTCCCCGGACGAGGCCGACGGGGTCGACCTCCAGCAGCAGGGCGGCCGTGCAGCGCTCCTCGGTCGCCTCCGGGTAGAGGACGTGGGCCGTCCCGACCGAGACGCTCGTGCTCTGCGCGCGGGCAGGGTTCTTGTGCAGCAGGAAGCCGAGGTCGGTGGCGGGCCGGTGGGTGGTCGACAGCGTCAGGAGCACGGCGCAGTGTCCACCGGCGCGGGCCGCCTGCGCCCGCCTCGCCGGCCCGGACCTGCCCCGGCGTGCCCGCCGGGGCACCTGCGCGCAGCGGGCCGCGACGCCCGTCGCCCTCGACGACCCGCGCCGTGCGGTGAGCGGCGGGACCCGGCGGCGAGGGCGGTGGGCTGCCCGCCCGTGGTGGCGAGCTCGGTGCCCGCCCCGCGTATCGTCGGGCCGGCCGGCAGCACCGTCGGCACGGGCGCGGGAGGTCGTCGTGCAGCACCGCTCGCTGCTCGCCGGCCGCCTGGCACCGGCCTCGTCCCTGCTGTCGGTGGCGGCCCTGCTGTCGCTGGTCGTCGCGGCGCCGTCCGACGCCGGGTGGACCTGGACCGTGGCCCTCGTCGCGGTCGCCGGTGTGCTCGCCGTGGCCGCCCTGCCCCGGCTCGTCGCCGCCCCGGCGCCGGCCGTCCACGCGCGGGTCCGTCGCCGTCGCCCCGACGAGCCGGCGCGGCAGAGCGCACCCGGGCGACGCGGTCGTCCCCGGCCGCGAGCTCCCGGCGCGCCGCTGCGCGCCCCGACCCCGCTGCCCGCAGGCCACCCGACCGGGTGAGCGGGGTGGGGCGCTCCCGCGTCCCCGTCCCCGCCACCCCCCGGAGCCCCGCATGTCCCTGTACGCCGTGCTCGACCCTGCCGTCTCGCTCGCCCACACGCTGCTCGCCGCCCTCGCCGAGGCGGTGCCCGGCCCCGTCGGCGGCGCCGCGCTCGCCCTGGCCGTCGTCGCCCTGACCCTGCTCGTGCGGGCGGCGATGCTGCCGCTGGCGGTGCGGACCCTGCGCGCCGAGCGCGCCCGCACCGCGCTCGCCCCCGAGCTCGCCCGGCTCCGCCGGCGCCACGCCGCCGACCCCGACCGGCTGGCCCGCGAGCTGCTCGCGGCGCACCGGGCGGCCGGCGTCGGCCTGTTCGGCGGGCTCGGCCCTGCTCTCGTCCAGCTGCCCGTCCTCACCACGCTGTACCGCGTGGTGGTGGTGCCGACGGTCGCGGGTGCCCCCAACGTCCTGGTCGGCGCGGTCGTCCTCGGCGCGCCGCTCACCGGGCACTGGCCGCAGGTGCTCGCCGGGGCGGGCGCGCTCAGCACCCCCGCGCTGGCGCTGGGCGGCCTGCTCGTGGCGCTCGCCCTCGTCGCGCACGTCGGCGTCCGCCAGCAGGCCGCGCGGGTGGCTGCCGCGGGGCAGGGCGGCGCGCCGCTGCCGGGGGCCGCGGTCCTGCGGTGGCTGCCGTACGGCACGGTCGCCTTCGCCGCGGTGGCCCCGGTCGCCGTCGGGCTCTACCTGCTGAGCTCGACGGCCTGGACGGTCGCGGAGCGGGCGGTGCTGGACCGCCTGGTGTGAGCGCCGGCCGCCGGTCGTCCGAGGCGGTGACCGTGCGCGGTGCGAGCCCGGCCCGCCCCGGCGGCGGGTGAACGCGCCTGCGGTGGGCGCCGTAGGCAGGGGGGACCGATCCCGAGACCGCAGGAGAAGCCATGACCCGCACGCCGACCCGCTCGCGCACCGCCCGCACCGCCGTCGTCGTGGCGGCGGTGGGGGCCGTCGTCCTCACCGGCGCCGGCCCCGCCTCCGCCGAGAGCGAGGTCTCCGAGCCCGCGACCTTCACCAGCGCCTTCACCGCCATGGCGACGCCGGATGCGGTGATCAACAGCGACGGCGACGCCACGCCCGGGGAGCCCGGCGCCTCGGGCGACTTCATGTACCGGATCAACTCCGACCGCGAGATCATCTGCTACGACATCACCCTCGAGGGCGTGACGCCGCCGTACGAGAGCCCGGCGAAGACCGCGACGCACATCCACGAGGCCGGGGCAGGCGAGGCCGGCCCGCCGCGCATCGCGCTGCCGAACCCCGAGGACGACGGCGACGGCAACCTGGTGAGCAAGGGCTGCCTGCAGGGGCCGTTCACCACCGGCCTGTCCCCGGACGGCACCGACACCGGCGAGGGCTTCTCCCTCGCCGAGATCGAGGCCGACCCGTCGGCGTTCTTCACCGACACCCACACCAGCGAGTACGTCGCGGGCGCCGTGCGCGGGCAGCTCACCCGGGTGCCGGTCGGCGGGATCGAGACCGGCGCGGGCGGCACGGCCACCGACGGCTCGTCGACCGCGCCGCTGGCCGCGCTCGGCGGTGCCCTGGCGCTCGCGGGGGCCGGCGCGGTCGCGCTGCGCCGCCGCGCCGTCCAGGGCTGACCGTGCGGTCCGGACGCGGGTCCCTGCTCGCCGCCTGCCTGGCGCTCGCGCTGAGCGGCTGCGGCGCAGCGGGGCCCGTGTCCGGGCCCGCCCCGGCCGCAGCTGCCGGCTCGCCGGCCGGCCCGGCTGCCGTGGCTCCCGCCCCGGTCCCTCCCGGCGCGACACCCGCCCCGGCCGCGCCGGTGGTCGACCCGGCGGCCGTGCCCGCACCGGTGTCGGTCGCCGTCCCCGCGATCGGGGTGCGGTCGGAGCTGGTCGGGCTGGGCATCGCCGCCGACGGCACGGCGGAGGTGCCGACGGACTACGACCAGGCGGGCTGGTTCACCGGCGGTGGCCGGCCCGGGGCGCGGGGCCCGACCGTCCTGCTCGGGCACGTCGACTCCACCGACGGCCCGGCGGTCTTCTACGCCCTGCGCGACCTGGTGGTCGGCGACGTCGTCGAGGTCACCGTCGCCGACGGGTCGACCGCCCGGTACGCCGTCACCGGCACCGAGCAGGTCGCCAAGGACGAGTTCCCCACCGCGGCGGTGTTCGGCGCGACCGCCGAGGACGTGCTCCGGCTGGTCACCTGCACCGGCGCGTTCGACCGCGGCGCCCGCAGCTACACCGACAACCGGGTGGTCAGCGCCGAGCGCACCGGCTGAGCCCTCCCGGCCTGCGGCGGCGGGGGACCGGCCGACGCACCTCGTCGGTCGGTGCGTCGGCCGGTCGCCTCAGCGGCTGCTGAGCTCCCCGCGGACGAACGCCGTGACGTCCGCGACGACCTCGTCGGCGTTGGTCTCGTTGAACAGCTCGTGCCGGGCCCCGGGGTAGATGCGCTCCACGAGGCGGTCGCCCCGCAGGTGCTCGATCCCGGTCCGGCTGGCGGGGAGCGGCACGAGCTGGTCGTCGTCGCCGTGCACCCACAGCGTCGGCAGGGACCCCAGCGCCGGGCCCTGCGCGACCGTGTCGATCGCGCGCTGCAGCGCCTCGAGCGTCGGGCGCTTGAACGGCCCGTGCCAGACGAGCGGGTCCGCGGAGTACCGCTCGCCGACCGCCGGGTCGCGCGACAGCGTGGACACGTCCAGCGGCACGTCCGGGATCTCCTCGAGCGCGAGCAGCTGCGTGACGGCGTCCCACCGGCCGAGCACCGGGCTCGACAGGACGAGCACGGCCAGCGAGTCGGCGTACCGCTGCGCGTACCGGGACGCGATCAGGCCGCCCATGGAGTGCCCGAGCAGGACCACCGGCAGCCCGGGGCTCTCCTCGCGGGCCTTCTCGACGAGAGCCTGCAGGTCCTCGACCACGGGCTCGAAGTCCTCGACCAGGACGCGGTCACCCTCGCTCTTGCCGTGCCCCTGGTGGTCCACGGCGTGGACGACGGCCCTGTTGTCGACCAGCGCGCCGGCCAGCCGCTCGTACCGGCCGACGTGCTCGCCGTAGCCGTGGGCGATCACCACGACGTGGTCGGCGCTCGCGGCTCCGGACCAGGTCCGGGCGGCGAGCTCGCCCTTCGTCCCCGGGTAGCTCCACTCGTGCGACGTCGCCATCGTTCCTCCGCTGCTCGGTCGTTCTGGGGGTCGAGCACGGAGTGTGGTCCATCGGGTCCGCCCCGCGAGCGACGACCTGCCGGGCCGAGGCTCGGGCCCGCGCCGGGTGACCGCCCCGGCCGCGGCGCTGCGATCAGCGGGCGGGCAGCACGAGCACCTGACCGACCGCGACGACGTCGGGGTGGGTCAGGACGTCGCCGTTGAGCGCGAAGATCTCCAGGAAGCGGTCCGCGTCGCCGAGGGTCGCCTCGGCGATCTTCCTCAGGGTCTCGCCGGCCCTCACGACGTGGATGCGCGGCGCCGGGGTCATGGGCGTGGCCCCGGGTAGCGCCAGGACCTGCCCGACCAGGATCACGCCGGGGTCCCGGACGATCGCGCGGTTGAGCACGAAGATCTCGACCCACCGGGCCTCGGCGCCCAGCTCCTCGCGCGCGATCTTCCGCAGCGTGTCACCCGGCTGGACCGTGTACAGCCGGGGCCCCGTCACGGGCTGGTCCAGCACCCCGGCGAAGGCCAGCAGGTCGGCGAGGGTGAACGTGCCGGCCACCCGCGAGGGCAGGCTCGGCCGCCAGCCGGGCGTGCGCAGGATCGAGTCCTCGCTGCGTCGGACCAGGCCGACCAGGACCTCGGCCACGAGGCGGCTGCCGACGGGGCCGAGACGTTCCCCTCCGAAGTGCCCCGCCTCGGCGAGCACGTAGTACCAGAGCGGCGTCCTGTGGTCGAAGCCACCTGCCACCAGCGCGTCGCGCTGCGCGCCGGTGCCGGCCTCGTCCGCGACCTGCTCGGGCGTCAACGGGGTCACGCCGAGCCGGGCCGCCACGGCCTGGCCGGTCGGCACCCGCAGCCGGTACCCGCGCAGCAGGTTGCGCACGGACAGGAACGCCGCGAGGTCGGCCTCCGGGCTGCCGTCCAGCCGGACCAGCCGGAACAGGGCGCGGTCGGCGCCGTCGTCGCCGCGCTTGGCCAGCCTGGTGTCCAGGCGCCGCGCCTTGCCCACGGCGGGGCCGTCGCCGACGATGTTCTCCCACTGGATGATCCAGTTCTCCGGGAGCGTGTCGAAGTCGACGCCGGGCTCCGGCGAGAAGCCCCCGCCGAGCGCCGTGAAGGTGAACAGCAGCTCCAGCGTGGCCGGGCCGACGGGGCCGTCGAAGCGGAAGTTGCTGTTGAAGTCGTACCCGCCGCGCACCATGGTGTGGCCGAAGCGGTACGCCGCGACGGCGTACTCCAGCGGCATGAAGAACGGCTCCACCGCGGTGTTGAAGTGCTCGTTGCCGGTGCTGAGGATGTTGTCCACCACCTGCGCGTCGCAGACCCGCTTGAGGAAGTCCTCCACGACCACGTGCTGGTAGTGCTGGCGCAGGATGCGCCGGGACTCCTCGAAGCTCCGGCCCTGCGCGACGAGCGCGTTGTGGGCCTTGAGGAACGCGAGGTGCAGCTGCGAGACGATCGTGTTCTCGTCGTTGCGGGGGTCGCCGATCAGGGCGGCCCGGTCCGCGGCGTCCTCGTCGCTCCTCGGCTGGCGAGGCAGGTCGTTGTCGTCCGTCTTGCCGTGCGGGCGCGCCCGCGGCGGTTCCGCGTCGTTCGTCGGGCTGTTGCGGCCCAGCCGCATCTTCGCCTGGTTGCCGGGGTCGCGCGGGGCCGGGAACCCGTACAGGCTGTCCAGGTCCAGGGTGGCCGTGCGGATGTTCCGCAGGGCGTTGCGGATCTCGCCCAGGGGCAGGGGCGCCATCGCCGGGTCGAGCAGCGTGCTCATCGAGCCGGACTGGGCGTGGTCGACCACCTCGAGGGTCGTGTCGTGGTCGATGAACTGACCGAGGTAGGTGTAGGCGGCGGGGATCGGCGAGTCGCTGTCCGGCCCCAGACCGTCCGGGTCGGCCATCGCGCGCCCGAGCTCCTTGAGTGCCGCGACGGTCGCGGGCGACTCGGGCAGCAGGGCGTCCGGGTCCGCGGCCAGGTCCGGGAACAGGTAGTCGAAGTCGTGCAGGTCGGACGGCACGGCGACGACGGGCGCGAGGGCCCGCGCCGTTCCGCCTTCGGCGCGCTGGGTCCGGGCGGTCTGGACGTCGGCGAGCAGGTCCTGGGCGGTCTGGACGTCGGCGGCCGTGACGACCCGTCCGTGGGTGAGGCGTGGCATGGGAGTTCTCCTTCTGGGCGAGGGGACGATCGGGAGAGCGGGCGTCGGCGACGGGCCGTCGGGGCCCACGAGGGCACGACGGAGGAATGGCAGAGGCGCGCGGGGCCCGGCAGAGGCGGGCCCGCGCAGCAGCGGACCAGGCCGGTCGGGTCAGTCGGTGCGGGTGTCGGGGGCGTCGGACGGGGGGCCGGCGGAGCCGTACGTCGGCGGCCGCCCCCACCAGGGGCGCTCTGCGCCCGCCTCGCCGGTCACCGCCCCGCTGGACTCGACGAGGTCGTCGGACCAGTCGACGGGTCGGACGACGGGGACGGCAGGGACGCCCCGCTCCGCCTCGACCCGGACGCCGGGCCACTGCGCCCCCGAGCGCAGCAGCTCGACGGCTCGCGGCGCCGAGACCGACTCCTCGTCCATGAGCGCGGCGAGGACGCCCGAGACGACGGCCGCGGAGAAGGAGGTGCCCGACCAGCGGGCCCACCCCCGGTACATCGGCGGGCCGGCGTCGGCACCCGTCCTCGACGAGGTCGTCGCAGGGACGCCGCGCCGGTCGTACAGGTACGTGCTCAGCAGGTCCGTGCCCGGCGCCGCCAGGTCGACCCAGGGGCCGCGGTTGCTCCAGGGCGCCCAGCAGACCGTCCCGCTCGCCGTCCGCTCCGCCGCGCCGACCGCGACGACGCCCGGCAGGGCGGCAGGCCAGAAGGCGCCCCCGGTCTGCCCGTGCGCGCGGTTGCCCGCAGCCGCCACGACCACCAGCTCGGGGTTGACCCGGCGCAGGTCCTGGACCAGCTGACCCATCACGCGCTCGGCGCCGGGGTCGTCGGCGTAGCACCCCAGGGACAGGTTCAGCACGTGCACGCCGCGGCCCGCCAGGGTCAGCGCGGCCTCGGCCACGGCGCTCGCGAGGCCCTCGCCCTCGGGCTCGAGGGCCCGTTCGACCCACACGCCCGCCGCCTGCGCCTGCTGCAGGACCAGGCCGGTGATGAACGTGCCGTGCCCGGCCTGGTGCTCCGGGCCGTCGGCGAGCTCGTTGCGGTCGAACGGCTCGAAGTCCGCCGGGGAGGCGAGGTAGCCCCCCTCGAGCCACGGGTGCGACCGCATGCCGGTGTCGACGACGCCCACCAGGACGCCCTCACCGAGCTGTCGGCGGCTGGTCCTCGCGGGCAGCCGGCGCGCGGAGGCGACGGCCGCGGACGCGCCGTGGTGGAAGTCCATCGACGTGCCGAAGACCCGTGCGGGCGCGGGCGGTTGCGCGAACTGGGCCCGCATCGGCTGGTCGACCGTGACCGCTGGGCCCCACGGCCCCGGCGAGCCGGCGAACCGCTCGCAGAGTCCCGCCCAACGGTCCTGCGGAGCCGTGCCGCGCATCAGCGAGCTCAGCCCGACCCGCGCCCAGCCATCAGCCGGAGCCTGGAGGGCGTCCGCCACGAAGGGGAGGTGCCGATCGACGACGAGGAACTGTTCCTGGTGCACCGGCCCCCCACCTCCCGCGTCCTGCGAAGGCCTTTCCCGGGTTCCTTCTACTCCTCGTAGCATCGCGTGCCTACCCCGACGCGGAGAGTGGGGCGAAGATGGTCAGGACCACCCGGACCATGGTCACCTCGGACCAGCCCGCCGCCGCCGCCCTGGCGGACGAGGCGCTGCGGCTGTACCTGTCGGATCCCGCGCAGGCCCGCAGCCTCGCGGGAACGGCGGAGGCCACGGCCCGGGCGAGCGGTGACTGGGCCGTCGCGTCGACCGCCTGCCGCGTCCTCGGCCTGGTCGCCGGGCACCTCGCGGACGCCTCGGCCGCCGAGCGCCACCTGACGACCGCGGTCCGCCTGGCACTGCGGGCCGCCGACACCGGCCGCACGGCGCAGGCCCGGCTCGACCTGGCGTACGTCCACGCGCGGCAGGGGCGCACCCGAGCCGCTCTGCTCCAGCTGGCCGCGGTGCAGCCCTACCTGTCCCTGACCGACGCCGGCGGGCTCATCGCCGCGGAGGCGCTCGTGCTCAAGGTGCTGGGCCGGTGGGACCAGGCCCTCGAGGCCTACCAGCGCGCCACACCCCTGGTACGGCGCTCTGCCGACCGCAGGGCGCTGGCCGTGCTGCTGGGCAACCGCGGTGTCGTCCAGATGCACCGCGGGGCGCTGGCCGCCGCCGAGCGCGACCTGTCGGCCGCCGGTGACCTCCTGCAGGACCTGGGACAGGGGCTCTACCAGGCCATCGTCTGGCACAACCTCGGGTGCCTGTCGGGCTTCCGCGGTGACGTGCCCGAGGCGCTGTCCCGCTTCGACGCGGCCGAGCGGGGCTACGGCGCCCACCGCGACGTCCCGCTCGAGCTGTGGCGCGACCGCTGCGAGCTGCTGCTCGCCGCCGGCCTGGGCGCCGACGCGCGTGACGCGGCGGCGCGCGCGGTCGCGATCGCCGCCGCTCGGGGGGAGCCCGGCGAGCTCGCGGAGGCCCAGCTGCGGCTCGGGCAGGCCGCTCTGCTCGACGGCGACCCGCGTGCGGCGGTGGCGGCTGCCGACGCGGCCACGCGCGCCTTCCTGCGCCAGCGGCGCCCCGGCTGGGTGGCACTGGGCCGGTGGGTGGCGGTGCTCGGCTGCCTCGCCACCGGGACGCGGCCCGTCACCGTCGACCACGTGCTGCGCGCCGCGCACCGGCTCGACCGGGCGGGCTGGGCCACGCAGGCGCTCGAGGCCCGGTTGCGGGCCGCCCAGCTGGCCGCCGAGCAGGGGCGTCCCCGCACCGCGCGGCGACAGCTGCTGCTCGTCGCCGGTGCCGGGTCTGCCGGCTCGCCGTGGAGCCGGCAGCTGGCCTGCCACGCGCAGGCGCTGCTGCGCCTCCGGGACGGCGACCCCGTCGGTGCCCGCCGTGCGGCTGCCCGCGGGCTCGCCCTCGTGGAGGAGTACCGCGCGTCGCTCGGGGCCAGCGACCTGCGGGCGTCGGCCTCGTCGCGGGCGGCGGCGCTGGCCCGGATCGGCCTGTCGAGCGCCCTCGACGACGGCCGCCCGGCGACCGTGCTGTCGTGGGCCGAGCGGCTGCGTGCCGCCCACCTGCTGCGTCCGCCGGCGGTCGCGCCGGGCGACGACGAGCTGGTGGGCGACCTGGCCGAGCTGCGTCAGGTCGTCGACCTCCACCGGGAGGCGCTCGAGCGGGGCGAGGGCGAGCGGGCGGACCTCGTGCGGCGCCGCACCCACCTGGAGCGGTCGGTGCGGGACCGGGTGCGCAGGGCGCGGCCGAGCGCGACCGACCGCGGCCGGTCGCTGGTGCCCGTCGGTCGCCGGGAGCTGGTGGACGCGCTCGGCGACCGCGCCCTCGTGGAGTACGTCGCGATCGGCGACCGGCTGCACGCCCTCACCCTCGCGGGTGGGCGGCTGCGCCTGCACGCGCTCCCGCCGCTGGGACGGCTCGCCGTCGAGCTGCGGTCGGTGTCCTTCGCGCTGCGGCGCCTCGCGCTGCAGCCCGGGCGGGCGGCCGGGGCCGAGGCGGCCGGCCGCGTGCTCGACCACGCGGGGCGCCGGCTCGACGAGGCGCTGCTGCGGCCGCTGGCCGAGGTGCTCGGCGACCGCGAGCTCGTCGTGGTCCCCACCAGCCCCCTGCAGTCGGTGCCGTGGTCCCTGCTGACGTCCTGTCGCGGCCGTCCCGTCGTCGTCTCCCCGAGCGCCACGGCCTGGTCCGCCGCCGTCGCGCGCCCGGTCCTCGACGGCGGCGCCACCGTGCTCGTGGGCGGCCCGCGCCTGGAGCACGCCGCGTCCGAGGTGGCCGCGCTCGCCGCGCACTACCCGCGGGCCCGCGTCCTGACCGACTCGTCGGCCACCGTCGCCGAGGTGCTGGACGCCATGGAGGGCTCGGGGCTGGTGCACATCGCCGCGCACAGCGACGTGCGGACCGACAACCCGCAGCTCTCCGCGCTCCTGCTCGCCGACGGCCCCCTGACCGTGTACGACCTCGAGCGCCTGCAGAGCGCGCCCGACACCGTGGTGCTGTCGGCCTGCGAGTCGGGACGCAGCACGGTGCTCGCCGGCGACGAGCTGCTGGGGCTTGCCGCAGCCCTGCTCGGGGTCGGCGTCCGGACCCTGGTGGCCTCGGTGGTCCAGGTGTCCGACGCCGACACGGAGCGGCTCATGGTCGCCGTGCACTCCGAGGTCGTGCGCGGTCGCAGCGTCCGGGCCGCCCTGTCGCTGGCCCAGCTGCAGGCCTACGCGTCGGGGACGGGGGTGGCCGCTGCGGCGGCCTTCGTCTGCCTCGGCGCCGGCTGACCCGCGGGCGGGACCGCCGGCCCCGGGCCTCACGCGTCCACCCACGGGGTGACGGTCCGGCGGCCTGCCGCGTCGACCCAGCGCAGCCTCAGCCGGGTGCCCGGCAGGCCCTGCGCGGCGAAGCGGCCGAGCTCGTCGACGTCCGGGTGCTCGACCCCGTCCTCGTGCTCCACGGCCAGCTGCCCCTGGAGCCCGCCGAGCAGCTGGCCCTGCAGGTCGAGGCCGGACGCCGACGAGGTCAGCTCGAGCTCGACGCCACCGCCGGCGGCCTCGAAGCTCAGCAGCCGGACGGCCAGGGAGGCGCGGACGGTCGCCGGAGCGCCGAGGTCGGAGGCGGAGTCGGCCACCAGCAGGGCCAGCTCGTCGTCCAGGTCGCGCAGCGTGAAGGCTGCCCGCGCCGCGGCCAGGACGTCCGGCGGCACGGGGTCGACCTGCGCGATCACCTGTCGCAGCTGGTCCAGCAGCCGCTCGTCCGGGTCGGAGCTGCCCGGCTGGCCCGGTGCGCCCGTGGCGCTCATGATCTCCCCCTGTCCGGCGCGCTGCTGCAGGCGCCCGAGTCCGGTCCGCGGTCCAGCACCGCCCGCAGCCGGGCGAGGCAGCGTCCCCGGGTGGGCCCGATGGCCGCGACGGGTCGGTCGAGGGCCGCGGCCACATCGTCGTACGACGGGGCGGGCTCGGCCAGGAGGAGTCGGAGCAGGGCCTGGCAGCCCGGCGGCAGCTGGGCGAAGGCGTACCAGAGCCGGGCGTCCCGCTCCTCCCGCAGCAGCGCCGCGTCGAGCGGCTCGCGCGTGCCGTGGGCGACGTCGTCGGTGTCGAGGTGGTCGGTGTCGAGGTGGTCGACGGGCGGGACGCGGCCGGCGGCACGCCGGGAGCGCAGGCACTCGCGCCGGGCCGTCGTCACGAGCCAGCCCGGCAGGCGCTCGGCGTCCCGCACGGCGTCCGGGTCCTCCAGCAGCCGCAGCCAGGTCGCCTGCACCACGTTGGCGCAGTCCTCCGTCGGCAGCCGGTGCGAGCGGGCCACCGACCACGGCAGCCCGGACAGCCGCTCCACCAGCCCCTCCCACGCCGGCGCCTCACCGGCGCCGGCACGGGCGAGCAGGTCGGCGGTGCTCGGTCGGGCCGTCGCCGCGCAGGAGGCCCGCGAGACGGGCCGGCCCGTCACGGGGAGGGCGGGGGGCCGGACCGGTGACGGTCTGCGGGCCGGGCACTCGTGGTCCATGCGTCCTCCTGGCGGGATCGGGCGTGCGCCGTCGTCCGGGGACGACCGGACGTGGGACAGAGCCACGGCGGGGCCGCCCTGATACACCCGCCGCCCTGATACACCCGCCCGCCCTGATGCACCCGCCCGCCCCGGGCGTCGTCCCCCGCCGGGGCCGGCTCGGGCGCCCGGGCACGGCCGAGGGGGGCGACCACGCGGGTCGCCCCCCTCGACGTGCTGCCGGGCAGGGCGTGTTCAGCGGCTCCGGCTGCCACGCGCGGCGAGCAGCAGCGCACCGGTGACCAGGACCAGGTTCTTCAGGACGAACTCGCCGTCGGCGGTGAGCAGCAGCGGGTTGCCGCCCTGGAACACGAGCTCGGGCGCCATGACGAAGCTGAGGAAGGTCCCGGCGAGGTGGCCCGCGAGCACGAGCAGCAGCACGCGCTCGCCGTACCCGACGGCCAGGCCGAGGCCGAGCAGGACCTCCACCGCACCCAGCACCGTCATCAGCAGGTGCGGGGCGACCCACGGCACGGTCGCCGACACCAGGGCCAGCACGGGGGAGTCGCCGCTGAGCTTCAGCGCGCCGAACCACACGAACAGGACGGCGAGCGACAGGCGCAGCGCCGCGGGCGCGAGCCGCTCGACGAGGCAGAGCGAGCGCCGGCCGAGGTCGGTCAGCCCCGTCAGGACGGGGGGCGTGCGCGGCGTCGGGACCGAGGGGCCCCGGCCGGTCTCGCCCTCGCGCCGGGGTCGGGGGACGGTGACGGGGTGCCGGCCGGGGCCGGTGTCGGCGGTGAGGGTCGCGGGGTGGGTCATGGGAGCCTCTTCTCGCTGCTCGTCGAGCGGTGGGTCCTGCGGTGGCAGGGACAGGAGCGCCGCGACCGCCGCCTGATACGCCTCGGTCCCGCACGCGGCGGCCCGCCCGGTCCGCGGGACCGGCGTCCCGCCCCGCAGGAGCGGGTCGCGGCGTCCCTGTCCGCCGCCGCCCCGGTACGGCACCATGTCGCCGGGGAGGGCCCGTGTACGCCACCGCGACCGCCAGCGAGCTGCTGCAGCGCGCTGCGGCGCGCGACCAGCGGGCCTGGGACGAGCTCGTCCACCGCTACACCGGCCTGCTGTGGTCGGTCGGGCGCGCCCACCGCCTCAACCACACCGACGCCGGTGACGTCGTGCAGACCACCTGGCTGCGGCTCGTGGAGAACCTCGGCCGCATCGAGGACCCGGAGCGCCTCCCCGGCTGGCTCGCCACGACCGCGCGGCGGGAGTGCCTGCGCGTCCTGCGCAGGTCGGGTCGTGAGCAGCTCGCCCGCGTCGACGACGTCGCCCACGACGTGGTCGACGAGCAGGCCGAGCCGCTCGACGCCCGGCTGCTCGCCGACGAGCGCGACGCTGCGCTGTGGGCCTGCTTCCAGCAGCTGTCCCACCGCTGCCGCGTGCTGCTGCGGGTCCTGACCGCCACGCCGCCGCCGGCCTACGCGGAGGTGGCGGCGGCGCTGGGCATGCCGATCGGCAGCATCGGGCCGACCCGGGGCAGGTGCCTGCGGCGCCTGCAGGCCCTGGCCGAGGGGACCCTGCTGTCCGGGTCGCCGTCCGAGCCGGGCGGCGCGTCCTGAGGGTCGCGTCCTGAGGGTGGGGGCGCAGCGGCCCGGCCCCGCCCCGGTGCGACCGGTCCGGGTCCCGCCGTCGGCGCGCCCGCGTCCGCACCGGAGGTCCGCGCCGACAGGCCCTTGATCGCCGGCCGCCGGGCGCGTATCACGTCGACAGGCGCACAGGTGCCGTCCAGGCCGTGCCGAGGTCGGGGAGCTGCTCGTGGTCGGGTCCGTCGTCCTCGACACCGCTGTCGGGCTGGTCTTCGTGTTCCTGGTGGTCAGCGTCAGCGCCACCGGGCTGGTCGAATACCTGTCGAAGCTGCTGGACAAGCGCGGGGAGTACCTGCTCCGCGGGCTGCGCGAGATGCTCGACGTGCCGCCGTCGGCCCCCTCCGCGCCCGGCGGGACGACGGCGCAGGCGGTCGTCGACGCCGGCTCGGCCCGGGCCCACGAGGACGCCGGCCTGCTGGGCACGCGGGTGCACCGTGGAGGTGGCGACACGCGCGCGGCGCTCCAGACGCTGAGCCGGCAGGGACAGCAGCTCGGCCAGGCCCTCCTCCACCGCCCGGCGGACGAGGTGGTCCTGCCGGCAGCGCTGGCCGACCTCGTCCTCGCCCACCCGGTCGTGGCCGCCCTGCACCGGCCCGTGAAGCCGGGGGTCCTGCCGACGCAGGACCGGCCCGGAGCGGCTCCGCCCGGCACCGCGGACGGGGCGGGGACGGACCTGCCGAGCCCCCTGCGTCACCCGGTCCGGTACGTGACGGCGGTCCGGGCTGCCGGTCGGCGCCGCATGCGCCTGGCCTCGTACCTGTCGAGCCGGACCTTCACCGTGGCCCTGCTCGACCTCCTCGTCCCCGACGACCGGGGGCAGACCACGCTCGACCAGGTGGTGGCCAGCCTGACCCGGCTCCCCGAGGGCCTCCCCGGCCGCGACGCGCTCCTGGCCCAGGCGCGGCAGGCCGACGGCAGCCTGACGGCGTTCCGGACGGGCGTCGAGCACTGGTACGACGAGCAGATGGGGCGCGTGAGCGGCTGGTACAAGCGCTGGGCCCAGTGGCGGCTGTTCCTCGCCGGGCTCGTGCTCGCGGCGCTGTTCAACGTCGACAGCATCGCGGTGACGCAGTCGCTGTACCGGGACGAGTCCGTGCGGCAGGCCGTCGTCACGGCGGCGCTGGTGGCGGAGCAGTGCCCTGCCGACGCCGGACCGGCGCGCGAGGCGTGCCTGGGGGAGCAGACCCGGGTGCTGCGGAGCATGCCGCTGCCGGTCGGCTGGGAGGGGACGTCGCCGGCCCACGTGCTCTGGCGCGCAGGGCCCGCCGCCGTGCTGCTGACGCTGCTGGGCTGGCTCATCACTGCTGCGGCCGTCTCGCTCGGCGCCCCCTTCTGGTTCGACGCGCTCAGCAGGTGGGGGTCGCTGCGCACCGCGGGCACGCGGCCGGAGCAGAGCAGGCGCACCGGCTGACGAGCGCGGGCCTCGGCACCGTCGGCACGTGCCGCTCGCGTGCGCTGGTCATGACGGGTCAGCCCGGCGTGGCCCGACCGGACGGTTGTCACCCACAGCGAGCGCCGGGATCGTGTTCCGGCATCGCGTCACGGACACCGTGGTGACCGACGCGCGGACCTCGGGGGTGCCGGTGCCTGTCCTTCCCACCCTGCCGTCGCCGCGGCACCGCCGCGTGGTGCACGGGCTGCCGACCGGCGCCCCCGTCCCGACCAGCTCGCGCCGATGAGCACCGCCCGCGGTGCCCTGCACCCGGCCGCCCCGCCGACCGGCACCGGCACGGCGTCGCGCAACGTCGACGGGGCCGCGATCGCGATCACCGTCTTCAGCACCGTCAGGTGGTGGGGGCGTCCCTTCCTGCCCGCGCTGTTCCTCGTGACGCGACGGGTGCCGGCCCTCACGCGACCGCTCCGGACGCTGTCCTTCATCCACTTCGCCCGGTGGTGCCTCGTACGGCGACTGCCCTACAACGGCCCGCCGCAGCGCAGGGAGCCGCTGCGCCACCCCCACCTGTACTTCGAGAGCAACTTCAACGGTGGATGGGAGGAGTACATCGACGCCTTCTCCCGCGTCCTGGGCTCCGGCATGACCGCGTTCTGGGGCAGCTCCTACGGGTTCCCCAGGCCCCTGCCGACCGGCCCGTTCAAGGCCTACATCCAGGCCAACGAGTACGAGGCCGACCACTACCACTGCGCCTACCCCGCCGCCACGAGCACGATGGTGCAGCGGGCCCTCGAGCTCGAGCCGCGGCTGGCGGCGCTGGTGGCCGACGCCGACCGCCTCGGCCCTGAGCAGTTCGACCGGGCGTACCGCTCGTTCCTCGTCGACGCCCAGCGGTGCCTGTAGCCATGCCCTCCCTGCTGAGCGCGCTGCTGTCCCCGTCCGCCCTGGCGCCGGCGTCCTCCCCGGACGTCTGCGGGCAGGCCGGCGCCTTCCTGTCGATGACCCCGGTCCGGCCCGGGCAGCAGGCCGAGCTGACGGCGTACCTGCGCGGTCTCGGGGACGGCGGTCGCGGACCGTTCGCCCGGGTCACGCGCACGCACTTCGCCCGCCTCGTCGTCGTGCCCGACTTCCACCACGACGCCGGGTGGGGGCAGCGACACGAGGACCACCTCGACCTGCCCTACCTGGTGTTCACCAGCTGCTTCGACGGTGACCTGGGCAGCTACCTGGACGAGCTGTGCGCGGAGCTCGCGCCGGAGGCCCCGCTCGTGTGGGGCCGCTGCGTCGGCGCCCCCGAGCAGGTCCACGGCGAGGCGCTGAAGGCCTACCTCCTGCACAACCGGATCCGGACCGGGCTCTTCTTCGCCGCCTACCCGCAGGCGACGACGGTCCGGGTGCGGGCGAGCCTGGCGCGGCAGGAGCGGCTCGTCTCCTTCGCGTGCCGGGCCCAGGAGCTCGCACCGCCGGACCTGCAGCGGGCCTTCCTCGCCGAGTTCGGGGGCGGAGCATGAGGACTCCGCCGGTGGTGCACCTGGACCTCGCCGACCTGCAGGGCGACGTCCTGCACGCGTACGGCAACGACTACGGCTCCACGAGCTACGCGTTCGTGCACCTCGACGGTGGCGTCGGTCGGTCGCGCGAGTGGTTCGCCGGGCTGCTCGAGCACGTGACGACGGCCGAGGCCTGGCCCGTCGGCGCCAAGCCCGCCACGACGCTGAACGTCGCCGTCACCGCAGCCGGGCTGCGGGCGCTGGGCGTCGGCGAGCCAGCGGTGCAGTCGTTCTCCCGCGAGTTCCGCGAGGGCATGTCGAGCCGCGCCGTGCTGCTGGGGGACCAGGGCTCGAGCAGGCCGGACACGTGGGAGGCGGGTCTCGGGACAGGTCAGGCACACGTGCTGCTCACCATCAACGCGCGGGAGCCCGCCGGTCACCAGCGCGCGCTGGCGAAGATGCAGGCCGCCATGGAGGCGGTGGGCGGCGCCCACGTCGTCCACCAGCAGGACACCGCGCTGCTGCCGGGGGCACGGGAGCACTTCGGCTTCGCCGACGGGTCCTCCCAGCCCGCCGTCGCCGGGGCGAGCGAGGAGCGGGTGCGTGGGGGAGGGGTGCCGCTGGCGCGGGGGAGGTGGCGACCGCTGGCCGCCGGGGAGTTCGTCCTGGGCTACCCCGACGAGGACAGCGGAGGGGAGCTGGACCTCCCGCCCGCTCCCGCGGCGCCGCTGGGGCGCAGCGGCACCTACGTGGTGTGGCGCAAGCTGCACCAGGACGTGGCGCTGTGGCGACGGGTCCTGCGCCGGGCGAGCCGGCACCACCCCCGGGGTGACGAGCACCTCCTGGCGGCCAAGGCGGTCGGCCGCTGGCCGGACGGCACCCCCCTCGTGACCCACCCGGACGCGCCGGCCGGGGGGCGAGGACGCGGCGACAACGACTTCCGCTACGACGGCGACCCCGCCGGGTTGCGCTGCCCGCTGGGCGCGCACGTGCGCCGCTCCAACCCGCGCGACGCGCTGGGCCCCGACGGCCACCTCAGCCTGCGCCACCGGATCATCCGGCGGGGCATGCCGTACGGGGAACCCCTGCGCGAGGGCGTGCTCGAGGACGACGGCGCCCACCGCGGCCTGGTCTTCGTGTGCTTCCAGGCGAGCATCTCCCGCCAGTTCGAGGGCGTGCAGGTGCAGTGGCTCAACGACGGCAACATCTTCGGCCTGGGCCACGACCGCGACTTCCTGCTCGGCCACCCCGCCGGAGCCGGGAAGATGACCGTGCAGGGCGACCCGCCCTTCCTGCTCGCCCCGCAGGAGGCGTTCGTGCGGACCCGCGGCGGCGAGTACCTGTTCGCCCCCGGGCTGACCGCGCTCGCGGCTCTCGCGGACGGGACGGCGGGATGACCGCGGCGAGCACGTCGCCGGCTCCGGCAGCCCCGGCGCGGCAGGGCTCGGCACAGCGGCTGGTCGCGCGCGTGGACCTCGCGGTGGAGGCGGGCGCGCACGTCCTGGGCCGGGTCGTCGACCGCGCGGCAGGACCGGCCTTCGCCGCGGTGCGTCGTGGCAGGGGCATCGCCCGGGTGGGGCCGGTCGTCGTGGTCGCCCGGCGCGAGGACGTCGAGGAGGTCCTCGGGGACCCGCTGCGGTTCCCGGTGGACCTGTACGCCCCGAAGATGACCGCCGTCACCGGACCGTTCCTGCTCGGCCTGGACGGCGGCCCGCTGTACCGGCACGACCGCGCCGCGCTCGACGCCGCCATCCGTCCCGCGGACGTCCCCGACGTGACGGCGCTGATGCTCGAGGTCGGACGCGAGCTCGTCGTGGCCGCCCGCCGCAGGGGCCGCATCGACGTCGTGGGTGAGCTGGCCGACCCGGCCGTCGCCCACGTCGCCGGCGCCTACCTGGGCGCACCGGGCCCCGACGCCGCCACCTCCCTGCGCTGGGCACGCGACGTCTTCGAGGAGCTGTTCATCGACGTCGGTGACCTGCGCGCCACGCGCGGACGCGCGCGGGCTGCGGCGGCGGCCTGGCGGCCACACCTCGACCAGCTCATCCGGGCGCGGAAGGCGGAGCTGCTCGCCGGACACCCGGTGCCGGACGACGTCCTGACCCGGCTGCTGCGTGGAGCAGGCGGCGACGCCCCGCGGCTGCGCGACATCGCCGTCCGGCACAACCTGCTCGGGCTCAACACGGGATGGCTGCCCACGGTGCCGAACGCCTTCGCCCGCGCCCTGGACGAGCTCCTGCGTCGCCCGCCCGAGCTGGCCGGCGCGCAGGAGGCGGCCCGGGCGGGGGACCTGGCCCTGGTCGGCGCCTACGTCCTGGAGGCCTCCCGCTTCCGGCCGCAGAACGTCGCCCTGCTCCGGCGCGTGCCCGAGGACGTGGTCATCGCGGCCGGCACCCCGCGGGAGACCCACGTGCCGGCCGGGTCGGTCGTCGTGGCCGCGACGCTGTCGGCCATGCACGACGAGGCGGCCGTCGAGGCGCCGGGCGTCTTCCGCACCGACCGTCCCCAGGGCGACGGCCTGCTGTTCGGGCACGGGTTGCACACCTGCTACGGCCGGCACCTCGTGCGCGCGCAGCTGCCGGCCCTCGCGGCGGCGCTGTTCGAGGGCCCGACGGTGCGGCGAGCCCCCGGCCGCTCGGGCCGGCTCACGTCGACCGGGGCGTACCCGTCGCACCTCGTCGTCCGCTTCGACGTCTGAACCCGGGAGCCGGTCGGGAGCCGCGGCCGCCCCCGCCCCCGCGCTCGCCCGGCTGCCCGGTCAGCGACCGAGCTCGGTGAGCAGCTGCCGCAGCTCGAGCCGGGCCTGCTCGTCCCACGCGCCCCGGGCCGGGGCCGCGACCGGAGCCGCCTGGTGCCGGCAGCCGCAGCCGCCCTCGGGCACGCGCGCCTGCGGCACCCGGGCGGCCAGGGCGAACGGCACGGGGCCGGTCAGCGGGACGAGGCCGAGGTCGACCAGCGGCCCGGGGTCCGGGACGGGCACCGGCGGGACGACCGGCCCCGCGACCAGAGCGCACAGCCGCGGGAAGCGGTCGCACAGGCCGGCGGACGGGAGCCGGACCGGCACGGGCAGGAACGAGACGCCGAACTCCGCCACCACGCGGTCGATGGGCGTGGCCAGCGCGTTCTCGGAGGACGGCACCGGGTCGGTCTCCCCGCCGAAGTGCAGGGCGACGGCCCGCCGGGTGCTCTCCTCCAGCCACACCGAGCCCGAGTCGCCGCCCATCGAGACCTCGTCGTCGACGGCGGGCCACGGCGGCCGCGGCACGATGTGGACCTGGTCGGTGAGGGTGACGACGCCGACGTCCCCGCCGTAGTCGATGGCCGCCGTCAGGCTCACCCCGTCCACGACGCCCTGCGTCACGGCCGTGCTGCGCCCCGACTTCACGACGAGCATGCCCAGCGTCGGGGCGGTGGTGCCCGTGACGTCGCCGACGCCCACCACCTCCAGGTCGTGCTCGACGCCCGGGTCGAGATCGGCCACCGCGGCGTCCATCGAGGTGTCCAGGCGCATCCGGCGCAGGGTGGCGACGCGGTCGGCCGGGTCGCGGCCGCCGTCCAGGCTCCCCGGCTGCAGGACGGCCTCGCCGGCCGCCGCCGCACGGGCGCCCGCCAGCACGTGGAAGTTCGACAGCAGCATCGCCCGGCCGGTGGTCCGCTGGAAGACGACCGCGCCGAGGGTCCCGGCGGTGACGCGGGGGTTGCCGACGCTGATGCCCCCCCGGACCGGCCGGGTGCGGCCCCGCCGGTCGACGAAGACCCGCAGCGGAGGCTCGAGGGCGCCGACGGGGACCCGGATGTCGAGGGGCTGCGTCGCCGGGCCGTAGCGGGCCTCGAGGACGTCGACCGGGAAGCCGTCGACGGTCCGGCCGGCCCCGCTGACGTTGAACACCGCGGACGCGGCCAGCTCGGCCACCGGGCGCTTGCGGGCCACGTGGACGCGCAGGGCGAGCGTGTCGGTCATGGTGCCGTCCGAGACCTTGAACCCCACGTCGACGGCCGTGACGCCGTCCACGCGCAACCAGCGCCTGCGGACGGTGTCGAGTGCGGCGACGGCGGCCTCGACGTCGGACGGCTTTGGAGTGCTCATGGTTCCTCCTCGGTCGGCGTGGCGCCGGCTCGACCGCCGGTGCCGGGAGCAGCGCCCGGCGCGGCTCCTGTCCTGACAGAGGCGCGGGCCTGCCGTCGGATACCTCCGGGAGCCGTTGCCCTCGCCCGACCCGGGTGCCGACCGACTTCCCCGCTCGAGCCCGAGCAGGTATCTGCGGCGCACCGGGCGCCTCTGTGGCACGGGTGCCTGAGCAGGCACCGCGAGCCCGAGGAGGTCACGAGATGACGAGCACCACGACGGCGGCACCCGGTTCCCACACGGGTCACGAGAAGAGCTGGAGGCCCACGACGAAGTGGTGGGTCGCGCAGATCGCGGGGCTGGGCGCCCTGGCGACGATGCACCTGACGACGGGCGGCTGGGACACCGAGGAGTCGGTCTTCGTGGTGGGCCTGCTGGTCCAGGCGCTGACGACGTACCTGGTGCCGAACGCCGACACCCCCGGCGGCGTCCCGCTGCGCGCGTAGGCAGGAGGCCGCGCAGGCACAGGTCGTGCGCTGAGGAGCGCTGACCACGTCGCTGTCGAACGACAGGACGACTCTGGCCCCTCTTCCCACGGGAAGAAGGGCCAGGCGACTACGGGTGCGCCGCCAGGGACTCGAACCCCGAACCCGCGGATTAAGAGTCCGCTGCTCTGCCAATTGAGCTAGCGGCGCCAGGTGGTGCGAACGACGACGATAGCAGCCCCTCGACGCCAGCCCCGCCGTGCGGCAGGGTCGTGAGCCGGACCACACCAGCAGCAGGAGCACCCTTGAGCCAGCCCGTGCGCAGCACCATGCAGGACGCCCCCCTGACCGTCGGAGCACTGCTGCGCCACGGCGCGCAGGTCTACGCGAGCAGCGTGGTGCGGACCGTCGAGGCCGACGGCGTGCGGGAGGCGACGTACGCCGAGGTGGCGGCGCGCGCGGGTCGCCTGGCGGGTGCGCTCGAGGGGCTCGGGGTGCAGGCCGGCGACCGCGTCGGGACCTTCCTGTGGAACACCCAGGAGCACCTCGAGGCCTACCTCGCGGTGCCGGCGATGGGCGCCGTGCTGCACACGCTCAACCTGCGGCTGTTCCCCGAGCAGCTGGCCTACGTGGTCGAGCACGGCGAGGACCGCGTGATCGTCGTCGCCGCCGACGTGCTGCCGCTGCTGGCGAAGGTCGCCGACCGGCTGCCGACGGTCGAGCACCTGGTCGTGGTGGGCGAGGGCGACACCAGCGCCTTCGGCGACGTGGCGGTCCACGACTACGAGCAGCTGCTCGCGCAGGCGCCGGAGACCTACGACTGGCCCGAGACGGACGAGCGCTCGGCGGCGGCGATGTGCTACACGAGCGGCACCACCGGCAACCCCAAGGGCGTCGTCTACAGCCACCGCTCGACGTGGCTGCACAGCGTCGCGAGCGGCACCGGCAACGCGTACGGGCTGTCCGAGCACGACACGGTGCTCGCGATCGTGCCGATGTTCCACGCCAACGCCTGGGGGCTGCCCTACTCCGGCTGGATGGCGGGCTGCGACTTCGTGCTGCCCAACCGGTTCCTGCAGCCCGCCCCGCTGGCGAAGGCGATCGGCGAGCTGCGCCCGACCATCGCGGCCGCGGTGCCGACGATCTGGAACGACCTGCTCGCGCACCTCGAGGAGCAGCCGGCGGACCTGTCGTCGCTGCGGCTCGTGATGTGCGGCGGCGCTGCCGTGCCGGTGTCGCTCATGCAGCGCTTCGAGGAGCGGCACGGCGTGCGCATCGTGCAGGCCTGGGGGATGACCGAGACCTCGCCGCTGGCCTCCATCGCCCACGTGCCGCGCGGGACGGCGCCGGAGGACGAGTGGACCTGGCGGGGCCGTACGGGCCGGGTGATCGCCGGCGTCGAGCTGCGGATCGTCGACGACGAGGGCCGCGTGCTGCCCTGGGACGGCGAGGCCGTGGGGGAGGTGCAGTGCCGCGGGCCGTGGGTGACCGGCAGCTACCACCGCGACGACGACCCGGACAAGTTCGCCGACGGCTGGCTGCGCACCGGCGACGTCGCGACCGTGCAGCCCAACGGGACGATGCAGATCACCGACCGCAGCAAGGACGTCATCAAGTCGGGCGGCGAGTGGATCAGCTCCGTCGAGCTGGAGAACCAGCTGATGGCCCACCCCGCGGTGCGCGAGGCGGTGGTCGTCGCGGTGCCGGACGAGCGGTGGGACGAGCGGCCGCTGGCGTGCGTCGTGCTCGCGCCCGGCCAGCAGGCGTCGGCGGAGGAGCTGCGCGCGTTCCTCGGCACGAAGGTGGCCCGCTGGCAGCTGCCCGAGCGATGGGCGTACATCGGGGAGGTGCCGAGGACCAGCGTCGGCAAGTTCGACAAGAAGGTCCTGCGCGCGCAGTACGCCGACGACGCGCTCGACGTGCAGGTGCTGAGCTAGCCGGCGGGCTCGGCGGGCGCGGGCGGGTCCGCCGGGCGCTCCGGGCTCGCGGCCCGCAGGCCCTCGACCTGGCGGGCGTCGCGCAGCAGCAGCGCGAGCTCCTCGGGGTGCGACTCGCCCAGCGCCTCGAGGGCGGCCCGGCGGGCGCGGCGCTCGCGGACCTCCAGGTCGCCGCTGCCGCTGACGCCGAGCAGCGCAGGGCGCGGGCCGGGCGGGGCGGCGGGGGTCGCCGGCGGGCGGGGGGTCGTCCGGCTGCGGGTGACCGTGCCCCCGGAGCGCGGGGTCGAAGGGGCCTTCACCGGCACCGTCAGGCAGGCCCTGCAGGTCGTCGAGTCGCCGTCGAACTCCTCCTCCTGGAGGACCCGACGGCACCGGTCACACCGTTGCCACGCAGCCATGCGCAACACCGTACGTGCGTGCCCCCGCGACTGCCCCGGCCCCCGGCCGTGCACGGTCGTTAGCCTCGCCACCATGCGGTCCGCGCTGTACCAGCCCCCCCACGACGACTCCTGCGCGGCCACCGGCAGGCCGCCCGGTGTCTGACCTCGTCCGCGAGCACCTGGAGGCGGTGCGCGCGATGCCGCTGTCCGACGTCCTGCCGCCGCACTACCCGACCTGCCTGGGTTGCGGCCCCGACGCCGAGCAGGGCTACCACCTGCAGGTGCGCCTCGACGGCGACGACGTGGTCGGCCAGCACGTGTTCGAGCAGCGCCAGTCCGGCGCGCCCGGCATCGCGCACGGCGGCGCGGTCGCGACCGTCCTCGACGACCTGCTGGGCTACCTGCTGTACGTCGCCCAGGTGCCCGGCGTGACGCGGCACCTCGCGGTCGAGTACCTGCGCCCGGTGCTCGTCGGCCCGGCGTACGCGCTGCGCGGCGCGATCGAGAGCCGCGACGGCCGCAAGCTCTGGGTCGCCGCCACCTGCACCGCCCCCGACGGCACCGTGGTCGCGACCGCCCGCGGTCTGTTCATCGCGGTCGACCTGTCGCACTTCGGCGACGCGGTGGGCGGGACGGTCGCGCTCTAGCCGGGCCGGCCCGGCAGCAGCGCCCCGAGCGCCATCCGGCGCAGCAGCTCGCCGAGCCGGGTCGGCGCCACCTCGGTGTCGACCAGGGCCGTCGAGTTGATCAGCGCCAGCACGGATGTGACGGCGACCAGGGACTCGGCCTCGGTGAGGTCGGTGCGCAGCCGGGAGAGCACGTCGCGCCACACCTGCTCGTACGCCCGCTGCCGTCGACGCAGCGACCGGCGCACGTCGTCCGACAGCGCCCGCTGCTCGCGGGCCCAGACGCCGAGCAGGGCCCGCTCACCGACCGCGAAGTCGACGTGCAGGTCCAGCAGGGCACGCAGGGCCTCACCCGGGCCGGGGTGGGCGGCGGGCGTGCTGCGGGCGCCCTCGAGCAGGCGGGTCATGGCCCGGTCGCACAGGTGCTCGAGCAGCGTCTGCTTGCTCGAGAAGTGCCGGTAGACGCCGGGCCCGGTGATGCCGGCCGCCGCGCCGATGTCGTCGATGCCGACGGCGTGGTAGCCGCGGGCCGCGAACAGGTCGGCCGCCGCGTGCAGCAGCAGCTCGCGGCGGGGCAGCCGGACGGTCACGGGCGCGGTGCCGTCATCGGCACGCGACGGTCATCGCCAGGAACCGGTCATCGTCGCGACGCTAGCCGCCGGGTGCCGCCCGGCCCACGTGACGACCCCGGACGCGCCGACGGCCGCCCCCCCGGGGACGGCCGTCGCATTGCGGTGGGTCCCGGTCAGCCGCCGAGCTCGTCGGCGTCGGCCTTGGCGACCTCGGTCTCGGTGTAGGTGCCGTCCTTCTCGTTCTCGAAGACCTGCTCGGTCTTGAGGTCGCTGGACGTCTGGTCACCGACCTCGTCGGTGAACTCCTCGTCGTCGACGCCCTCGCCCGCGGGGCGGGTGGTGCCGGCGCTGGTGGCGGGCTGCTCGCTCATGGCTCTCCTCGTCGTGCCGTCCCGGTGCGGGCCGTCGCGTCGCCCCTACCCACTGGCGGCGGGCCGGGACACGCGAGGGCCGCAGGTGACCGGCGCCACGCTCGCCGCCCGCACCCCGGGTGGCAGGGTGGGGGAGAGGCGCCCGCACGGGGTGGCCCGCGCAGGGGAGGGGCACCGACCATGGCCTTCTGGGACCAGCTCAAGAGCCGGACCGTCGAGATGAACAGCCAGCTCAAGACCAAGGCGGGCCAGTTCAAGAGCAAGGAGTTCGCCAACGGCAGCATGGCGATGTGCGCGCTCATCGCCGCCGCCGACGGCACGATCGACGCGAGCGAGCGGCAGAAGACCGCCGCCCTGATCACCAGCAACGACGTGCTCGCGATCTTCCCGCCCGACGAGCTGCGGCAGAAGTTCGACTTCTACTGCGACAAGCTCGGCAAGGACCTCGACTTCGGCAAGGTCGAGGCGATCGCCACCATCGCCAAGCTCAAGGCCAAGCCGGACCAGGGCCGCGCCGTCATCCAGATCGGCATCATCATCGGCGGGGCCGACGGCGACTTCGACGCCGACGAGCGCCGTGCGGTCAAGGAGGCGTGCTTCGCCGTGGGGATCGCCCCCAGCGAGTTCGACCTCTAGGCCGACCCGGGCTAGGCGGGCTGGCTGCCCGACAGCTCCGCGAACGCGCCCTCCACCAGCTCGGCGACGTCGGCGTCGGACACCGGCGACGGCGCGACCACCTCGTCGGCGGTGTCGTCCACCTCGACCGTGAGCGTGCTGCCGGACAGGTCGGGTGCGTCCGGCTCGTCCGCCAGCCGGGCGACCGAGCCGAGGTCGAGCGCGACGGTGCCGAGGTGGCCGTCCTGCAGCGTGATGCGGCCGGCGGCGGTCCCCTCGCCCAGGCCGTCGAGCGCGTCCGCGGGGAGCGGGTCCATGCCGGCGGCAGGGCCGGCGACGCGGCTCAGCGTCGACAGCAGGGCCTCGAGGGCCTTCCTGGCCTGCACCTGGACGTCGAGCACCCGCTGGCCCGCGTCGCCGCCCGCATCGGTGACCTGCACGAACGGGCGGACGGCGGCGAGCAGGTCGCCGGCGAGCTGGTCGGAGGTGGCCGGCGGGGCCTCGGCGTTGAGCCGGTCGAGCTCGCCTGCGTACGGCGCCAGGGGCAGCCGCACCCACTCGCCCGCCTGCACGTCCTCGACGAGGGGAGCCAGCTCCGGCGGGGCAGCCTCGGCGAGGTCCTCGACGGCCTCGGCGACGTCGGGCGCGCCGCCCTTCTGCGCGATGCCCGCGACGCGGTCGAGGTCGACTGACCCGTACAGGTCACCGCCCACCAGGCGCAGCTGGGCCACCGGACCGCCGTCGGCCTCGACGGTCATCGCCATGCTCACGGCCTCGAACACCTCGGTCGCGGGCGTCCGGGGGTCCATCGCCTGCAGGTCGCGCACGGTGCGCGTGCCCGTGGGGTCGACGGTGACGGTGACGCTGCCGCCCAGCAGCACGCCGGCCAGGGCGGGCGGCACGTCGCCCTCGGTCAGCGCGGCCCGGGCGGTGCCCGCGGGGTCGGTCAGGCCCACGCGCACCGACAGCGCGCGGGAGTCGAGCAGGTGGGTGCTGGCGGACTGGAGCTCGGCCTCGACCGTCTGGCGCTGGGCCTGCTGGGCGGAGCCGCAGCCGGCAGCCCCGAGGGCGAGGACGAGGGCGACCGCGGGGACGCGGCGGGGCAGCAGTGCGGGGCGGGCGGGCACGGGGGACTCCGGGGTCGAGGCGGCGGGTGCGGCAGGCGGTCGCCGACCGCCGTGCCCCTGTCTCGGCGCGCAGGACGGCCGCCTTGAGCCGCTGCGGTGGCGCGATCGAGGGAGAGCTCCGACACGAGCCCCGCAGCGCGCGTCCGGCGGCCCGTGCCGGGGTACTCCGGAGGGACCGCCCGCTCCCGGGCAGTGCCGGCTGCCGCGCCCTCCCCGCGCGCCGGCCCGGACTCAGGCAGAGTGGGAGACCACACGGGGCGCGCCCGCGCGACCCGACCGACGGATCTGGACCTCGCCCATGCCGACGAGCTCGTCCTGGTCAGGCCTGCGGGCCTCGGCCGTGCACGCCTACACCGCCTCCGGCGCGGTGCTGGCGCTGCTCATCGTGCTCGCCGCCATCGAGGGCAACGTCGCCCAGGCCCTCTGGCTCGGCCTGGCGGCGCTGGTCATCGACGGCACCGACGGCATGCTCGCCCGCCGGTTCGACGTCAAGGAGCGGCTGCCCTCCTTCGACGGCGCCCTGCTCGACAACATCGTCGACTACCTGACGTACGTGTTCGCCCCGGTCGTGCTGCTCCTGCAGAGCGGCTACCTGCCGGAGGGCTGGCTCGGCACCGTCGTGGCGGCGGTGCCCCTCATCGCGTCGAGCTACCAGTTCTGCCGCACCGACGCGAAGACGCCGGACCACTTCTTCCTGGGCTTCCCGAGCTACTGGAACGTCGTGGCCTTCTACGCGATCGTCATGGACCTGGCGCCCAGCACGGTCGCTATCGTGGTCGTCGTCTGCGCGCTGCTGGTCCCGGTGCCGATCGGCTACATCTACCCCTCGCGCATGCACGAGTTCCGCACCCTCACGCTGGTGCTGTCGGGCCTGTGGCTCGTCGCCTACGCGGTGCTCGTCGCCCAGCTGCCGGCCCCCAGCCGGGTCGTGGCCTACCTCTCCCTGGGCTACATCGCCTACTACGTCGGCTTGAGCCTGTTCCTGGAGGCCAAGCGCCGCGCCGCGCGGGGGTCCGGGTCCGTGCAGACGCCCGTCGAGAGCGCCCTGTAGAGCGGTAGGCTCCGGCGGTGTTCATCGCACTGCTGGCGGCCCTCGGTGCTGCCGCGGTGTTCGGCGTCGCCGCGGTCTTGCAGGGCCTGGCGACCGAGGGCGCGCCCGACCGCGACCGGCTCGACCCGTGGCTGCTGCTGAGGCTGGCGCGCAAGCCGGTCTTCCTCGGCGCGCTGATCTGCAACGGCGCCGGCCTGGTGCTGCACGTGCGCGCGCTGCAGGACCTCCCGCTGTTCCTCGTGCAGGCGGTCATCGCCTCCAGCGTCGCCGTCACGGCGGTGCTGTCGGTGCGCGCGTTCGGCATCGCGCTGTCCGCCCAGCAGTGGGCGGCCGTGGGAGCCGTCGTCGTCGGGCTGACGCTCCTGGCCCCCACCGCGGTCGAGGGCGAGGCGATGCCGACGACGGGCAGCGAGGCCGTCGTCCTGCTGGGCGCGATGGTCGTCGTCGCGATCGCGTCGGTGGCCGCCGGCCACCTGCACGGCGCCCCCGGTGCGGTGCTGCTCGGCCTGCTCGGCGGCACCGGCTTCGGGATCGTCGCGGTCTGCGCCCGCCTGCTGCCCGGCCTGACGCCCGGCGAGCTGGTGGCGGCGCCGGTGACCTACGTGCTCGCCTTCTCCGGCGTGCTGGCCTTCCTGCTCTACAGCTCGGCGATGCAGAAGGGCTCGGTGACCGTCACGACGGCCGCCCTGGTCGTCCCGCAGACGGCCGTCCCGGCGCTCGTCGGCACGCTGCTGCTCGGCGACCAGGTGCGCGAGGGGTTCGGCACCCTGGCGGTGGTCGGCTTCGTGCTGGCGCTGCTCGGGGCCGTCGGGCTCGCCCGGTTCGAGGCCGCTCCGGCACCCGAGGTCGTGCGCCGCCCGGGTGGCCCGGCCCGGCCCGCCGTGTTCCGGCGCTGCTGAGGGCGCAGCGGCCCCGCCCTGGCCCGCTCGACGCGGTGCAGGGCGCTCGACGGCCTCAGTCGACCGCGGCCGCCATCCGGCGCACGGCCTCGGTGAGCACCTCAGCCGGCGTGCCGAAGTTGAGCCGCGCGTAGCCGGCCCCCTCCCGGGCGCCGTACTCCGCACCGTCGACCAGGGCCACCCGGCCGCGCTCCAGGAACGCCGCTGCGGGCGACCGACCGGGCGCCCCGAGCGGGAGGGCCCGGCAGTCGAGCCAGGCGAGGAAGGACGCCTGCGGCGGCTCCCACCGGACCTGCGGCAGGTGCTCGGCCAGCAGCGCCCCGAGCCGGGTGCGGTTGCGGTCGAGGTGCTGCAGCAGCCCGTCGAGCCAGACGTCGCCCTCGTCGTACGCCGCGCAGCCCGTGAGGACCCCGAGGTGGCCGGCGCGGAACGCCACCTCCTCCGGCAGGCCGGCCAGCCGGTCCTGCACCGGCCCGTCGCCCGCGACGAGCAGCGCGGCCTTGAGGCCGGCGAGGTTGAAGGCCTTGGACGCGCTGACGACGGCGACGCCGCGCCGGTCGCCGCGCGCCAGCCACGGCGTGAAGGTCGCGCCGGGCAGCACCAGCGGGCCGTGGATCTCGTCGCTGATGACGAGCGCGTCGTGCCGGCGGACGACCTCGTCGAGGGCGTCGAGCTCCTCGGGGTCCCAGACCCGGCCGGTCGGGTTGTGGGGGTTGCACAGCAGCACGGCCCGCGCGCCGGCAGCCAGCGCCCGGTCGATGCCGGCCAGGTCGAGGGCCCCGCGCAGCAGGGGCACCTCGACCGCGACGCGCCCGCGCTCCGGCAGCACCGTGGAGAACGGGTGGTAGACGGGCGGGCAGAGGACGACCCCCGCGCCGGGCGGCGTGAGCCGGGTCAGCGCCTCGCCGACGCCCACCATGACGTCGGCCACCGGCCAGCAGCGGGCCGGGTCGACCTCCCAGCCCCACCGGCGGGCCGCGAACCCCCCGAACGAGGGGGCCAGCGCGCCGGGGGTGGCGTAGCCCGTGTCGCCGTCCTCGACCGCCCGCAGCAGCGCCGCCCGCACCGGCTCCGCGAGCGGCACGTCCAGCTCGGCCACCCACGCCGGCAGCACGTCCGGCTCGTACGTCCGCCACTTGACGCTCTGCCGCCGCTTCAGCTGCTCCAGGGTCAGGGCGTCGAAGTCGGGAGTCACGCCGCAGAGCATGCCCTCGTCGCGGCGCGCCGCGCCCACCCGGCGGACCCGGGCGGGAGGGGTGCGGCCGTGGACCTGGCGCTAGTCGTCCTCCTCCTCGCCGTCCTCCTGCTCGACCTCCTGCTCCACCTCGTCGCCGGAGTCCTCGGCGCCGCCGCAGGCGGTGACGGTCAGGGGGGCGACGAGCGCGAGGGCGACGGCGGCCAGGCGGGTACGGGTGCGCACGGGGTGCCTCCAGGGGGTCGGGTGCCGCCTCCCTACCCCTCGCGGGCGGCGACGACCTCCTCCGCACGGGCCCGGTCGGTACCGGGGCGCGGGCGCCACGGGCCTGCGGGCGTGCTGTGGGGTGAGTGACGGGGCTCGAACCCGCGACAACCGGGATCACAACCCGGTGCTCTACCAGCTGAGCTACACCCACCACGGTGCGAGCGCAGAGACTACCGGAGTCAGTCCGGCACCTGCTCGCTCGGCTCCGGCAGGCGGGCCGCGCCCTCGACGACCGCCCGGGACAGCGCCTGCGCCTGCTCCGTCGTCGGGCCGGGCGACGGGACCATGATGGCGGAGCGGTAGTAGCGCAGCTCGAGGACCGACTCGGTGATGTCGGCCAGCGCGCGGTGGCCGCCGCCCTTCTTGGGGGCCTGGTAGTACGACCGCGGGTACCACCGGCGGGCCAGCTCCTTGACCGAGCTGACGTCGACCATGCGGTAGTGCAGCCAGCCGTCGAGCTCGGGCATGTCGCGGGTGAGGAAGCCGCGGTCGGTGGCGATGGAGTTGCCGCACAGCGGAGCCTTGCCGCCCTCGGGCACGTGCTCCCGGACGTGGGCGAGCACGAGCTGCTCGGCCTCCTGCAGCGTGACGGTGGAGGCGAGCACCTCGTCGGTGAGCCCGGACGCCGCGTGCATGTCGCGCACGACCGGCAGCATCCCGGCCAGCTGCTCCTGCGTGGCGCCGATGACGACGTCGATGCCCTCGCCGAGGATGTTGAGCTCGCTGTCGGTCACCAGCGCGGCCACCTCGATGAGCAGGTCGTGGCCCAGCTCGAGCCCGGTCATCTCGCAGTCGACCCACACCAGACGGTCCGCGCGCTCGCTCATGGCCCCGACCCTACGGCGCCCGGCGGCCGGTGCGCCCCCACCCGGCCCGCCGGGCAGCGCGTCAGGGCAGGTCGATGAGCACCTTGCCCAGCACGCCGCCCTCCACCGCGTCGTGGGCCTGCGCGACCTGCTCGAGCGGGAAGCGGACGGCGGGCAGGGCGGGCAGCACGCCGGCCTCGACCGCCCGGGCGACCCCTGCGGCGGCCGCGTCGAGGTCCGGGTCGGCCACCCCGTAGACGAGCACGAAGCGCAGGACCGCGTTGGCGACCATGAGGTCGCGCACGGGCAGGTCGGCCAGCGGGTCGTCGGCGTAGGTCGCCACCGCCCCGAGGGGGGCCAGCACCGCCAGGTCCAGCGCCAGGTTGGCGCCGAGGGCCACCTCGACGACGCGGTGCACGCCGTCGGGGGAGGCGGCCCGCACCTGGTCGGCCAGGTCGGGCGCGTGCCGGTCGACCACGACGTGCGCGCCGGCCGCGCGGGCCAGCTCGGCCTTCTCGGGGCTGCTCGTCGTCGCGACCACGCGGGCGCCGGCGTCGCGGGCCAGGGCGACCGCGGCGTTGCCCACCGCGCCGGCGCCCCCGGCCACCAGCACGGTCCTGCCCTCCAGGGGCCCCTCGGCGTGCAGGCAGTGCCAGGCCGTCATGGCCGGGATGCCGAGGCCGGCGCCCAGGTCGTAGGACACGCCGTCGGGCAGCCGCACGGCCTGCCGCGCGGGCACCACCGTCTCCTGCGCGGCGCTGCCCCAGCGACGCCCGCGGGCCGCCGCGAACCACACCCACACGCGCTCGCCGACCCGCCCCGCGTCGACGCCGTCGCCGACCTCCACGATCTCGCCGGCCCCGTCCTGCCCCGGCACCTGGAACTGGTCCGGCGCCGCCCGGCCGCGCATCTTCCAGTCGGTCGGGTTGACCCCGGCCACCCGCAGGCGCACGCGGACCTCGCCCGGTCCCGGGCCCGGCAGCTCGACCTCCTCCACGCGCAGGACGTCGGAGGAGCCGGTGGAGCGGTACAGGGCGGCGAGCACAGGGCCTCCAGGCAGGGAGGGCGGCGCGGGTGCCGCCCGACGGGGCATCGTGCACCACGGCCGTCCCGCGGCGGTGGTGGCGCTGGTCACGGCGGGGCCGGGAACACCATGGCGCCGGGCGCTGTCTGTGCAGCGGGTGCGGACGCACCGCGGGCAGACGGGAGCGCTGGTGCCGTGCCGCTGATCGCCGCGCTCCCCCCGGCCGAGCAGCGGGAGCGCTCGGCCGTCCGCCTGCTGCAGGCGGCGTCGGCCACCAGCGCGTTCGACCGCTTCGTCGTCGGGCCGCTGCTCCTGAGCGTCGCCGCCGGCTTCGACGTGCCGCTCGCCTCCGCCGCGTCGGCCGCCAGCGCGTACTTCCTCTGCTACGGCCTGAGCCAGCCCGCCTGGGGCCTGCTCAGCGACCGGATCGGGCGGGTCCGCACCATCCGGCTGACGCTGGGCCTGGCGGCCGTGGGCGGGCTGGCCTCCGTGCTCGCCCCGAGCCTGGCGCTGCTGGTGGTGGCGCGGGCGCTCACCGGCGCCTGCATGGCCGCGGTCGTGCCGTCGGGCCTGATCTGGGTCGGCGACGCGGTGCCGTCGGCCCGCCGTCAGCGCACGCTGACCGACCTCAACGCGGCCACCGCGCTCGGCATCACCGCGGCCTCCAGCCTCGGCGGCGTGCTCGCGGCCGCCGTGTCCTGGCGGCTGGCCTTCCTGCTGCCCGCGCTCAGCGCCGCGGTGCTCGTCGTCGTGCTGCGGCGGCTGCCCGAGCCGCCGCGCAGCGGGCTGCCGCAGGGCGGCCTCCGCGCGGTCCTGCGCCACCGGTGGGGCCTGGTGGTCCTGGGGCTGGCGCTCGTGGAGGGCGCCGCGCTGCTCGGGCTGCTGACCTACCTCGCGCCGGCGCTCGAGAGCACCGGCGCGTCCCCGACCCGGGCCGGCGCGGTCGTCGCGCTGTACGGCGTGGGGCTGCTGCTCGCCTCGCGCGTGGTGAAGCGGCTGGCCGGGCGCACCCGCCCCGCGGTGTTCCTCGCCGCCGGGTCGGCCGGCCTCGCGGCCGCGTACGCCGCGGTGGCCCTGGACCAGCAGGCGTGGACGATCGGCCCGGCCGCCCTCGTGGTGGGCGCGGCGTGGGCGGCGATGCACTCGACGATGCAGCACTGGGCGACCGAGGTGGTGCCCGAGGCGCGGGCGGTCACCGTCTCGCTGTTCGCCGGGATGCTCTTCGTCGGCAGCGGCGTCGCGACGGCGGGGCTCGCTCCGTGGGCGGGGGACTACCGCTGGGGGCCGCTGTACGCCGTGGGGGCGGCCGTCGCCGTCGTGTTCGGCGTCGCGGCGGTGAGCACGCGGACGGCGTACGGGTCGCGGGCGACACCGGTCAGTAGGTCTGCACGGCCAGCCTGACCGCGACGACGAGCGCCACCGCGGCGATGCCGAGGCGCAGCGGCCCGGCCGGGATGCGCTTGGCGAGCAGGGCCCCCAGCGGCCCGCCGCACAGGCTGCCCACCGCGAGCAGCAGGACCGCGGTCCACTGCACGGGCGCGAGGAACGCGTAGACCAGGCCGGCCGTGCCGTTGGCCGTGACCGCCAGGACGTTCTTGACGGCGTTGACCTGCCGGAGCGGCTGCGGCGCGAGGACGCCCAGCACGCCGATGAGCATCACGCCCTGGGCGGCGCCGAAGTAGCCCGAGTAGATGCCGACCGCGGCGACGCTCGGACCGGTGGCGGGGGAGGCCGGGGCGCCGTCGGCGCGTCCGACCAGGCGCAGGATGAGGGGCTGGCCGAGCACGAGCAGCCCGGCCAGGCCGACGAGCACGGGGACGACGAGGTCGAAGGCCTCGCCGGGCAGCGCGAGCAGCAGGCCGGCGCCGACCAGCGAGCCGAGGCAGACCCACACCGACAGGACCACGAGCCGCCGGCGCTGACCGACGAGCATCTCGCGCATGCCCCAGGCCCCGCTGGCACTGCCCGGGACCAGGCCGATGCAGTTGGTGACGTTGGCGGCGAGCGGGGACAGGCCGGTCGCCAGCAGCGTCGGGAAGGTGAGCAGGGAGCCGGCGCCGGCGATGGTGTTGGCCGTGCCGGCGACCAGGCCGACCCCGGCCAGCAGCGCGGCCTGGGGCAGGTCCACTAGCCCGCCATCAGGCAGTGTCGAGCACGTCGAGCTGCCCCGTGGCCGTCATGGCGCTGAGGCTACGGGTCGGTGATCGTCGGCCGTCCTGCGCCTCCGGACGCACCACGGCCGGCCGTGACCGCCGTACGGGTGATCGAGCGATCCGCTCCGGGCGCCGACCCTGTCGGGCATGAGCAGCGAGCGGTCCGCCCAGTGCCCCTACTGCAGCACGGTGCTGCCGCTGGACGGACGGGGGCAGCTGGCCGAGCACGTGCCGGTCGGGCTCGCCGCGCGCTCGCTGGACGGCGAGCGCTGCCCCGCCACGTCCCCGCGCCGCAGCAGCATCAGCGCGCCGCCCCTGCGGTAGGGCCCGCGCGGGGCCGCCTCAGAGCGGCCGGTGCATGACGTGCAGGCCGACGAGCCCGTGGTCCGGGTGGTCGAACGCCTCCGGCACCGTGCCGACGACGCCGAAGCCCAGCGAGCGCCACAGGTGCACGGCCGGTGCGTTGGTCTCCACCACGGCGTTGAACTGCATGCTCCGGAAGCCCTGGCCGCGGACCCAGCCGAGCACGTGCTCGCCCAGCGCCCGGCCGACGCCGCGCCCCCGTCCGCCCGGCGCGACCATGAAGCTCGCGGTCGCGACGTGCGCGCCCCGTCCCGGCCGGTTGGGCCCGGCCTTGGCGGTGCCGAGCACCGCGCCGCCCTCGAGGTCGCCCTCGAGCGCCACGACCGTGGTCCCCGGCGGCTGCTCCATCCACAGCGGGCGCGCCTGCTCGGCGGACAGCCCCTGCGGGTAGGCGTACGACCGGCCGTCGGCCACGACCGCGGCGAACACCGGGTACAGCCGTGGCCAGTCGTCGTCGGTCGCCGTCCGGATGATCACCCGCCGAGTCTAGGGAACGACGACGGGCCCCCCGCGGTGTGCGGGGGGCCCGTCGGTGCGGTCGGTCAGGTCACCCGACGGTGATCCGGTCCAGGGCGGGCGCCTGCACCGGCGAGCTCGACCCGAGGTACGCCGTGAAGGCGTCGAGGTCGATCGCGCCCGTGACGGCGTTGGTCCCGCCGGTCAGCACCGAGAACCCGTCCCCGCCGCCGGCGAGGAAGTTGTTGACGGTGACCCGGTAGGTGCTGCCCGGCAGGACCGGCTGGCCACCGATGGTCAGGCTGGCGTCCGGCACGCGCGTGCCGACGCACGGGTCGGTGGCGCTGCCGGTGGTGCCGTTCGAGTCCACCGTGTAGCGCACGGTGTCGGACACGTACAGCGTGCGGCCGGTCTGGAACTGCTGCTCGAGCAGGCACTGCAGCTGCCCGCCGGTGAGGTCCAGCGTCACGAGGTTGTTGGCGAACGGCTGGACCGTGAACGCCTCCTCGTAGGTGACCGGCCCGGCGTCCAGGTCGGCGCGGACGCCGCCCGGGTTCATGAACGCCGCGACGGCGCCCTGCTCGTCGTCGGTGGCCGCGAGCTGGGCGTCGGCGATGACGTTGCCGAGCGTGGACTCGCCGAGCGTGCTGCCGAACAGCGTCTCCTGCGCGCGGGTCAGCGGCTCCGCCGTGGTGCCGACGACCTGCGTGGCGATCGGGCCGAGCGCCTCGCGGTAGCGGGCGATCAGCGCGGTCTGCCCCGCGTCCTTGGCCCCGCGGTCGACGACGACGTTCTCGGCCGTGGCGGTGAGGACGTCACCGGTGCGGCGGTCGATCGACAGGTCGATGTCGGTCACCAGTCGGCCGAACGAGCTCGCGCTCGTCACGAGCTTGCCGGCGATCTCGCAGTTGTAGGCCTGGTGGGTGTGGCCGCTGACGACGACGTCGATGGCCGGGCTCATGCCCTCGGCGATGTCCACGATGGGACCGGTGAGGCCGTTGCAGCCGTTGACGTCCCAGGCGTCCGGCCCGGTCTGGTTGCCGCCCTGGTGGAGCAGCACGACGATGGTCTCCACGCCCCGCGCCTGCAGCTGGCGCGCGTAGCGGTTGGCGACCCTGACCTCGTCCCTGAAGTCCAGGCCGGCCACGCCCTGCTGGCTGACGATCTGCTCGGTGCCCTCGAGCGTCATGCCGATGAAGCCGACCTTGACGCCCTGCACCTTGTGGACCGCGAACGGCGGGAGCAGGGGCTTGCCGGTCTCGGTCACGAAGGCGTTGGCCGACAGGTACTGGAAGTCGGCACCGGCGAACGGGGTGCCGTCCGCGCAGCCGTCGACCGGGTGGCAGCCGCCCTCCTGCAGGCGCAGGAGCTCGCCCGCGCCCTCGTCGAACTCGTGGTTGCCGACGCTGGCGTAGTCGAGGCCGGCCATGCCGAGCGCCTCGATCGTCGGCTCGTCGTGGAAGGCCGCCGACAGCAGCGGCGACGCCCCGATCAGGTCGCCGGCCGCCACCGTGATCGTGTTGTTCTTCTTCTGCTCCGCCGCGAGCTCGCGCAGCTCGGTGGCCAGGTGCTCCACGCCACCGGCGTCGACCGTCGGGGCCGGCGCCGTGCCGACCGCCGGTCCGGTCTGGACCCGACCGCTCGAGCCGCCGGGCGGCTCGAGGTTGCCGTGGAAGTCGTTCAGGGCGAGCAGCTGCACGGCGACCGGCTTGGGCCCGGCGCCCTTGTCGGGCTGGGGGGCCGCTCCGGCGGGGGTGCCCGCCGTGAGGGCCAGCGCGGTCAGGCCGGTCGCGACGGCCGCGGTCGCGGCCGTGCGACGCAGCGCAGTCCTTCTCCTCATCGATGCTCCTGTCGAGGGTGCTCCGTGCGCGTCCGAGGGACCTCGTCCGCGTCGTGCAGCATCGCGGCTCTGCCGCGGTGCGTCGCGCTGGGGCGGGCGTGCCGCCCGCCCGTCAGGACTCCGGGCCCTCCTGCACCTGCGTGCCCCTGCCGCGGCCCTGCACGAGCAGGTCCTTGCCGGGGCCGCCGACGAGCCGGTCGGCGCCGTTGTCGCCGTGCAGGACGTCGTCGCCGAAGCCGCCGAGCAGGACGTCGTCGCCGTTGTCGCCGGACAGCTGGTCGTCGCCGGCGCCGCCGCACAGGACGTCGTCGCCCTGCAGGCCCGTCAGCACGTCGTCGCCGCCGAGGCCCATGATCACGTCACGGCCGCGGGTGCCGATCAGGACGTCGTTCCTGTCGGTGCCGCGCAGCGTCGGCAGCAGCCCCGCGCACCGCTCCTCGAGGTCGATGCCGAGCACGAGCGGGTCGTGGTCGCTGGAGCGGTACGGGTCGGCGGCGTACAGCGCGGGGTCGCCGGTGTACTGGTAGGCGAAGGACTCGACCGCGTTGATGTTCCAGTGGGTCAGGTCGGTGACCTTCTTGGTCAGCTCGCGGGTGGCCAGCGCGTGGTCGAGCGAGCCCGACATGTCGTCGAAGACGTAGCTGTAGCGACCGGGGTCGAGCTCCTCGCCGAGGTCGACGTAGCCGGCCTCGCGCAGCTCCTCGACGGGGTCCTCCTGCGTGTAGGCGTTCAGGTCGCCCATGAGCAGGACGTCGGCGTCACCCGTCGAGGCCACCAGGCGGTCGCCGAACGTCGCGAGCGACGCGGCCTGGCGGACGCGGTCGCCGTTCCAGGCGCCCTGTCCGTCGCCAGTGTCGACGTTGTCGCCCGTCGGCATGCCCGGGCTCTTGGACTTGAAGTGGTTGGCCACCACGGTGAAGGCGTCGCCGTCCTTGGCGAAGGTCTGCGCGATCGGCTCGCGGGCGTTGTACCAGACCTTCTCGTCCACGAGGCCGACCGGGTCGCCGACCGGCTGGACGACGTCGTGCTGGTAGATGATCGCGTTGCGGATCACGTCGCGGTCGACGGCGTAGAGCTCCTTCGGCAGCGGCACGAAGGCCCACTTGTCGTAGCCCGCGTCGGCGTTCAGCCGGCGCACCAGGTCGGCGAGCGCGGTGTCGGCGTTGCCGGGGGTGAGGCCGCTGGAGTCGGTGTCCTCGATCTCCATGAGCGTCACGACCTCGGCGCCGAGCGCCTGGATCGCGGGCACGATCTTGCCGGCCTGCCGCTCGAGCTGAGCGGCGCTGCGGGCGCCGCGGGCGTCCGGGCCGGTGAGCGTCAGGAAGTAGTTGAGGACGTTGAAGGCGCCCACCTGCACGTCGCCGCCGACGGGCTCGGGCGCCGCCGGGCGGGTGTTCTGCGGCGCGAAGACGCCGTCCGCGGTGCCGTCCGCGGGCTGCAGCCGGTACTGGCCGAAGCCCTGGCCGAGCACGAGCGCCTCGGTGAACGTCAGCTCGTCACCCACCCGCACCGGGGTGGTGGGGGACAGGTAGGGCCGGGTGGTCACGCCGACCCGGCTGCTGAGGCCGTCGTCGAGCACGATGCGACGGCGCGCGTTGTCGGCGGCGACCGCCTCGGCCTCGGGGGTGCCGGGGCGGGCCAGCTCGGTCGGCTGCACCAGCAGGCCGCCCTGGGACAGGGTCAGCTCGCCGAAGCTGGTGAGGTCGAACACCTCGCTCACCGTGAGGGTGTCGACCGGGGTGACGAGCATGCCCTCGAGCCGCTCGCGCTCGGCGTCGGTCGCGGGAAGGTCGAGCGGCGTCGCGGCGGGGAGGTCGGCGCGGGTGCCGTCGGCGCAGACCTCGACCTCGTCGCGGGAGGTGATCTGGGTCTGCCCGCCGAACTCCTGGGCCTGCCCGCGCACGGCGACCACGTCACCGAGGTCGACGTCCGCGGGGCTGAACACGAACACGCCGTCGGAGGTGGCCGCGTCGCCGTCGCCGTCCGCGTCCTGCAGGTAGAAGCCGGAGAGCCCGGGCACGTCGCCGACCACGACGCCGCGCACGACGACCTGCTGACCGGCGAGCGGCGTGGTGGCCCCGCTGCCCTGCACGGCGCCGATCTCGGCGGTGGGCGCGAGGTCGCAGACCTCGACGGGGGCGGGCGGCGGCGTGGTGCTGCCGGCGGCGTTGACGGTCCCCCGGGTGGCGGTCGCCGGGCCCGCCCAGGCGAGCGCGTCGGTGGCCGGGGAGTACGTGCGCGAGAGCGACTGGCCAACCGGCTCGGTGCCCGCCTCGGTCACGCCGATGTCGGTGCTCGTGCGCCCGGCCGCAGGGCCGCTGGTCGCGGTCATGACGCCCTCGTAGGAGAGGAACTCGAGGACCTCGGTGCCGCGGACCAGGGCGACGCCGTCGGGGGCGCCGTTCTGCAGGCCGTTGGCGGGGTAGCCGACCACGACCGCGGCCGGGGCGTCGGCCGGGGCCGTCGCCGCCGGCACGGCGTCGGTGTCGTAGGGGGCGCCGGTGCCGCCGTTGTAGAGCACCACGGACAGGCCGGCGGACGACGTCCCGGCCGGCAGCTGCACCTCGACGAACTCGCCGGTGTCGACCCCGTCGTTGTCGTAGTGGATCTCCGACAGGAACGGGGTGGTGGGCGGTGCGGCCTGGGCCGGCAGCGCGGGCACGACGGCCAGGCAGGCGAGGGCGGCGCCGAGAGCGGCGGAGCGGACGCAGGCGGCACGCACGGGACGAACGGGCACGAGGAGGGCCTTCCGGGCTGGGACGGGGCGAGAGCGACCCTAAGCGCACCCGGTGACAGTTCGTCGCTGTCCGTGTGTCCAGCCGGCGACCAGCCGGGGTCAGGCGCGCGCGGTGGCGCCCAGGTGCTCGACCTCGCCCACGGCGTCGAGCAGGCGCAGGACCTCCTCCGAGCAGTGCTCCAGCCGCAGCTCGGTGCCCTGCCCGACGGCGGTGTGCCGTGCGTCCATGAGCACGCGCAGACCGGGGGCGTCGAGGAACCGGACGGCGGACAGGTCCACGACGAGCCGCGCCGGACGGCTGTCGAGGACGCGCTCGAGGCGGTGCTGCAGGGCGAGCTCCCCGCCGATGGCGACGTCGTCCTCGCTCGGCCGCAGGACCACGTCGACCTCGTCGGACAGGGTGGCGCTGGTGGTCATGGGGGCTCCTCGGGGAGGGTGCGGACGCGCAGCCTGCCAAGGCTGTGTGGCGCCCCGGCGTCGCCCAGGTGTCAGGGGCGTGACGCCGTCGCGCCGTGCGCTCAGGCCGCGCGCCGCTGCTCGACCGCTGCGGCGACGGCGGGCGCCAGGGCCGCGGCGATGACCGCGTAGCCGGCGCTGGACGGGTGGAAGCGGTCGGCGGCGAACAGGCCGGGACGGCTGGCGAAGGCCGCCGAGGTCGCCGCGTCGACGTCCGCCACCCGGCCGCCCTCGCGCACCGTGACCCGCACCTGCGCCTGCCGCAGGGCCCGGCTGCCGGCGGCGACGAGCGCCTTCATCGCCGGGGGCACGTGCGGCACCGCGCTGAGGTCGGGCGCGGGGGCGAGCACCACGTCGGCACCGGCGGCGCGCAGCGCGCGCACGGCGGCCTGCAGGTCGGCCGCGGCCGCGTCCGGCGGCACGAGGTGGGTGAGGTCGTTGGCGCCGATCACCACCACGGCCAGGTCCGGCCGCCAGGGGACGGCGCGCCGGACCTGGGCGGCGAGACCGGCGCTGCGGGCCCCCGGCACGGCGACGACGCGGAGCTCGGCCTCGACCCCGCCGGCGGCCAGGGCAGCGACGAGCCGCGGCCCGAGCGCGTCCGCCGGGCGGGAGGCGCCGGTGCCGTGGGCGATGGAGTCACCGAGCAGGACGAGGCGCAGCACCTCCGGTCCAACGCGCCGGGAGGCGGCGGCATGCCGGGCAGGGGCGCGCCCGGCAGGGTTCGAACCTGCGACCTGCCGCTTAGAAGGCGGCTGCTCTGTCCAGCTGAGCTACGGGCGCGGGGCACGACGGGGGGCCGGGGCCGCTCCGTCGTCGCTCCTGGGGCTGAGTCTGCCCGATCCGGGCGGTCGAGGGGCCCGGTCCACAGGCGGCGTCGGCCAGGCGCGGCTCCGGGACGACGACGGGCACGTGGTGGTCCACCCGGCCGGGTGCCGCCGACCCCCTGTGCACCCGCGCCTGAGCGCCGTGCGGAGCTCGGGCGCTCAGGGGAGGAAGGCCTGCTCCAGGTCCACCAGCCCGGTCTCCAGGCCCGCCAGCATGCGCTGCAGGTGCGGCACCGTGAGGCGGCAGCCGATCAGCCCGAACTGCATCTCGCCCGCGTAGCTCGCGACGGTGATGTTGAGCGCCTGGCCCTGCGACGGGATCGACAGGGGGTACTGCCCCTCCATCCGCGCGCCGTTCCAGTACAGCGGCTCCTTGGCCCCCGGCACGTTGGAGATCACCAGGTTGTACGGCGGCCGCGCGATGCGGCTCGTGGCCCGGAGCCCGCTCAGCGCCAGCGGAGCCATGACCGCGGCCGACAGCGCGCCGACCTGTGCCGGCGAGAGCCCCCGCAGGCCTGCCTTGCCCTGCCGCATGGACGCGCGGATCGTCAGCAGCCGCTGCTGCGCGTCGGCCGTGTCGGTGGCGAGGTTGCACAGGATGGCGCCGACCGCGTTGCCCGCCTCCTCACCGCCGCCCGCGGCGCGCAGGGACACCGGCGTCATGGCGATCAGTGGCGTGGCGGGGAGCGCGTCGAGGGACAGCAGGTAGCCGCGCAGCGCGGACGAGCACATCGCCAGGACGACGTCGTTGATGGTCGCGTCGGCGGCCCGGGCCACGGTGCGGATCCGGTCCAGGGACCACGCGTCGCCCGCGAAGCGCCGCGAGGCGCTGATCGGGCCGTTGAGCATGCTGCGGGGAGCCTGTCCGGGCAGCGCGACGTTGCGGTCCTGCAGCGCCCGGCCGGCGATGCTCAGCACGCGCGGCGGGAGGGTCACGGCGTCGGCGGCGAGCGACAGGGCCAGGCCGGGCACGGCGCTGAGCCCCGGGCCACGGCTCGCCCGGGGCTGCTCGTCGCGGGGCAGCGCCTCCCACGGCAGGCGGGTCTGCGCCTCGGGCGACGGGTCGAGGCTGCGCTGCAGGAGCCGCGTCGCCGAGATGCCGTCCATGAGGGCGTGGTGGATCTTGGTGTACACCGCGAACCGGTCGCCCTCGAGCCCCTCGATGAGGTGCGACTCCCACAGGGGGCGCTCCCGGTCGAGCAGCGTCGCGTGCAGCCGCGACACCAGCGCGAACAGCTCCCGGACCCGGCCGGGCCGGGGGAGGGCGGAGTGCCGGACGTGGTGCTCGATGTCGAGCGAGCGGTCCTCCGACCACGCCCACTGCCCGAAGGTGAGCGGGCTGCGGTAGGCACGCCGCCGGAAGGCCGGCGCCACGTCGGTGATCTGCAGGGACCGGCGGTAGACGTCGGTCAGCCACTCGGGCCCGGCGTCCGGCGGCAGGGCGAACACCTGCAGCCCGCCCACGTGCATCGGCTGCTCGCGCGACTCGGGGATCATGAACATCGAGTCGGTCACCGGCATGAGGGCCATGGGCGTGTCCGTCCGTCGGAGGCGCGCGGTGCCCCTCGTGGCGTGACGGTAGCGACCGGGACACCGGCGGGGCGCCGCCGGGTGGCCGGGACCGTACCGGCGGGCACTGCCGAGCCGTCGGGCACGCGTCCACAGGACGCGGCCCCGTCCACAGCCGGCCTGCGACGGGTGCGGGGGACGCCGCCCCGCCGCGAGGGTCCGGGGGCAGCCGGTGGACCGCCACCGGACCCGATCCCCGGAGGACCCCGTGCACGAGCCCTACCTGACCGTCGTCGGCCACGTCGCCGGCCCGCCGCGCCTGCGCACCACGCCGACCGGCGTCTCGGTCGCCGACTTCCGCATCGCGAGCACCCCGCGCCGCCACGACCGCACCGAGGGCACGTGGAGCGACGGCGAGACCATCTGGTTCGGGGTTGCCCAGCGCGTCCCCGCAGGTCCGACCGCTCAATCTAGGCGCTGGCCTGCGCCGTTACCGTCTTCATCTGTCACGACCTGTCATCCGCCGGCCCGGCCTGATGGGGGCAATCAGTGGGGTCGTGTGGGCACCCTGTGGGCATGACGGACGCCCATCACGGGCCGCCGCGGCGGGGGCCCGCCCGAGGTTGCAGGCGACCCCGCTGAGTGCCGAAGTCCCCTCGGTGCGTGTGTTGACGGCCCACGGGGGGCGGGACGAAGGCGGCCTGTCCAGCGCGGCTGGGGCCAGCCAAGCAGGCTGCTGGACCCCCTCGCCACCGACGGCCGGTGGACGGCCGACCGGCTCCCGCCGGTCGCGGTGCTGTCCGGCCTGAGCCGAGCGGTCGATCCAGCCGCTCTGCAGGTAGCAGTGCGAGACGCCATGCTCGCTCGCGCCGACCAGATCGCTGGCCCTCCGGCGCTGCCATGGGGACAGCGAGTCGTCCTCGAAGCGCTGCGGGGGTTCGACGATGATGTCCTCGTGGCCGCAGCCCCGCGAGTCCACGACTTCGTCGCGGCGGTCGCGGCCAAGAGGTAGGGCTACCAGAGCTTCAGACTGAAGCCCTTCCCGAGCCGCAGGCGGGCACCTCCCCGGCTGTTCAGCGTGAGCCGTCCTATGCGGCGGCTCGCACTGACACCGGACTTGCTGACGTTGGCCCAGGTGTTCCGGCTGATCGGGAGGCGGCGGCGAAAGAGCAGGTTCATCCGCGGGATGCTACGAGCGCCGCGAGTGGCCGGCACACACGTGCCGCCGGTGCTAGCTGGGTGCCGACCTCGCCCGCGGCCGCAACCCAGCCCGGGCTCGACAGCAGGCCGAGTAGCGCGTTCGGCGGGCTGCCAAGATGGCCAGCATGTCGCCCCCGCCCTCGAGCTCGGACCCGCTGGCCGGTGCTCTGATCGGCAACGAGGCAGTGGTGGCCCGGGGTGGCCACGGCGTACCGCGGACGGCGCGTGTCGTGCCGGTGGACGAAGGGCCCGGCCCAGAATCACCTGACGTGGGAGCCGGCGGAGCAGGTGCGGCGGGTGGACTTCGGCAAGCACTAGTTGAACCCCTGCGGTGGGTTACTCCGCGGGAGCGCGCAGGACGACGAACTCGGCAACGAGTTCCGCCATCGGCTTGCGGAACTTCTTCCGCCCGGCGTTGCCGTCGGGCGCGCCCTTGATCAAGGCATGCGCGGCCGCGCACGCGTGCGGCCCGTCCGGCGGGTCAGGGTCGCGCACAAGGGCCAGCGGAAGGTCGAAGGCGCGGACCTCACGCGCGAGGAAGGACACCAGGGAGTGTTGGTCGTAGCCGATGAGGACGTCCTCCTCGGTGCGAGGGATGGTGTCGAGCACCGAGCGCAGGAAGACCGAGACCCCGTCGCTGGCATCTTCGAATGCGGCGCTGCTGGGTCTGTAGCGAGCCTGGTTGCTGTCGTAGACCACTTGATCAAGGTGTACACGTCGCAGCAGGCGTTCGAGATCCTCGATGCTGGTGTCGTCATGCGCACCCGGCGGTGCCACCGCCTAGGCGATCGACTGGAGGAGCAGAGCCAGGTCCTCCCGGCGGGCGGCGAAGTGATCGGCCCACTCGATGAGGCCGTCGGCGGACGCAGCATCGATCCAGACCTCGCCTAGGGGCGACAGGGAGACCTCGATGTCCCACCCTCCCTGGTGCCACTCGAGCTGGAGGCCGCCGTCGACCAGCGGGACGACCTGCGGGACGGGGCCTTCCGCTGTCGGCATGACAAGAGCGAGCACTGCGTTCACCGCGTTCTCTGCCAGGCGTGGCTCGATGCGGGCCGACGGCGATCCGCGCCAGTTCGTCCCCAGCTCGAGCAGGGTCGCCAGTCGACGCGTCACCGGAGCGACCCACGGGGGTGCATCACCGGTGATCTGCAGAGGCGAGGTGGAGGTGGAGGTGCGGTAGAAGGCGCGGGGGTCGTCCCAGTGGCGGCCGTCGGCAGCGGCGGGCGTCCGGTTCAGCATGACTACGTCCTTCCCCATCGCTCGTGCATCTGCTCGCTGGTGACGCTGACGAACGATGAAGTGATGATCTCGTGCCCGTCGTCGAGGACCTCGAGCGTGCCATCGAAGCTCGCTTTTCGGGGTCGTCCACGCACGGTCAGTGACAACGCCATCGCCTTCTCCCCGTTCCAAGTGCGGGCGGTGTCCAGGCTCACGTACAGCCGGCCATAGGGCTGCCCGGCACGCTCGAGCACGTACCGCTGGTACAGGTGGAGGTCCTCCGGAACCTCGGTGACCAGGTCGGTTGCAGCTGGTAGCCACTGCAGGTTGAGGGCCGCCGGCACGTCGGCCACCTGGTGCCAGCCGACGCCCACCGGGAGGTGATTTACGTAGGCGATCTCGGCCTGTCGCGGCCGCAGCTCCCCGAGCTCCTGCTCCTGCACGATCCGTTGCCAGGCTGAGTACACGGCGTTGAAGCGACCTCGGACGTACTCGTACCGCGGGTAGGGAGCGCCGCCCGGTGTTGCGCTCCAGAGCACTGTGAGCTGGTCGTCCTGCAGCTCAACAGCTTCCGCCTGGTCCGCCGAACGCAGGGCTACCCGGGTAGCCCGTGGACGGTCGAAGAGCGCCACGTCGAAGGCCGTCGGCTCGGGCTGGGTCCCGAACTCCTCCACCGCCGCGGGCTCGCGGTACAGGTCCTCGACCGCGGGGTAGGCGCGGGGCCCGCCAACCTCTGCCCACAGCAGACCGGCGTGAGCGCTGCGAAGTTTCGGGAGTCGGTCGTAGCTGATCGAGAGGCGCACCTCGGTCACCGGCGGCCTGTCGAAGTGTGGGCGGGCCGCGAGGGTCACCGGGCCACCCTCTCCCTTGCTCGATGCGCGACTACTTCAGGCTCAGTCGTCGGACCTTAGCCCTCCGCCCTTGAACAAGCCTGCGGGGGAGTCCCGTGCCGAGCTCGTGCTAGCCGTCGCCTCGAACGCGCGGCCCGCATGGTGCGGCTCGACCCGCGGGTGCCGATCGAGGTGTTCGCGCGCCGGTGGAACGAAGGGCCCGGCGCAGAACTACCTGACGACGTGGGAGCCGGCGGACAACGGGTGGCGGGTAGGCAGGCACGACGAAGCGCCCCCGCCCAGCGCCTCCGGGGAGGGCTGAGCGGGGCTCTGTCGTGCGGCATCGGGGCTACTGGTGCTGGACGCGGACTCGAGTCCGGCTTCAACGTCGACGGCGACGGCTGGTCCGTCGGTCACCCCGTCAAGACGACCGCGGACGCGATCGCGGCTGCCATCGGCGGGACGGTCAGCTAGGCGCTGGTGCCGCTCAGGCCGACGTTCCGCCGCGGTACTCCCAGTGCCACGGCTCGGGCTTGCTGCCGCTCTCCCGCGCCCACTCGGGCAGATCCCACCCGAAGCGGCCGGCGTTGGCGCGCATCCACTGGTGCTGCACGGTCCCGAACGTCTGGATGCCGCCGCCCAGGTCGACGGCGATCCCGAGACCGTGGTTGCTGGTGCCGGGGACCGCGCACATGTTGCCCTTGCGGGCGTAGCAGTCCCGCTGGCCGGCGAGGTCACGGTAGGAGTCGGTGACCGACGGCCGGGCGCCCATCGCCTGCCCGTACGCCTCGGCCAGCTGGAGCCAGGAGGCCGCCGCATCGGGCCGCAGCCGGTGGCCGCCGCCGATCGGCGCGAGGGCGCTGTCAGGCAGCTGGCCGTTCGGGTGGTCGCCGGGCTTGTAGTCCGCGGGCAGCACGTCGCCGCCGCAGTCCGCCGCCGCAGCTGCATCGGCCTGCAGGCCGACGTCGCCGAGCTCGGCCATGAGCCGGCGGGCGAGCGGCTCGTCGTCGGCGTACGCCTGCGGGAACCCGGAGCGCTGCACAGCCTGGGCGGCGTCCGTCACCGACATGCGCGCCCAACCGTCGACCTGCGCCAGCGCGCTGTAGAACGCCCTGGCGGCGTGCGGCGGCGTGCGAATCTGCTCGGCGGTGCCCCAGCCCTGCGACGGTCGCTGCTGGAACAGCCCGAGGCTGTCGCGGTCGCCGTAGTCGAGGTTCCGCAGGCCGGACTCCTGCAGCGCGGCGGCGAGGGCGATGACCTGCCCGTAGGCGGGGATGCCCCGCTGGGTGCCGACGCCGATGATCGTGCGGGCGTGCCCGGCCTGCTCGGCGGTCACCCCAGCAGGGCCCGGGCCGGACACCGGCCGGTAGCCGGCCTCGATCGTGCCGGGGGCGGTGGCGCAGCACCCGGACACCTGCTGCGCGGGCGGGAGCTCATCGGTCGGTTCGACGGTGGGGGCCGGCTCACCGTCGAGGGCGTTGCGGAAGGTGCCGTAGGCCTCGCCCAGCTTCAGCGCGACGGCGTTGACGGTGTCCTGCAGGTCCTGGGCGTCGGGTTCCCACTCGGAGGCGGCCTTGGTCGCGGCGCCGGCCCGGTGAGCTGCGCCGACGATCCCGCCTTCGAGCTCGGGGGCACATGCGGCGCCGCCCGGGATGATGAGCGCGCCGCCCTTCTTCGCCCCGCCCCACAGCTGACCGGGGGTGGCGATGTCGAACAGCAGGCAGAACAGCACGACGATGACGATGGTGCCGGGGACGGCGAGGACGGCGCTGGCTGCGCGGGCCGGTGAGGTGAGGATGCGGAAGACGCCGCGGGTCGCGCGGAACGGCAGGGTGACCAGGCGGCGGGTGGTGCGCAGGGTCGCGCGGGCGATCCGGAGACTGCGGCGTGCGCCTCGGCGGGCCCGGTTGATGCGGCGCCGCGCGGGGCGGGTGCGGCGTCGCAGTGCCCGCCGGGCCTTGCGGCTGACAGCGTCCTTGGCGAGCGAACCGAGCGTCTCGTCCTTGCGGGGTGTCCGGTGCTTGCTGCGCACGGCCGGCCGGTAGCCGGGCCGACTGGGGTCATGCCCGACGAAGACGTGCGCGCGCTGGCTGCACTTCTCGGCGACTCGGCGGACGGCGTCGAGGATGTCGACGTGGTCGTGGACGGTCACCTGACGAGCACCACTGCGAGCGCGACCAACGGACACACGTCGCACGCGAGCCGCCAGGGCAGGTACCTCACGCCGGGCTGCCGTTCTCAGCCCGGTTGAACAGCGGGCGGGCCTCACCGGTCCGGCCCTTGATGACGTCGGACTCCAGCGCCTTCGCCTCCTCGCGTGAGCTGAGCCACTGCACGGTCCGCCGGCCGCCCTGCTCGTAGCGCCAGAACCACCAGTCCTTGTCCCGGTCGGCGGTGTGCTGCGCGAGACGGATGTCTGGGTCGAACGCGATCCCCACGTACAGCAGGGCACCGTCCCGGTCGTACAGCCGGTAGACGGCGCACCGACGGCCACCGGCGCCGGGCCAGGTCATGCGCTGCCCGTGGCGGCGGTCGTACCGCACGGCTACGAGGAACAGCCCGGCAGCCGCGGCGACGACCAGGACCCACGGATGGGTGACGACCCAGCTGTAGAGCAGCCACAGCCCGGCGAGCAGGACGAGGAGCAGACCGCGGGCGAACGGCCCGCCCCGTCGGCCGCCGATGACCGAGCCGAGGAAGGCGCCGAGGAAGCTGCTGGTCGTGGTGCGCCTCACGGGCTGGCCTTCCGCAGGGACGTGACGTGGTCGGGGGTGCCGTTCTGAGCGTGCGCGAGGGCCTCGAACCCTGCGCTGCGCAGGGTTGACCCTGTGGGTGCGCAGGGTGCGAGGCTGTTCTGCGCAGGGTCTGCGCAGGGTTGCGGGAGGTGTCGCGCAGGGTCGTGCGCAGGGTCGAACTGCCACGCGACGGTCCTGCCGCCGGGTCGGCGGCGCACCGGCTGGTCGACGCTCATCCGGGCGAGCGCGATCCCGAGGCTCTCGCGGCTGGCCGGCCGGACCTGCTCGGGGAGCCGCTCGAGCAGTACCGACGCGGGGACACCGTCGAGGCCGTGGACGTGCGCGTCAGCGAGCAGCCGCAGCACCTCGGACTCGAGCGTCACCGGCCCGGCCTTGACGAGGTGCAGGACGGGGGCGGCGTCGAGGTCGACCCGCGGGCGGGCGGGCTTCGGGCGGCCCTGCGTGACCCGGGCGAGGGCGGCCTTCCACTCGTCGGCCGGGAAGTGGTCGAGGTCGACGGGCTGCAGCTCCTTGTCGGTGAGCAGCAGCGCCTCCCCGCGGGCGGACGGCAGCGCGACACCTCTCGGCGTGACGCCGAGGATCAGCTTCGAGTCCTGCGGGTCCCGGGTCCGCAGCGCCAGGAGCTCGGCGAGCACAGACCTGACGCCGGTCGGGAGGCTGAGAGCGTCCGGCTTCTGCGTCGCGATCTCCAGCACGACGTTGACGGACCGGCAGAGCTTCGCGATCCGCTCGAGCGCGTCGTCGATGCGAGGTCCGGCCTTCGCGTCGGCGCCGGACCGGATCTCCTGCAGCTCCTCGAGCAGCACGAGGACGCCCGGCCAGCCACCGGCCGGTTCGCGGTCGGACGCGACGTTGCGCTCCTTGACGATCTGCAGCACCTCCTCGAGGAGGTCGGCGAGCTGGTCCCCTGCGTCGTCGTCGGTGCCCCACACCCATCGGACGGCGTGCGGGGTGACGGCGCTGTAGTCGGCGCGGCTGCCCTTGCCGTCGCAGCCGTACAGGCTGGTGGTGGGGTCGGCGAGGAAGTGCAGCAGGACGCTGCGCAGGTGGACGGTCTTGCCCTGGTCGGGCATCCCGCCGGTGAGCCCGTTCCGGCCGCGGGTCCGCTTGCTGACGACGTCGCCGCGGGGGGTGAGGCCGATGCGGTACGGCTCCTGCCAGCGGGTCCGGTCGATCTGCAGCATCGGGCTGGGGACGGGCTGCCGGTCGATGGCGCGGCCGGCCCACAGGTTGACGACTCGTGCGGCGTCGGCGGGGTCGTGGTCCACGACCAGCAGTCGCTCGGGTAGGTCGAGCGCACCGGCGAGGGGGAGTGCCTTGTCCCGGACGTGCTTCCACGTCTTGCCCTCGGGCAGCCGGACCTTGCACCAGGCGCCGCGGTCGTCCCGGCCGATGAGCCCCTTGGTGCCGGGGATCGGCTCGTACCCGAGCATCGGGGCGGGCTGGTCCTTGCTGGGCCGGTCGAGGATGCCGGCGGCGAGCATGGCCCGGACGAGCCGGTCGTGGCTGAGCAGGTCGCGCTGCGGCTCGGGGGCGGGCGGTGCCTTGCGGACGAGCAGCACTTCGAGGAACGCGAGCGCGACGAGGGCCGCCCACAGGCGGTGCAGGGTGATGGTGGCGAGCCAGCAGAGCGCGGACGCGAGCATCACGCCGAGGCCGGTGGTGACGACGGTCTTGCGCGCGGACAGCCACCCGGCTGGCCCGCCCCGCCGGTAGCGCAGCCACCCCTGCCGGCCGCCGACGGCCGCGACTGCGGCGATGAGCAGCGGCGCGAGGTAGTGCAGGGCGATGAGGGCGGCGAGGAGCAGCACGGCGGCGAACGGCCACCGGTCGGTCTGCAGGGCGGGGCCGATCGTCTTGGTCCAGCTGGCGCGCGCGACCTCGGACGGCAGGAGCGGCGGGTGGTCCGCTGGGCGGCTGACGCGGACGAGGTCGGACGTCATGGACTAGTTGCCGCGGCGGGCGAGGTCCTGGCCCTGCTTGAGGTAGTCGCCGCTCTCCTCGGCGATGACGGTGCCACCGCCGATCATCTGGAGGCCGGCCCCGAAGCCGGCGCGCATCAGGCCGATGCCCTGCGCTCCGGCGCCGACGAGGACGAGGACGAAGCTGATGGTGAGCAGCCAGGCGATGGGCTTGGGGACGTGAGACACGGGGGTGCTCCTTGGGGGTGACGGAGAGGTGACGCCCCGCAACATAGTCCACCGGACTAAGTTGTGATAGCAGGGCCTACGTCGCAGGATGATCGTCGGGCGGTACCGTTTGGGCGTGAACCCGCCGCGCACTGGTCGTCCTCGCGTCGAGAGCCCGCGGTCGGAGTCCATGACGGTGCCGATGACGGCCGAGGAGAAGAAGCTCGTTCAGGAGGCGGCCGCGAAGGTCGAACGGACCCCGACGGACTACGCGCGCAAGGCCGCGTTGGACCAAGCCCGCCGCGACCTCGACGCCTGACCCCGGACACGACGAAGCGCCCCGCTCAGCCCTTCCTGGGCCGAGCGGGGCGCTTCGCTGCGTTGCGACCTGGTGTCAGGTGCTGCTCTGCCACCAGTCACCGGGATCGTCCACAGCCTCGGGAGGCTCCAGCTGGCGGTAGTAGTCCCTGAGGATCTCGATCGGGATCTCGTGGGCGCCGAGCTCCCGTGCTCGCAGCCCTACGCGGGCGTCGCGCCAGGGTTGCTCGCGATGCGTGAGCTCGGACAGCTCTTGTCCCTTGAGGAAGCCGTACCGGTCTCCCACGAACTCCAGCGTGTCGGCGGCGGCGTTCTGCTGCAGGACCCGGTCTGCATCGCCGAGTCGGACCGTGGCGTCCACCTCGTACTTCCCGGCGTGCCGCGCGAAGAGCTCCTTGACCACAGGCCCGTTGGGCCACGCGAGGATGGGCTCCTTGAACAGCCGGGTGTCATACATCGCCAGGTGCTGGGCCTGCGCGTAGTAGCAGAGCTTCTGGAGCTTGTACGTGTCGAGCTGGCCGAACTTGCGCAGGAACGCGGCCGCGACGTCCAGCACCGACACCGGCTCGACGGCCTCGAGCATGGGCGGCCGGTAGGCCATGTCCAGCACCTGGTCGGCCGGCTCGTCTTCCTCGTAGAAGTCGACGGCCGCGTCGTAGCCCAGCGCGTTCGTCATGCCCGCCATGATGCCCGCAGTGAGCCGATGGCACCACCACCGCAACGCTACGGCGCGGTCACGGCCGGTAGGCGCTGGCGAGGTAGTAGACGTCCACCTCGTACTCGTGGGGCACCAGGACGGCCAACACGCGCTCGCGCTCGATCTGCAGGTGCACGTACAGCCGCGGTCCTCGCTCGGTCTGCTCGCGCGTCCCGCGCAGCCCCGGCCTGCACTCCAGAGCCTCACGCAGATCGTTCACGCGGAGCCCGTGACGGTTCGAGATCTTCTCGTAGGTCCTCTGGCTCACCAGCAGCGAGGAGATCCAGAAGGGCACGGCCACGGGCGGACGCTTGCAGATGCCAAGCCGCCCCGGCAACCCGGCCCAGGCTGAAGACTTCGCCTGCCGGGGCTAGGCCGCCGGCCGGACGTGCGACGCCGGCTCCCAGGTCAGGTGCTGCCGCCGCCGGCCCCTTCGACCAGCGCACGCTCAGCCGCGCGCCGCGGTACGCGGTCGCCTCGCCGGGCCACCACTGGCGACGCGGCCAGGTGGTCCGCGATGGTCCGGTACGCCCGACCAGCTCGTGGCGGCCGGCGTCGCGACCCGCAGGAGGGGCCCGGACGGAGGCGCTGGAGGCGTACTGCCTGCTGCGGCCGGATCGGCGACTAGGGGCGGGCGCTGACCGTCTTCAGCTACGGGACGCCGCTGCGGTGACGCCGGCTGCTGCCGGGTGAAGAGCGTCGGCAGCCAGCTCGCGGGGGCCCGACTCATTGGCGCCGTCGCCGGGCTTGCGGGACCAGCCGCGCACGTGCGGCCCGCGCACGACGAGCCCCGGTCGAGCACCGACGGCTGAGCAAGATTGCTGGCGTCGTCGAGCGCGAGGCGGGGAACCGGCTACTCGACCAGGGCGAGGACGGGTGCGCTCCGGAATGTCAGACTGCCCCTCGAGGATGTCCGCCAGAGGGGAGGTGACGTAGGCCATGAGCAGCATCACGCTTCTCGGGCGGGGCATCTATGACGCGGACGAGATCGCCAGGCTGGCCCGCGTCCCCCTGCGCGACGTCAGCCGGTGGGCCAGCAGCCCGAGCCACGGAGGCGGTCTGCTCTTCCCCGTCGAGCGCCGCCTGTTCACGTTCTGGGACCTCGTCACGGCGTACGTCACCGGCACGCTCCTGGAGCGCAGGGTGCCTCTGGCCAACATCCGTGAGGCGCGCGACCACCTGCACAAGGTCGTCGACACCCGCTGGCCACTGGCGCACTTCGTGGTCCTGGAAAAACTCGCCAACGTCGGCCAGAACGTGTACTTCGACGAGGGTGATGGGCGCTGGTTCGACGCCACACTGGGCGGCCAGGCTCCCCTGGACACGGTCGTCGAGCCGCTCTTGCATCGCCTTCGCTTCGCCGACGACGGCCTGGCGTCGTCCTGGCGCCCGGAGGACGGCATCCTCTTGCGTCCAAGCGTGCAGGCAGGCGCTCCCTGCGTGGAGGGGACGCGAGTGTCCACCCGACTGCTCGCTGACCTCGTCGAGCAGGGCGAGGCGCCCGAGGACCTCGCCGACGACTACGAGCTGCCCATCCTGGCCGTACAGCGCGCCCTGAAGTACGAAACTGGACTGGCCCTGGTCGCCTGAGCCGCCGGCGTCCGCAGGTTCGGCTCCTGTTCGACGAGGACGTCTCCCCCAAGGTCGCCCGCGCCTTGTACGCGCTGGACTTCCACGTGCACCACGTCGGCGGCCAGCACCAGCCGCCCAAGAACAGCACGGACGAGGAGGTCCTCGCGCACGCGCAGCAGAGCCGGCAGGTGATCGTCACCAGCAACCACGACATGATCATGCTCTGTGGGGAGCGCGGGGCCAGCGTCGTGTGGTTGGACCCGCACGGCCAGCGACTCAGGATCGACCAGCAGGCGCTCATGGCGTTCAAGGGCATCGACGCCTGGTGCCTGCTGCTGGGCCAGGCCGAGACACCTGTGTGCCTTCGCGTCCTGCGGACCAAAGTGCACGTCCTGCCCGTCGAAGACGGAGCTGCGCTGGCGGAGAAGCGGTACCGCGAGATCAGGCAGCGGCAGGCGTTCAAGCGCGCGGCTCGACCACTGCTGCAGCAGCCGTTTCCGAGTGCGGCGTCTACAGAGCACGCCGAAGAGCCCCCGCCCAGCGCCTCCGGAGAGGGCTGAGCGGGGGCAGCGGGGGCGCGGGTCTCAGATGTTCGGGGCGCCGCTGGACTGCTTGATGATGTGGGCCTGGGCGACGTCGAGCACGGACAGGGGCTCGACGGAGACCATGGCCATGCCCTCGTCGAACTGCTGAAGGACGACCTCGATCGGCTCGTCGTCCTCGTAGAAGTCGGTCATGGTGCCGCCCGGCTTGGCGTAGCCGAAGGTGCTCACGCCTTCATGATGCCCGCGAAGGAGTTGGATCACTCGTCGTCGAACAGGGACGCTTGATCAATGGGCGCTTGGCGGCGGGGCTGTTCTGTCAAACGACGCGAGTAATATTTTCCTCGCCAGAGTGGTAGGAGGTCAGCCTCCAGCCCTGCGGCAGAGCTAGGCCGGCTGGATCCAGGCGGCGATGTGACTCAGGACTATGTGTCGTCATCCCGCTCACGATGCCTGCTCGACCTTCACCGGGTTGGCCGCCCGGTTGATGACCTGCACAGCCTGCGGGGTGCTGTCGTTGGGTGTCTTGGCGAGCAGCGCCCCGATGGTGCCGAGCGCGGCGACGGCGAGGGTCTCGAGGATCGTCGGGACGTCCTTGTCGTAGCCGGCGAGCAGCGCGATCGCGACGACGCACAGGAGCAGCGTCATGCCGAGGAAGCCGACGACGGTGAGGAACGTGCCCTGGGCGGTGGACTTCACGGGGCCTCCTGAGCGGTGAGGTACCAGGCGTAGGTGCGTTCGGCCTCAGCGCGGGCGCGCGGCGGCGGGATGGGGTCGGGCTGCCGGCGCTTGCCGGTGAGGTGGTAGAGCCACGCGTGCACGGCCTCATGGCAGTTCGAGCAAAGCCACGCCAGCTCGGTGTCGCGGATCTGGCCGTACACCTCGTTCTGCATGTAGGCGGGGTGGCGGTGGTGGCCTTCGGTGATGACCACCGCGGGGTAGTGCGGCCCGTAGAGCTGGCACGGCCGCTCAGCGGCCGGCGCGCGGGTTACAGCGTCCACGTGCGCTGCTGCCAGGTGCTCGCCTGCAGCTGCGGGTGCTGCTGCGAGTAGGGGCTGCGGCTGATGATGTCCGCCGCGGCGGCGTGCCAGGTCCGCAGCGACGGGCTGGGGCGGCCCGAGCCGGCCAGCACCTGCAGCGCATCGAGGTACGCCCACGACGCCGCACCGCGCGGGCGCCCGCCGATGTGGGCGTCGTAGGACACCTCGTCGTCGCGGCAGCCGGAGAGCAGGGCGACGCGGGAGGGGCGGGGCGTGCCGGTGACGGGGAGCGCTGCGGCCCGCTCGATCCGGACGACATCACTGCCCCATGGCAGGACCTCGATCGGTGAGAGGAACCGGGCGCGGTTGAGGTCCCTGTGCACGCCGTAGGCGACGACCGGGGTGGCGCGCGGCTGCATGAACCGACTGACGCTGCCGCTGTGGCAGGAGTCGGACACGAAGACCACCCGGGCGCCGAACGGCACCTGCTGCCAGATCGCGTGCAGGTGGTCGTCGAGGACCAGGCCGGCGGTGCGGTAGTCGACGGGCACCAGCGCCTCGTCGCGGCCGTCGGGCTCGTCGCCGTCCCGGTCGGGCACCCAGGTGCCGTGGCCGCTGTAGGTGACGAGGAGCCGGTCGCGGTAGCGCAGGCCCGTGACGGCGTCGGTGAGCTGCTTCAGCAGCGTCTCGCGGGTCGGCTCGCGGTGCAGCGCGGGCAGGTAGCCCAGGCCGTGCGCGGCGAGCGCCCAGTCCTCGGCGTCGTTCACGCACCCGGCGAGCTCCGCCGACGTGCCCGGGTAGTTCGCGCCGAAGTGCAGCGACCGGCGGGCGCTCACTCGCGCACGCGCAGGAGCTTGGCCCAGGTCGCCGCGTCGGTCTTGCCGGTGACGGGGACGTCCGCGTCGTTCTGGAACTCGCGGAGCACCTTGGCGGTGCCGTCGCCGAGGATGCCGTCGACCCAGGCGGCGAGGGCGCTGGGGGTGCGGGCGAGCTTGGCGTGCAGCGCCGGGCGCCGGGCGACGAGCAGGCTCTGCAGCGTCTGCACGTCCTCGCCGCGCGATCCGACCTGGAGCTGGGGGAGCTTGGGCACGTTGACCTCCGTGTACGTCAGGGGCGGGGTGGGCGCGGCCGGGGGCGCGGGGGTGGGGGCGCACAGCTCGAACCAGCGCTCCCACGGGAAGCGCATGCCCGGGTCGGAGCGGCGACCGGGGTCCCGGTCGCCGTGCTTGATGAAGCCGGCCAGGCCGGCGTCGGACTGGGCCTTCGTGAGCCGCCGCAGCGGGGTCGTCGGGTAGTCGTGGCTGGTCAGCCACGCCTGCTGCCGGCGGAACGCGACGGCGCCCTGTCGCAGGAAGGCGTCGCGGCGCTCTGCGGTGAGCTTCGGCCAGTCCGCGGCGGCGAGCGCCCACGAGATCGACAGGGACCAGGCGTTGCTGCCCGTCCCGTCGTGGTACGCCTCGTCGCCGTACCGCACGAGCTGGAGGGCGCTGTCGCTGTCCACGAGGTCGTGGTAGGAGCCGGCCTCGCGCCGGGTGCGGATGAAGTTGGCGACGTTCTCGGCTCCGGTGTCGGGCCCGACGGTGTCCATCACCGACTCGGCGGTGTGCAGGACGGTCAGGCCGCTCGGGCGCGAACGACGCGGGGACCGGAACTGCGACCGTGCGGGCGCGTTCTTGATCAGGTATGGCAGAGCCACGGTGCCTCCTGGGCAGGGATGGGAGCCGGCCCGCAGGTGCGGGCCGGCGGGTGCTCAGCCGTGCGTGTCGCTGCGCCGGTCCTTTGAGCCGGCCGGCCGCTCCATGATCTTTCCGATCAGGTGGCGCAGCTCGGCGATCTCTTCCTCTCGCCGCCGTAGGTCGGCGCGCACAGCTTCGATCTGGCGGTCGCAGCGCTCCTGCATCGCGGCGAGCTGCGCGTCGTGACGTTTCTGCATCGCCTCGACGTCGGCCCGCGGCACGAAGTCCCGCCGGTCAGCCAACTCTTCCTCGCGCTCGCGCTTAGCCCGAGCGGTCCGGGTCTCGCTCAGCTTGGAGTAGCCAGTTACGACCGCGCCGAGCATCGCGATGAGACCCGCCACCAGGGCTGTGATCTGTTCCGGGCTCACTCGCCCAAGACCGTTCGCTTGGCTGCCCGATCGATCCGGGCCTTCCAGTTGAAGCGGGCGACCCATACGAGGCCAGCGAGCAGCACCACGAGGGCGAGCAGCGAGGCGAACAGGTGCCACGTCGGGGCAGGGTTCCCGATGCGCTCGATCGAACGGGCAGCGTTGATCACGATCAGGCCGGCTAGCCCCAGTGCGGCGAGGCCTGTGCCCAGCAGCTCGGCGTGCACGGGGCGCGGGTCCTCCCGGTAGGTCTTCACCGTCACGTTGAAGGCCACGACGAGCACACCCAACGCGCCGCCGGACAAGATGACGACGAGGGTGCGCGCGAGATCGGACACCGACTCGCTGAGCATCACGCCACCGACAGCACGTTGGCGAACGCGCTACGGATGTAGCCCGGGCAGGTGGCGGTCGCGGCGAGCCTGCGGACCGCGGTGATCTGCGCGGCGGTGAGTGGCAGGACGGGGGTGAGTGGCAGGACGGGGGCGGGGGCGGGGGCGCCGGTGAAGGCGCCCAGGTGCATCGTCATGACGGCTCCTCGACGGTCACGGTCACAGCGGCAGGTAGAAGATCGGCGGGCCGGTCGTCGCGGTCGTCTCGGTGGAGACGAGCGCGCCGACCTGCCCGGGCACGAAGCAGACGGACTCGGCCTGCACGAGGTCGGCCTGGCTGTACGGCGACCGCTTCAGCTCGACGCCGTTGCGGTCGTAGACCCGCGCGGACAGGTAGTGCTGCAGCACGTAGGTCTGCCCGTCGGGCGCCCAGTCGCCGCCGAACTGGTTGCCGGGGTGCTTGCGCGACGTCAGGGTGAAGACGTTGCCGCTGGTGCTGAGCGACGTCGGCCCCTCGTACCACTTGGCGACCAGCCCGGCGTTGAGCTCGTCCTGCGTGCGCTTGGAGGCGAGGAAGCAGCGGCCGGTGACCGGGTCGCACAGCAGGCTCTCGCAGTCCTGGCCGACGCCGTCGGAGAAGCGGACGGGGTAGATCGTCGGGGTGACGGTGACGTTGGCGATCGTGGTCGGCTCCGGGAAGCCGTAGAGCCGCTGGTTGGTCCTGTTCCGGGCGTTGTCGCCGATGTCGCCGACGAGCAGGGTCCCGTTGGGCCCGCGGGTGATGTCCTCCCAGTCGCCCTGCGGCACACCCGCCAGAGTGATCGTCGCGAGGCGCTTGCCGGTCCGGACGTTGACCATCTCGACGTGGTTGGTGCTGCTGTCGTCGTGCACGTAGGCGACGTCGGTGTGCCGGGTGCTCATCACCATGCCGGACACCTCGGTCAACGCGGCGGCCGGCTCGATGTTCGACAGGCGCGTGTACGCGGTCGGCCAAGTCGCGGGGGCCGGCTCGGGCGGCGCGGTCGGCGCTGTCGTCTGGAGCCCGTGCAGGTCGGCGTACTTGCCCCGCAGCGCCGAGTAGATCGGGAGGGTCGTCGCGCGCTGGTGGTCGAGCAGGCCGTAGCCGAACTCGTGCCGGTCGACGTTGCTCGTCGCGGCCAGCGCGTTGCCCTTGCCCCAGTCGTTGTACATGATCGCGGCCTTGACCCGCGGGAAGTCGCGGCGCAGCCGGTCGAAGTAGGCGAGCGTGTAGTCGACGCGCTGCTGCTCGGACACACCGGCCTGCCACGACGGCGGCTCGCCGAGGGCCGAGGGGATCGTGTTGCTGTGCGCGCTGTAGCCGCCCTCAGTGATCCACACGTCGGAGGTGTCGCCGCGCCGGACCATCTCGGCGAACAGGTAGCGCAGGTGGTCCAGCAGGTAGTAGGCGTTCCCGGGGCTGACGGCCGACGGCGGGTTCGTGCCCGGGTAGCAGTGCGTGCCCCACACGTCCCACGGGAAGTAGCCCCAGCCGGCCGCGGCGACCCGCTGGTAGATGAAGTTGTCGAAGTGGAACCGCAGGTCGGTGGCGGCGCCGTTCGCCGACACGGCGTTCTCGGCCTGGCCGCACTTGATGACCTTCGCCGTCGGGTTGCTCGACGCCTTCACCGCGTCGTAGAACACCTTGAGGCAGTTGGCGTAGTGCGCCGGCCGGGGGCCGAGCTCGTCGAAGCCCGCGAGGTTCGGCTCGTTGTAGTACTCGAAGCCGATGATGTTGTCGTAGCCGTTGGCCGGGCTGTACGTCTCGACGAGCCACTTCGCGAACGGCCCGACCGAGTTGGGGTCCTTGGGCAGCACCCGGACGCCGGTGTGCCCGGACTCCCATGTCGGGGTGCTGTTGACGGCGACCATCACCTTGATGCCGCGGTCCCGGAGGTCCTTGAGGCCGTTGGTGAGCTTGCCGGCCCACGGGTCGGTGACGAAGGTGCGCACGCCGTTGATCGGCGCGCGGGGCTCGAAGCCGGACCACTCGGTGTCGACCCGCACGATCGCGGTGTTCATCGCCTGCAGCTTGGCGTTCACGTCCAGCCCGATGGCGCCGAAGCTGCTGCCCTCGCGGTTCCACACGAGGTGCCGGTGGACGCCGCCCATGAGCGGGATCGGGCCGGTCGGGCTCGTGGGCGGCGGGTCGACAGGGGCGGCGACCCGCGGGCGGCGGCGGGCGGCGGCCAGGCCCAGGCGGCGGACGCGGGTCACGCGGCCACGTTCCCCTCGAGCCACCACTCGTTCGGCCCGATCTTCGTCAGCGTCGCGCCCGCCCACTGCCCGGCGAGGGTGCGGCCGCTGCCGTAGGACCGGACGGTCACGGCGCCCTGAGCGCCCAGCGGCAGGCTGGTGCCGAGCGCGAGGTCGTCGTGGTCGACGTACGCCGAGGCGATGACGGTCCCGGACAGGTCGCCGATGCGGACGATCGTCACCGCGGCGAAGGACGAGGTGCCGGACGCCGACGCGACGGGGCTGCCGGTGCCGGCCCACCGGCCGGTGTAGACGTTGAGCGTCCACGCGCCGGTCGTGGTGTTGACCAGCACCTCGGTCGTGTAGGTGGTGTTCGCCGCCGGCTTGAAGTTGACCCCGCCGGCGTCCTTGGCGATGCCCACCTGGCCGCCCGCGGTGTTGACCAGGTCGATCTCGCCGGCCTGGTTGTAGCGCACCTCGAAGGCGACGGCGCCGCCGGACTGCACGGCGCGGACCAGCCGGACGTTGTGGTTCATCGGCGCGGTCGGGACCTTCCAGACGTCGCGCACGGCGACGGCCGGCCCGAAGCTCCAGAACCAGCCGATGTACGCGGCGAGGCTGTTCGCGAGCGTCGCGCGCATCCCCATGGTGCCCTCAGCGGCGGCGGCCGCGGAGAAGGTGACGCCCACGACCTCGTCGAACGGGTCGCCGCCCGCGCTGTAGGCGGTCGTCACCGGCTGCCCGTCGGTGCCGCCCTCGAGCAGGTTGCGTCGCACCGCGCTGCTCGCCCCGGACGCGCCGCCGCTGACGGTCAGCTCACCAGACGCGCCCTGCATGAGAGCGAAGGCGCTGCCGACCGGGATCGTCTGGGCGGTGTCGGACGGGCACACGACCGTGCAGGCGGTGGCGCTCAGCGAGCGCAGCAGCCGGTCGGCGTCGGCCGCCACGAGGGTGCGGCTGGTGCCGGAGAACGTCGTGACGGCGCCCGGCACGGCGCTGGCCGGCGGGAGCTGCGAGCCGGGGACCCGGCCGGAGCTGTCCAGGGTCGCGATCCCGACGGTGCCGTTCGCGGTCGGGACGCCCAGCTGCGCGGCGACCAGGACGTTGCCCCACACCTCGCGGATCGCCCGCAGGGCCCGGTGGATGCGGTCGTGGTCGCGCTGGTGGACGACGACACCAGGCCGGGCCTGGTCGTCGCCGAAGGCCAGGTCGACGTCGACCGTGAGGTCGGTGACGGCGTCGAGGGCGGGAGGGGTGGTTGCCACGTGCGGTCTCCTCTAGTAGCCGAGCTCGTAGCCGGAGTAGGTGTCGGCCGTCGGGGTGGGGGTCGGGCCGGTGCCGCTGCCGGCGGCGACGCTCGGGTGCGCCTCGACGACGGCTGCGACCGCCGTCGGGACCGACTGCGGGGTGCCGTGGTAGATCGACATCTCGTAGCCGGTGCCCCACGGCTCGCCCGCCGCCCAGTAGGTGACGTCGACGCCGGCGGCGTCGCACAGGTCGTAGATCAGCTCGCCGGCGCCGTTCCACTGCGCCGAGTCGTCCGCCTTCGGCCAGCCCATCTCGCCGATGAGCCCGCGAAGGCCACGGGCCGTGCATCCGTCGAGGAAGCGCCCGAGCTCGGCGCGCACCCGCGACTCGAGCGTCGGGTAGCCGGCGGCCTTCGCCGCAGTGGTCGCCGACGCGTAGCTGTCGCCGTTGTCGCCGAACACCCCGTTGCCGTCCGGGTCCGGGTAGTAGTGCGCCTCCGGACCGGACCGCAGCACCGGGTCCTTGATCCACCAGGTGGGGTGGATGTCCCAGAACCGCCGGGCGTTGCTCCACTCGTAGCCCGCGACCCACACCCAGTTGCTCGCGCCGGCCGCGCGGATCGCGTCGAGCGACAGCTGCGCCGGGACCTCCCAGCTCTGCGCGGGCGTGCGGGCGTTCGCGACCGTGCCCTGCCGCACCGTGTCGACGTGCACGGTCTGCGTCGTGCCGGTCGGGCTGTCGACGGTGAACTGGACCGCGACGGCCTTGTGGTCGGCCCACAGCGCGTCCGGCGGAGTGAAGGACACCTCGGCCCACGTGCCGGGCGTCAGGGCCGTGTCGGGGCCGGACTGGTAGGCGTAGGAGCCGTTCTGCAGCAGCACCCGGGCCCGCCAGTTGCCGCCGGTCGCCCCGGCGGGCACGAGGACCCACGCCCGCAGGGTCTTCCCGGCCGCCGGGACCATCGTGTTGCCGTTCGAGTCGTTGGCGATGAAGACCTTGTTGGCGGCGTTCGTCAGGTCGTTCGCGGTGACCGCGAGGCTGCCGGCGCCGTCGCGCTTCACCGCGCTGGTCCACGCCACCGTGCAGGCGTCGCCACCCCAGCCCTGCGCCGAGGTGTCGAAGGCGTAGACGACCCGGCCCTCGAAGGCGCCGGACACGGCCGGCAGGTCGTGCGGCTCGTTCATCAAGCCGAAGTGCACCAGCGGGTCGGTCCTGTAGATCGCGGCGAGGCGGCCCCAGACGTCGGCCAGGTGCTCGTGCGGAAAACCGGGCTCGCCGAGCACCAGGTGCTGACCGCTGCTGCCCGCCGTCCCACTCGTGCGGGACGGCATCCGCTGGGACAGGTGGGCGAGCGTGGCGTGCACGCCCGCCTCCCGGCCGACGAGGCGCGGGAAGTTGAGCCACGACAGGCCCTTGTAGCCCCCGCCGCCGTACGCCCCGTCCGCGCTGAACATGCGGTCGATGTCGGCGTTGTCATCGAAGCCGGCCTGCGCGTTGCCACCGGTGTTCTCGCCGGCCAAGTACTGCGTGCAGCCGTACTTGACCGCCAGCTCACCGATCTTGCGGTGCGCCGCGCGGTCGGAGTCCGGGATGCCGCCGGGCACCGGGTCCTCGCCGTTGACCCACGTGCACTGCGGCCAGACGTGCTTGTCGACGGCCCGGAAGGCGGCGATCTGCCGCTCGAAGGCGACGCCCTCGGCGGCCTGGTATGACCAGCCGGTCTCGCCGTAGGCCATGTTGTCGCGCAGCCCGAAGGACGGCAGCAGCATGTGCGTCTCGCCGGCGTACCCCAGCAGCCGGCGCAGCTGGTCGATCTGCCAGAGCATGTAGCGCACCAACGCGTCGAGGTACCACTCGACGTACGCGGGGCTCGGCGTGCCGGTGAACACCGGGGAGACCGGGCACTTCACCATCCCGTCGGCCAGGCCGACGCCGGTCGCTGCGGGGGCGCTGTTGCCCCACCAGCGGCGGGGGTCGCCCGGACTCGGGTAGTGCAGCTCACCGTACGGGCCGCCACCGAGCCGCACGTCGTGGATCAGCGCCTTCTCGGCGACCGTGAGGGCGGCCCAGAGGCGGGCCTGGAAGGCGCTGATCGCGTCACGCGCGACCTTCGAGAAGACCACATCGGGGATGTCGTCGCCGAGGTGGTTCGCGGACGCCCACTCGGCGTAGGTGTTGGCCTGGAACCGGGGCGCCGCAGCCGGCCCCGACTTGATCCAATCGGGGGTGTAGTGCGTCGCGAAGCTGAAGATGACACCGACCCCGGCGGTCGCGCAGTCCGCGAACTGCTGCTTGAGCACGGCCAGCTTGCCCGCGTTCAGCGTCCCCTTCGTCGGCTCGAGGTCCGACCACAGCGCCTGGATGACGACGTGCGTACCGCCGGCCTGCGCCCACTGCTGCTTGTCCGCGAGCGTGTCGCAGTTGAACGTCGCCCGGAAGCCGGTCGGCAGCCCGCCGGTGGTGCTCGACGAGCCCGCGCCCTTGCGCCGCGCGTAGTTGTGCATGTCGAGGATCACGACCATGCCGCGGCTCGTCCCGGACCGCACGGCCGGGGACAGCGTGCCGTCGATGTAGCCCATGTCCAGCGGGCCGCCGGGGAGCGGCTGGACCTTCTCGAGCAGGAACGGCAGCCGGACGGCCTTGTGCCCGCGCGCGGCGTAGAACGCGAAGCTGGCGTCGCTGTCGAGGCGGCCAGGCAGGGTCGCCGGGTCGGTCGTGTCCGCCGGGTTGTTGTGGTTGACCCCGAACTCCCCGCCGGCTGCGTTGACGCCCCGCAGGTAGGCGTACGGCGAGACGACCGCACCGGCTGACAGCCGACGCAGCCGGTGCAGCCGGCTGGTGCGGTCCGCCATGAGGCGGTAGAACCTCACGCCGTGGTCTCCGGGCGGAGCTCCTGGTCGCCCGTCAGGCGCCATGCGGGGTGCGGCAGCGGCCCGATGGTGAAGACCGGCATGTCGGGGCGGGTTGTCGGCCGGGCAGTGGGCCAGCTGTTCGGGGCGGCGCCGTGCGTGCCCTTCTCGTAGTCGACGACGACGGCCAGTCCCTCGGGCATCTGCCCGAGGGCCAGCCGGCCGATGGACTTGCCGGCGACGTCCGCCTCGATCTTCTGCAGGCGGTCCTCCAGGCTGGCGGCAGCCAGCGACGCGGCGGTCGCGGCGACGTCGTTGATCGCCTCGGCGAAGTCGAGGCAGACCAGCGGGAGCCGGCCGGCACCGGCGTCGGCGAAGACCGTGTCGAACTGCGGCGACCACAGGGACGGGCTCTGTCCGGACTGGTTGGTCCTGGGCGCGGTCAGGGGCAGCCGGTCGGCGCCGAGCGCGATCGGCGCGTCGGGGCTCGTCTCGCTGGCGTACAGCGTGAGCGCCTTGTCCTTGTCGAGGCCGACCGTGCCGTCGGGCTTCTCGAAGACGAACGTGGCGATGCCGAACTCGTAGTGCTTGACGTCGTTCACGATGCGCACGGCCACGGGCCTACTCCTTGAGGTCGACGAGCATGGACACGCTCGAGACGTTGTCGAGCACCGCCTGCGGACCGGACGTGGGGCCGTGCGCGCGCGGGCAGAGACGGGCGACCCGGCCCTTCAGCACCGCCGGGATGACGATCTCCGCGGCGGCGTGCAGCGTCTTCGTGCTGCCCTGGTCGCCGGGCTTGAGCCAGTAGCGGGACGGCTGCAAGTCGAACGTCTCCAGGCGCGTCCAGGCCGCCCCGTAGACGGTGCTGGTGATCGCCGGGGTCGGCGGGATCTGAACGCCGCCCCACGTCGTCGCGACCGCGATCCGGTTCGCCCACCGGGGGATGAACAGGGCGACGGCGGCCTCCTGCGGCCACTCCTCGCCAGAAGGCGCCAGCACGTTCGCGGCGTCGACGGTGTCACCCGACAGGGCGTAGGCGAACACGTGCGACTCGTGTCGAGGTGGGGTCGTGAGGTTGCGCACCGCAGTCGGAACGGTCTGCCCGGCCGTGACCTGCACGAGCAGGATCGGCTCGTCGTGCAGCACCCCCGGCTCGTTGCGCAGGCTGCCGGGCAGCACCTCGCTCGGCCCGCCGGGCACGACGGCCAGGGCGGTCGTGCGGGTGCCCCAGTCCCGGCGGAGCGCGACGGCGTCCCACCGGCTGCCGCTGGTCACCGTCGGGTGCTGCACGACGGTCGCGCCGGGCATCACGTCGCGCACCCCGCAGCCGTAGGCGACGCCCGCGGAGACGCTGGTCTGCCGGGTGCCGGCCGCGACCGGCGTGCCCCGGAAGCCGGACACGATCCGGCTGCCGTTGCCGAGAAGGTCGTTGGCCTGCGCCGCCCAGTCGGGGTCGAAGATCGGGCCGGCGTAGCCGGAGCTGACGATGGCGACCACGCGGGCCTACCTTCCTGCCAGGAAGCGCCGGACGGCTCGTGCCGTCGCGGTCAGAGCGCCGACCATCCGGTCGGTGGTGTCGCCCGCGACCTCGCCGACGAGCTGCTTGATCTGCAGGCCGCCGCGCGTGGTCCAGTCGATGACGACCTCGCGCAGCACGTCGGTGTGCACGAAGCCGGGGGCCACCTCGAGCGGCACCAGGTCACCGACCCGCGGCCCGGACGGGCCGCCGTACCGGAAGTGCTTGGTCTCGCTGAGCGTCACCGACAGGCCGAAGGTGGGGGCGCCCTCGGCGAGGGTCTCGGCGCCCCGCTCAAGCAGCTCGGCCCGGTACTTCGCGCGCTCGCTCGCCTCCGCGGCACGGGCGCTCTCAACGGCGGCGACTGCCTTGTCCCGCGCGGCACGAGCAGCCGTGAGCCGGGTCAGGGAGTCCGCGACACCCGACTCCTCCTTGATCGCGAGCCGGTGGTCGAGGTCGGCCTCGGTGACGTCGCGCTTGCGCTCGTCCAGGTCCTTCTTCGCCTGCAGGTGGTCGGTCTTCGCGCTGTTGTAGTCCGAGGCCGCGTCGTCGGCGTCGCGGAAGACCTCGACGACGTCGCCCCACGTGGTCTCGCGGGCCTCGTCGACGACCTGGATGAACTCGCGCCTGACGCCCTCGCCGCCGCCGCCGACGACCACGCGCGTGGAGGTCGGGCCCTGCCGGGTCACCTTCGCCTCGACGACGGTGCCGCCGGCCTCGCTCAGCGTCCGGGGGTACGTCCGGGGCTCGTACACGTCGAGAACGAACTCGGCGCCCTGCTGCACCAGCGTCAGGCCGATGCCGGCCTTGTCGATGAGCGGCATCAGCAGGTCGCCGGTGGGGTGCATCCGGCCGTTGACCCGGACGTGGCGGCCACGGCCCCGGTCGGGCAGCACCCGCAGCCGGATACCGAGCCGGGCGGCGTTGGCGGCGGTGAGCCCCTTCGCGACGGTCTCGGCCGGGCCGGACCGGACGTCGTACTCCCGGGTCTGCGCGGTCAGCCCGGCGGTGGGCACCGGCCAGCCGAGCATGCAGATCAGCGCGACCCGCAGGTCACCGTCCATCTCGGCGATGACCCGGCCCCGCAGCCGCGAACCGGTCGTGGTGATCTGCCGGACCGGGCCGGTGTGGACCTCGCCGGCGTAGGTCACCCGCAGCCGGGCGCCTTCGGCCAGCAGCGCCGGCACCGCGGCAGCGAGGTTGCTCAGCTCCACCGAGCAGTAGGCGGCGCCGTTGTGCCGGATCGCCAGGCTGACCGCGAGCGGCGCCGTCACGTACTGCTTGAGCTTCCGGTCCCGGTCCAGGACCTCGATCTGGAACGGGGGCGTGCCGTCGTCAGGCGAACGCACAGTCGTACTCCGGGGTGAGGGAGATGACGACGCGGCCGGTGCCGGCCATGCGCAGCGTCAGCGGCACCCGCTCGCCGGGCGGGACGGGGACGAACGCGACCTGGCCGAGCTCGGCGGTCCGGTCGACCCCGGCGCTGTCGACGGCCAGCTGCCCGGTGGGGCTGGTGTCGATCGCGAGGCTGCGGCCGGCGGGCAAGACGAACGGCACCTCGGTGACCTGGCCGTTGACCCCGACCGCGACGCTGGTCGTCGGGCCCTCGACGGTGAACAGCGAGTAGGCCGGCACGTCACCCGGGTTGGTGATGCTCGCCCGGCCCAGGGTGTTCGACGCCGAGATGAACCGCTGCGGGCCGGCCCGGAAGTCCTGCGGAGCCGACTCCTCGAACGGCCGGACGACCGGGGCGCCGCGCCAGTACGGCTGGGCGGCGACGAACTCGAGGTCCAGCAGCGTCCAGCCGGCCTGGCCGGGGTCGACGTCGAAGCCGCCGTCCTTCGGGACGAAGCGCATCGTCAGGTGCCGCGTCGTGCCGCTCGGCGAGATGACCGTCCACACGACCTCGCGCCGCGGGTTCAGCGCTCGCGCGAACGCGGCGGCGTGGGCGTACCAGTCGGCGGAAGAGCCGTCGCTGTAGATCCCGACGCGCAGCGCCGCCTCCCGCTCGAGCGTGCGGGAGCCCCGGTACTGGCTGCCCGCGGCCGCCGGCGACTCGTCGCGGTACGCCTCCTCAGGCGCGAACCACAAGCCGCGGAGCCCGCGCTTGAGCTGCACCCCCGACGTCCGGCCGGTCAGCTCCCACACCGACCCGTCGCCGCCGGTGAGCAGCTGCCGCAGCGGGGTCGAGTCCCGCTCGGGCAGCGGCGGCGGGGCGCTGGGCGGGGCGACCGGGACGACCGGCCCCTGCCCGCCACCCTGCCCACCGTCCGGCGCACCGACAGCACCGCCGAGCAGCAGCGTCACAGGCCGGCCTGCGCCAGCTGCCGGCGGCGCTTGCGCTCACCGAGCTCGGCGAGGACCTCACCGTCGACGGTGAGGACCGCCGGTCGGCCGTTGATGGCCTGCGCCAGGTCCAGGAGCGACTCTCGGCTCAGCGTCACCGGCCCGGACGACGTGCTGCCGTCGCGCTCGAGCAGAGCGATGTGCCGCTCGTAGGCCGTCGTCTGGCGCGGCGACAGCACCCGCTCCGGGCGGAGCGTGGCCTTGCGCATCCAGCCGGGCCCGCGGGCCTCGCCGCCCCGGTCGTACGCCCGCTCGAGGTGCCACGGCTCGGACCGGACCGGGGCCGCGAGGCCGAAGCGGTAGGCGCCGGCGGTCCTGGCCCACGACGCCGGGCCGTAGTCGATCGCCCGCGCCGGGGACTTCTCGTGGTTCGAGCTGCCCGGGCGGGCGGCGAGGTTGCCGGTGCCGTTGAGGTACGCCGCGTACAGCGCCGCCTGCTTGGCGGAGGACCGGTAGCCGGACACGACGCGCAGGGCACCGCCGACCGACCGGTTGAACAGGTCGAAGCGGCGCAGCAGCTCCGCGTCGATGTTGCCCCGGCCGGCGCTCGACGCCGATGGCGCCGCGGCACGAGCCGTCGCCGCGACGGAGGCCGCGTAGCCCCGTGTTACGGCCGCGGCGCCGCCGTTGATGGCGAACTGGCCGAGGTTGCGCATCTGCGCGGCCTGCCGGTCGCTGAGCGTCTGCGCGCCCTGCCGCAGGTTGCCGGTGCGGCCGGCGGCGCGGACCGACAGGACCGGGCCACCGTCGGCGAGCCGGCGGACCTGCTCGCGCAGCGCCAGCATGTTGCCGTGCCCGCCGACCTTGCGGACCTCCTCAGCCGTCCACACGTGCTCGTCGTCGCTGAGCGCGTACTGGGCGCCGCCCGGGCCGATCGCCGGGATGCTGTCCGACGTCCCGGTGCCTGCGCCCTTGATCGGTCCGCCGGTCGCGCGGTTCTGGCGGTTCGCCATGGCGGCGTCGCGCCGGGCGAACGACGCGGCGTCGCGGGAGGTGAAGCCGGCGGGCAGCACCAGCTTGCCGAAGGCGGTCACGGTGACGCTCTGGTCGGGGATGTCGAGCGAGCGCATCGCCGAGTCCTTGAAGTCGCGGAGCTCGCCCTTGGCCGCGTCGAGCTTGTCGGCCAGGCCGTCCATGCCCAGGGCCCGCGCGACACGGCTGGCAGCCCCGATGATGCCGTCAGCGGCGGACAGCCAGACGCCGAGCATTGTGCGGAAGACGGGCTTGAGGACGTCGTTCCACATGAACCGGCCGGCGTCGGAGACCGCCCGGAACGCGCCGTCGACGATGCGCCGGAACGTCTCGCTGTTCTTGTAGGCCACGACCAGCCCACCCACCAGCAGCGAGATCAGCGTGATGACCTTGCCGATCGGGCTCATGCTCATCGCCCTGGTGAGCAGCCACTGAGCCGCGGTCATCGCGTGGATCGCGCCGGAGGTGAGCAGGATGCCGACGCGCAACGCTGCGAGCGCGATCGTGTGGCCGATCGTGACGGCGGTGCTCCTGATGAAGGTCCCGATCCGGGTGAGCATCCCGACGCGCTCGTAGCCCAGGGCCGCGGCGTGCGCGCGCAGCGCTGCAGCGAGCGCGAAGTTGCTCGCGATCTGCGCGGCCTGCACAGGCACGGCCGCGATCGCCGCGATGTTCGCCGCGGCCTGCGCCGCCTTGTAGGCGATGAAGGCGCCGATGAGCAGCGGCATGTACTTCGCGAGCGTGTCGGTGTGGCTGGCCAGGAAGCCGAAGACGACGCCGGCGACCCGGACCACGGGCTCCAGTCCGCCGGCGACGGTCACCAGCGTGCCGATCACGCCGCCCAGCAGGGACATGCCGCCCGACGCCTCGCCGGTCGACAGGCTGACCCCGCCGAACTCCTGCCGCGCCGAGCGGACCTTCTCGATCAGTGCGTCCCACATCGGGGGGATCTGCTGCAGCCAGCCCCGCACCTTGAGCCCGGCGGCCTGCACGCCGGTCAGCCCGGAGCCGAGCGCCTGCAGCTCGCCCCGGCCGCGGAGCCCCGCGAAGAACTGGCTGGCGACCGAGGTCACCGCGGTCAGCATCTCGCGGGCCCGGTAGCCCTTGGCCGCGAAGCCCTCGAGCGGGCCGCCGATCTCCTCGAGGCCGTCCTTGCCGAGGGTGAACCCCGACCACAGCTGGTTGAGGGTGTCGCCCAGGGTGTTCAGCCAGCCCGTGTAGCCGGGCACCGGCCCGAGCCCGGTCAGGCCGTTCGCGAACCCGGTCAGCCCGACGGCCACCTTCGGCAGCACCTTCGCGAGGAAGTCCGACGCGCCACCCAGCCCCTGCTTGATCAGGGGGATCAGCGGCTCGATGGCGGTAGCCATGCCGACGGAGAAGGTGTCCTTGAGGGTCGACCACAGCCCGGTCAGGGACTGCGACTGCTCCTTCATCAGGCCGGAGAAGCGCTCCAGGCCCTTGCCGGACTCGAGGGCCTCCATCATCTGGCCGAGCTCGGTCTTGCCGAGCTTGCCGGCCTGGGCGAGCGCGACGACCTCGGCCTTGCTCTTGCCGGTCGCGGACGCGAGCAGGTCGTAGACCGGGATGCCGGCGTCGCGCAGCTGGTTGAGGTCCTCGCCGGTGATCCGGCCGGCGGCGTTCATCTGCTGCAGCGCGACCGTCGCGCGCTTCACGCCCTCGCTGCCGGTGCCCATGCCGGACGTGACGTCGCCGAGCGTCGTCATGATCGGGATGACCTTGTCGGCCTCAATGCCTGCGGACACCAGCGAGGACGCCGCGGTCTGCAGCTCGGGGAACTCAAACGGCGTCTTGGCCGCGAACGCCGACAGGTCGCGCAGGAACGCGTCGGCCTTCTGCCCCGACCCGAGCATCGTCGTGAAGGCGATCTTCGCCTGTTCCATCTGCGCGGCTGTGCTGATGCCTACTGCGCCGGCTGCGGCGATCGCGCCGGCGCCAGCCGCCCCGACGGCCTTCGCCGAGCCGGCCAGGAACGAGCCGAGGCGCGAGAACCGCTTCTCGCCCTGGTCGACGCCGCGCTGGTACTGCTTGTCGTCCAGGCGGAGCTCAGCCACCAGCACACCGACGTTCAGGGCCACGCGGAACCCCTCTCGGTGGTCAGGTGGACGCGGGCGCGTCAGGGGGGCGCAGCGCGCGGGACAGCCGGGTGTCGGCGGTGAGCAGCCCGAAGATGCGGGACTGCAGCCACCGCCAGCTGCGGCCGCGCAGGGCGGGGTCGGACAGGTCGATGCCGAACTCGCTGTGCAGGTCGGGCTCAACGAGCGCCCAGTGCTCGAACAGCTGCGGCCAGCTCAGGTCGCCTTGCGCCGGCTGGGTCGGGATGTCGTACCAGCGCTGGAGCCCCGAGCCCGGGTCGACGACTTCGCCGTACCCGACGACGCCTTCGACGAGGGCGCCCTGCGGGCCGCCCGGTTCGGGGCCGGCGCTTCCCCCGACGGCGACGCCTCAGCGGTCCGCTGGACGGACTCGGCGGCGGCCTCAGGGCCGAGCGTGAAGTACAGCAGCGCGTACCGGCCGACTCGCTGGATGCGCACCCAGGAGACGCCGGCGCCGACCATCTCCGGGTACGCCGGGCCGAGCACCAGCTCGAGGAAGTCGCGCTCCTGCTCGTCGTCGAGGTTGAGGTTCGCCGCGTCCTTCTTGCTCAGCTCGGCGCCGGCGGCGAACGACACGCCGAGGTTGACCATCGCGGTCAGCCGCAGGCCGGTGGCGTGGTCCGGCGAGGGGATGCGGAACACCCGGTCGCCGACCGGGACGTCCAGCCCGTCGTCGTCGAGGTAGGTGCCGAGGTCGACGAACCCCATCGGCTACGCCGCGGCCGGGTGCGCGATCGCGACGAGCGCGCCCTGGCCGTCGAGCGTGATGCTCGCCGTCGACAGCGCGGTCATGCCGCCACCGTCGTCGGAGTAGTCGACCGAGCAGAGGCCCTGGAAGGCCTCGACGCGCGGGCCGCCCTCCTCCATCTCGTAGAACCGGATCTCGCAGCTGTTCGCGACACCCATCTTCCCCTGGCCCTTGGCGCGCAGGAACTCCTGGCCGGGGTCGTAGGCGGTGGGGGTGGCGCGCCGGACCTTGCGGGCGACCTTGAGCACGACCGACCAGGCCTCGCCGGTCTTGGTCTTGCTCATGAAGCCGCCGGAGTCGAAGTCGGAGCTGTCCTCCTTGTTGGCGTCGCGGCCGGGCTTGAAGTCGGTCATGCCGCCGACCGGGGTCCACGTCGCCGCGGCGCCGCCGAGGGCGGTGTTGACGTCGAGGTACCACTTGCGGTTGACGGTGCTGGCGCCGAGCTGGACGCGGGCGGGCACAGACGGGGTGGGGGTGGTCATGTCGGGCTCCTACTGCTCGGGGTGGACGACGAGGACGGAGGGGGCGTCGGCGACCATCGGCGGCGGCGGCGGCAGGTAGCCCTCCGACACCTGCTGGGAGGTCGGGAGCGGGTCGACGTGCACGACGCGCGTCCCGACGGTGGAGTCGAAGTACGACGCGGTGACCTCCTCCGAGGTCGGCAGGCGCTCGGGCTTGACCGTCTCGGGCTCCGGGTCGACGTCCGGCGCGCCGAACTGGTCGCGGAGCTCGTCGCGGGTCAGCGGCTCGACGACGTCGGCCGGGGCGCCGGCGGCCAGCGCGAACGCCGCCCACTCGTCGCGCGAGGCGTTGCCCTTGGGCTGGGACATGTTGCGGCTCCTCAGGTGCGGTGGCGGGACGGCCGGTGCGCCGTCAGGTGGTAGTTGCTCGAGCGCTGGTGCCGGCCGTTGGCGTCCGGGCCCAGCGGGGCGCCGCCGCGGCGCACCACCAGCGACACGCGAACGCCGTGCAGGGTCACCGGGCCCAGGCCCTGCAGCAGGTCGAAGACCAGGTCGTCGAGGTCGTCGACCGACCGGGAGTCGCGGCTGCCCCGCAGCCGCACCTGCACGCCCTGGACGCTGTCGCTCAACGTCGGGTCGTCGGCCACCGGGTACGGCGTGAGGCTCACGATGTTCTGCTGCACCTGGCTGGCCGGGGCGTCGCCGCCCAGGTCGCTGACCTTGATGATCGTCTGCGCGTCGGCCGGGTAGGCGCCGGCGGTCTGCCAGGCGCCGACGCCGCCGTCCTCGAGCAGCTGCGCGAGCCCGACGAGCAGGTCGTCAGTCCAGCCCACGACGCACCCCCTGGGCGATCAGAGCGGTGAGCTCGCGGGCCTGGTCGTGCAGCGGCTGCTCGAGGTACTTGCCCTGCCGCCCCGGGTCGTGCCGCTCGCTCAGGTCCTCGTGCTGCACGATCGCGTACTCGGTGTCGTACGACACGGCAGCCGTCAGGTCCGCCTCGTCGACGTCGGCCGACGCCGAGTCGATCAGCTCGTCCCGCTCGTACGGCGCGATCGCGGTCGAGGCCTTGAGTAGGTGCCCGGCGGCGTCCCGCAGACCGCGGGCGCCGCCGGTGCGCGCGGCCCGGCCGGCCTGGTCCCAGGTCATCGTCGTGCCTCTCAGGTCGTGGTGACCTCGAGCGAGCACAGCAGGCCTCGGTCGAGGTGGGGCTGCACGGTGATGACCCGGGACTGCCGGCCCCGGACGGTCACCAGCGACTCGGGCTGGAACAGCGCCTCGACGTCGACGCCCTGGTCGGGGCTGAGCAGCAGCGTCGTCTCCGACACCACCTCGTCGCCGTCCTTGTTCCGCACCAGCTTGCGGCTCGCCTGCAGGTTGCACAGCGTCGTGACCGGGTCGCTGTACACCGGCCCGTAGCCGCCCTCGCCGGCGTAGGACGTCACCGTGACCTCCTCGGTGAGGTCGACCGCCGGGATCGTCACCGCGCCTCCCAGACGCCCAGCAGCGGCAGGTCAGACGGGTAGGGCGTCGGCGGCGGGAACGAACCCGACGGCCCGGCGGCGCTGGACCCGTACCGCCCTGCGGCGGCCGTGAGGATCTCGGCCCGCCGGGTGACCGCCCAGGTGCGGGCCACCGGCCCCACCGTCAGGTCCGACAGCCCCGTGGGGTTGTCGTAGGCCAGGGCCGCGAGCTCGATGCACCACGAGAACAGGTCCTCGGGGACGGGGTACGGCCAGTCGCCGGCGATCCGAGTCGCGGAGCGCAGCCAGCCCTCCGCGACCCGGATCGCGACCTCGGCGGTGTCGAGCTTGACGTTGCGCTGCAGGAACAGCTCGAGGTCCTCCGCCGACACGAGGGCCATGTGCTCGGGCTACCTGCGGGCGCCCCGGGTCGGCCCGGTCACGAGCCGCTCCCCGGGCGCCTGCTCGGGGCCGGGCGCGACGGACGGCTCCGGCTGGAGCCCGTCGACGCTGATCTGGTCGCGGAACTCCTCGGGCACCAGCGCCAGCGCCGCGGCCGCGGCGGCGACCGCGGCCTGCGCCGCGAGCTTCTCCCGTTCGCCGGGCAGCACGACGGCACCGCCGGCGTACAGCCGGCGGGCCTCCGCCACGTCGAGCGTGACCTTGTCCCCGCGGACGTAGCGCTTGAAGTTGAACGGCTCGCCCGGCTTGGACAGCGGCTGGTCGAACTGCTCGGCGACGAGCTCGTACTCGCCGGCCTGCACCTGGTCGATCTCCATGGTCTCAGTCCTCTCTCTGCTACGCGGCCTGGACGCCGGTGATCCAGCAGGCGGCCTTGGGCTGGTCGAGGCCCATCGCGCGCTTCTGGGTGGTGTCGGACCGCCACGACTCCGTGGGGCCGCCGTTGGGGCCGTTGCCCTCGCCGTACAGGCCGGTCGCCTCGAGCGGCCGGGTGTCGGAGTAGAAGCCCATCGTCCCGCGCTCGCACACCAGCACGCGGTCCTTGGGCCACGACCGGGACGTCAGCGCGGCTAGCCCGAGCACGTCGTTGGGCAGCTTGCCCGTGTAGAGCATGTTCTCGGTCGGCGCCGCGGTCTTGTAGACCTCCAGGAACTCGGGGTTGTCCAGCAGCGCTGGGGTGAGGCTGCCGGGCAGGACGACCGTGTTCGGGTCGAAGCCGAGCAGGTCGTCGGCGGCCGTCGCGTTGGGCGTCGCCGACGCCACGACCTCCATCGCATTCGCGATGTCGCGGCGGACCTTGGCGCCGGGGCCGGTCCACGCGGCGGTGGCGGCGATGACGGGCACGGCCGGGTCGAGCAGCAGCGCCCGCAGGGCCCGCTCCTGCGCGCGGACCATCGTGTTCGTCAGCTGCGTGATCTGCCGGTTGACGTCGTCGACCCGGTTCTCGTCGCGCATCTCGCGGCTGAGCCGCACGCCCAGGCCGCGCTTGAGGGCGTAGGCGATGCGAGCCGTCCCGACCTGGCCGACGCCGATGGGGATCTCGGCGAACTCGGCGACGTTCTCGACGTCGGACCCGAGGTAGAGCGGGGTGGTGTCGTTGAACTGCACGAGGCCGTTGGCGTTGCGGCCGGCGTCGCGGAGCAGGGCCTGCGACAGGAAGCGGTTGCGCAGCAGGTCCAGGACCCGCGTCGGGATGAGCAGGGGGTTGCCGATCAGGTCGGCGACGGTGGTACGCGGTCCGTCGCTGACGCTCACGATGTCCACGGGCACGGCGGTGGTCCTTCCGGGTTGGGGTGCGCGCGGCCTAGACGGTGCGCATGAGGCCGGCGGCGCCCAGCGCGACCCCGGCGGGGGCGGTGCAGGTGCCGACGATGGAGCGGGCGTCCGGTGCGGCGCCCGCGGGCGTGACCTGGCCGTTGGCGGCCGCGACGAGCTTGTCGCCGAAGGCCGCGGCCGCCGCGTACAGGACCGGGACCTCGATGCCGCCGTAGGCGACGCCGACGTTCACCGGCAGGATCGCCGCGTTCAGCACCGAGCGGCCGGCGACGACCGTCGCGGTGCCAGCGACCGCGTCGGGGGACTGGGCGTCGGTGACCGCCACCCCCAGCACCTTGAGGGAGCCGGCGGCAGCGACGCCGATCCGGCCCGCCGCGCGGGCCTCCACCAGCTGGCCGCCGAGGATCGGCTCGGCCGGGGTGAAGGTCTTGGGGCCGGTCTTGGTGACCTGCACGACTGCCGCCATGTCAGCTGCTCCAGTTCTGGTAGGCCTCGGTCTGGCGGACCTCGGTGGTCGGGTCGTCCTCGGAGGCGTTGTAGCCGGACGAGCCGGTGGGCACGATCACGGGTGCGGCGTCGAGGTAGGCCCTGGTGCCGCCCGGGTTGCGGTCGTACTCCGCCTCCCACGCCGCGCGGTTCGTCGGGGCGAACCGGTCGCGGTAGGTGTTCAGGACCTCGTTGCGGTCCCGCTCGTGCTGCTGGCGGGCCAGGACCTGCGTGGTGGCGGCCGAGGCCTGCAGGTCGGCGAGGGCCGCGGCCGGGATCAGCACCTGGCCCTCGGGGAGCCGCAGCGCGGAGGCGGCCGCGGGGTCGGCGGCCTCGTCGAGGGCCTCCTCGAGGGCGGCCACGATGGTCGCCTCGTCGGCGGTGTCGGCGACACCCAGCCGCTGCCGCATGGTGGTGAGCTGCTCGTCGCTGAACGCCACGGCGGTGCTCCTTCCAGTGGGGGTGGTGGTGCCGGGCGCGGACGCGGCCGGGGTTCGGGGGCCCGCCGGCATGGCGGGGGCGGGCGCGTTGGCGCGCCCGGCGTGGGCGAAGACGCTGAGGTCGAAGCGGTCCTGGGAGCGGTAGGTGTCCCAGAAGTCCCAGAGGCCGCCGTAGCTCGTCGAGCCGGGGACGACCTGCTCGCCGGTGGCGCTGCCGTTGTCGTCGGCACTCGCCAGGCGGGTGGCGAGGCCGGCCTGCACGGCCTCCTCAGCCGTGTACCAGGTCTCGGCCGCCATCACGCTGAGCCACTGGTCGGTGGTGCCGCCGGCTCGGCCGGCGTAGAGCGAGGCGATCGAGGCGTTGAGCTTGCTCAGCGACTCGGCCTCCTTGATGAGGTCTGCGGCGTTGCCGACCGCGCTGTTCCACGCCTCGTGGACCATGAGCTGGCTGCCGGCACCCATGACGATCTCGTCGCCGGCCATCGCGAGGATCGTCCCGGCGCTGGCCGCCAGGCCGTCGACGTGCACGACGATCTCGGCGCGGTGCGCGCGCAGGACGTTGGCCATGGCCACGGCCTCGAACGCCGCGCCGCCCGGGGTGTTCAGGTGCAGCACGATGCGGTCGGTGTCGAGCGAGGCGACGTCGCGCACGAAGTCGTCGGCGGTCATGCCGAACCAGCCGCCGATGACGTCGTAGACGTACACGTCCGCGCTCGTCGTGGTCGCGGTGTCCGGCTCCTCAGCGGCGACGGCCATCACGGGGCCGACGCGGTACCAGGGAGCGGGCCCGGACCCGGCGGTCAGGGCGAGCGCCCGACGGGAGGCGCGCGTGGTCACCGGTCGCCCCTGCGGGGGCGGTGCAGAACGAGCGCGAGCGCGGCGGCTTGGCGCAACGTCAGCACCCACTCGGGCCGGAGGGCCGGGCGGGTGACCGCGCGGCCGCCGATCAGGCCGCCGTGCGCGTGGTCGCGACGCGGGCTGCTGTCCATCAGGTGCCTTCCTGTACGGGGGCGGGCTGGTCCTTAGGCGGCAGGCCGTAGGTCTGGCGCAGAGCCTCCTCGAGGTTGCGGTCGGGGAAGATGGCGCCCGCGTCGAACAGCGCCTTGAGGGCCTGCGCCGTCGCGGCCTGGCGGGTGCCGATCTCCTCGAACGCCACCTGCGGGGCGGGCTCGGACGGCCCCCAGTTGAGGTCGACCATGTCCTCGACGACGTGCTGCGTCGTCACATCGGCGATCTGCTCCGCGACGCCCTGCAGCGACTGGACGAACGTGTCGGCCTGCACCGACGCCAGGGCGTAGGAGCCGCCCTGCGCGTCGAGGTTGAGGAAGTTCGCCAGCACCGCCTTGGCGATCGCGCGGTCGTGGTACTCCACCGCCGGCCGCGCGTCCGGCAGCTCGCCCTCCACGCCGAGCAGCTGCATCTTCGAGCCGTTCGGGATCGCGCCGCCGGCGCTGTCGCCGGCCTGCCACTCCCGGGCCATCTTCTTGCCGGCCTCGAGGTCCGTCTCCTCCTCGGCGGCGGTGTACAGCGGGATGCCCATGCCGTTGCGCTGGATGGTCTGGAACCACACCCGCAGCGTCGGGTCCTTGAGGAACCAGTTCTTGTACGCCGCCCGCAGCAGCGAGTTGCCCAGCCAGTTGCCCGGGTCGCGCTCGTACACGTAGGCGACGAGGTGGTCGACCTCGATCCGCCGCGGCTTGGTCTCGCCGCGCAGCGGGGGCTGCTCGATCGCGACCAGGCCGCCGTCCTGCGCCACGTCGATCTTCGAGATGGTCCACGGCGGCCGGGCGCCCAGCTTGCGGAGCCTGGCCATGCCGCGGTCGTCGAACCGGTACTCCGGCTCGAAGAACATGTGGCCGTAGGACAGCATCAGCAGCGTGTGCTGCAGGTGCTCGCGCCAGGAGAAGTGGTCCCGGGTGCGCAGCACCCGAGGACCTGGAGCGCCCTTGAGCGGCAGACCGAGGTCGTCGGCGACCTGCTGCGCCACCTCCGGGCGGGCATCGCCGGGCTCGACGTACCACCGGGTCCGCATGATCGGGGAGGTGACCGCACGCAGCACCGAGGAGACCTGCGAGTCCTGCGTGCGCATCCGCCGGTAGACCGGGATCGACTGCGGCCAGCGCAGCTCGGGGGTCTCCTCGAGCTCCACCATCTGCCACCAGTTGGCCGTGCCGTTCGCGTAGCCGGTCGCACGGGTCGACGCGGGGCCCGGACTGGTCACGGTTGCGCCCCCTGTTCGGCTTAGAAGCCCGCGGTGGCCACGGAGCGGCTCTGGAAGTGGTCGGTGGTCGGGATCGACTCCGGGGGCGGCGGCGGGCGCTTGCTGCCGAAGGCGATGAGGCCGTAGCGGGCCAGCCCGACGGCAACCAGCGGGCCGACGGGCTCGCCCTCCCACACCCACCCGTCACCCAAATGGCGGCGCGTCGCGGTGCGGGCCGCTTCCGCCAGCGCTGGGTCGCCGGTGTGCCGCAGCTGGCCGGCGCCCAGCGCGTCGTACAGACCCACCGTCGCCTGGACGCGATCCGGCGTGGTGGTCAGGACCGGGTCGACCTTGGCCGCCAGCAGCGGCTGCGCGAGGGCCTTCGCGGTGCCGTCCAGCACGACCGCGCACGGATCCCACGACTCGGCCCGCTCGACCAGCCAGTCCGCCGCCCAATCCACCCCCGGGCCCTCAGCGGCCACCTCGACCTGCACCAGCCCGTCTCGGCGCCGGCCGGCGACCCCGATCCAGGTGTGCGAGCGGTCCGGGGCCACCGTCAACCCGAACGCCACCGGGGTGAGCGGCCCGTAGTCCGGGTCGCCCGCGGCCTCCCACACCTGCGGGTCGATCACCGACGGGACCAGCCGGTCCACCCACTGGCACAGCACCTCGGTGCGCAGCACCGCCTCCGGGTCCGTCCGGACCGCAGAGTCGATCGCCCGCTGCGTGATCGTGTTCCCCAGCGACGGGTTTGCCTGCGCCTGCCCGACCGGGTCCCGGACGCTGCAGCCCGGCTCCGCCGACCACTCGAAGATGCCCGGCGACTCGTCGCCGTCGTCGAGGTCGACGTCCTCCGGCGCCGCGTCCGGCGGGAACTCCAGCCCGTCCGGGTTGCCCAGCGCCATGTGCGCGATCACCCGCAGGTGCGCCAGCACGACGCTTGAAGCGTCGCCGGCGTTGCTGACCGCCCACACCATCGCGAGCGGGCGGGCCATCGTCGTCTTCGACACCGCCGACCAGGCCGCCCACGTCTGGTGCTCGCGGAGCTCGTCGAGCATCACGAGGTCACCCGCGAGGCCACGGCCACCGCGGCGGTTCGCCGCCTGCACCTTGTAGCGCTGCCGACCCGCGAGGACCAGCGCCTTCTTGCCGTTCACCTCGACCACCTGCGTGATCTCCGCAGCCAGCTCCGGGACGTCGCGGGCGATGTCGACCGCGCCGCGCCAGACCTCCTCGGCGATGTCGAGGTTCTGAGCCGTCCCGATCACCAACGGCACGCCGCGCACGTACAGGAAAAACAGGGCCAGCACCTGCAGGAACGTGCTCTTGCCGTTCTGCCGGGCCACGAGCAGCACGACGGTGCGGAAGCGGAACGTCCGGTCCGGCAGCAGCTCGAGCGCGTGGATCGCCAGCCACCGCTGCCAGGGCAGGAGAGGGACGCCTACCACGTCCCGGGCGAAGTCGATCATCGCGAAGCCCAGCGAGGTCTGCGGCGTCAGCGGCCGAAGCGGCGGCGTCCAGACGCGCGGGGTCTCCGAGCCGAGACGGTCAGGTGCTCGCGACCGAGCGGAGCTGGCCGAGCTTGCCACCCTCAGCGCCCTTCGACGGGGTGAAGCGCAGGCGCCCGGCAGGCGTCAGCCCCAGCGACTCGCAGTACTTCAGGTAGGTCGGGAGCGAGACGTTGTCCGGGGACGGCGGCTTCGTCTTGCTCCCCGCCGCATGCGCCAGCGCCAGCGCCCACCGCTCCTCGTCCTGATCGATCTTGCGCGCCAGCGTCCGGAGCGCCTTCACGGCGCCGGAGTCCATGCCCGTCAGGTGACTGGCCGCCGCCAGCGCCTCCTCCGTAGCCACCTCGAGGTCGCCCACGTCAGGCCACGCCCTCGCGCCCGCGACCCCCGGTCAGGCCGCGGGGGGAGAAAACGGTGACTGGCGAGGAGTCAGGAAAGAATAGGGCTGGATTTTTTGGGGCCATTGTTTTTACCACTCCCGCGTCGTCCATCGTGGCGGTGCGCCGCTCAGCGCCGGGCGTTCACCGTCGCGGCTGCCGTCACCGCGCTGCCGGTTGCACAGGTCGTGCAGGAGGCGGTCGGCCCGGGTGCCGCCCTTCGCCCGCGAGGTGCTGTGATCCGCCTCCAGCGCCTGGCTGCGGTACATCGGCTGGCCGCACCACCAGCACGGCGTGCCATCGACGTGTCGGGCCAGCAGGGCGACGCGGGCCTTCTGGTGCTCGTGCCCGAGGCCGCGCTCGGTGGTGGTCTGCGGTCGGGTGGGCAAGGGCGGCGCCTCCGGCTGCTCAGCGACAGGGGCCGGGGCCGGGCGCGCGGAGCGCTCAGCCCAGCCACCGCAGCGCGTGCGCCGGCTGCACCCCGGCGGGCCCGAGGGGACGACAGGCCGCTGGCACAGCTCGCCCCCCAGCAGAGCGGGGGTCGTCAGGAGGTGCAGCGGGCCGAAAGGCCCAGCTGTTGCCCCACTCGCTCGCTCTCCGCTGGGGCTACGCCTCATGATAGAAGATGAGGGTGTTGGTGATTTAGGTCAAGCACCCGGCGCCGATGCACACTGCGGTGTGAGGTTGTCCTCGTGAACGACGCACTGACGCAAGCGCTGCTGGCCGGCGCAAGCGCTGGCCTCTTCAGCGGCTTCCTCGGCAAGCTGCTCGCGGACGTCGCCATGTACTCGTACAAGCGCACACCCTCCTCCTGGCGGACGTTGCTGCGACACGGCCTACGAGCCGCAAGAGGAGCGCCGTTCCTTCTCGGCGTGCTTCTCGAGCGCGTCCCCGTCGGAGACGCGACACCGGTCAGCGAGCTGCCTGCGCCCTGGAACTTCGAAGGGTGGCGTGGCCGGCATGCGGTGCCTTGGGTGATCGCTGGTTCTCGAAGGACGCGGGACTGGCCCGCAAGGCAGCCAAGCGCATTGCTCAAGCAGCCTCGGCTGAAGCGTCTGCCGAGGAAGTGACGTCCCTCAACCGTCTGGACCTATGACGACGCTGCCCGGCGAGGGCGCCCAGGAGAGCGGCGTTGGCGCGCCGCTCGCTCGACGAGCCAGACGTCGCGCCGGCGGTACAGCACAGCGCCCGTCTCGGACTGCCGGCCCGCCGCCTGCAGCAGTCCGCGGTGCGCCCACCACCGGATGGTCGAGGGCTCGCGCTGCACCATCGCGGCGGCCTCCCGCGCGGTGAGCAGGGTCTGGATCACCCGGCGTCCAGCACGAGCCCGAGGCGACGGAAGTCCTCGGGGTCCCAGCGGTGACGCCCGCCGCGGTGGCAGGAGCAACCTTCGAGCCCGCACTCGCACAGCGGCTGCTCGCCGCGGACGTTGGCCGTGCAGACCACCTGCCCGTGGTCCGCGGTGCAGCGGAGGTCGGTGCAGCGCTCCCAGTGGTTGCGCGGGCAGCGCTCGAGGAAGGCGACGAGCGAGAGGTGGCCGCAGACCGGGCAGGGCTTGCGGAGCTGCTGGGTGCGCTCAGCCGTGCCGAGCTTGCGCCGAGCGGCGCGGGCCATCCGCCCGGCCTCCCGGTCGATGTGGTCACGCAGGTCGGCGTCCGTGACGCGGTGGGCGTGGACCGCCAGCCAACGGAGCGCTTCGGGCATGCGGGCGTCGACGTCGTCAGGTCGAGCCGTCCCGCCGGTCAGCACCTGCTCGCGGTCGGCGGCGCGCTGGAACACCGGCTCGGCCACTCCCAGGTGAGCGTTGCGCTCGCTGACCGGCTCGCACAGGTGCTCCCGCACCTCCGCTTCCAGCTCGAGCGCGGCGGGCACGAGGTCGACGAGGACCTCGAGCACGTCGAGGCGGCCGGGTGCGGCGCTGGCCTTCCAGGTGACGGGCGGCAGGTGGCCGCTCGGGCACCAGGGCTGACCGTCGAGCACGACGGCGCCGGCCGGCAAGGTGTGCTGCCGGCGCAGCAGTTCAGCGCCGCACTCCGGGCAGGCGGTCTGCGCGGGCAGCGGGACCCGGCGTCCGGACGCGTCGACGTCCTGCTGCTGCTCGGTCCAGCGACGGCGGGTTCCATGTTCGCGGTCGGCCTCGAGCTCGGCCCACCAGTCCGCCAGCTCGTTGAGGTCGACCGCGGCCGACGTCAGGTCCAGGCCAGTCACCGTCCGTTCCTGCCGCTGAGCATCCCGGCCTGCTGCAGCTGCACGAGGACCTCGCCGAGATGCCGGGTGCACAGCAGCACCTGCTCGTCCGCCGCCTCGGCCGTGCACTGAGCGCCGGAGCGACGCAGGTAGCGGCAGGTCACGACCCGCGTACCGCAGCCGACCCGCCCGACGCCAGCCGCGGCCGGAGCGGCCCCGGAGGGGCGAGCGACCAGCTCAGCCGCAACGCGATCTCTCAACGCAACCACCTCTGCTCTTCCTGGCCGGGTCCGCCAGCGGAGGACACAGCCCTCCCTGACCACCCACTACGTGGCCCTCGACGTGCTGATGAAGTTGGTGCTCTGTCGCCTGTTCCTGCGGAAGAAGCGAAAGAAGCGAAGGAAGTAGAAGAAGTGCAGGTCAGCGGCTCCTTCTTGTTCCGCGAGGGGTGCGGAAGAAGTGCGAAAGAAGGGTCGTCACGACGCGACCCTCTGCTCGGAGGGGCCGGACCACACGTAGACGACGGCCGGCCGGCCGCCTGTCGCGCGGATGGTCTGCTTGACCTTGCCCTCGCCGACGAGGCCGGCGAACAGCGCGTCGATCTCGGCGGTGGTCCGGTGCCCGCTGAACAGCTTCGACGCCTGGCTGCGGGTGACGCCGGCCTCGCCTGCGCCTTGCGCGTGCCGGGCGAGCCGCGCCTCGTCGGTCTCGGCTTGTTGAGCTCCCCACACAGCGCGGGCGGATGACGAGGCGTACTCCCAGAGGGCCGCGGCAGCGAGCAGGTGCTCGGGCTCGATCAGGTCGTCGTTGTCGAGCAGCGCGAAGGTGAGGGCGAGCCGCATGACGTAGGCGTGCCCGCGCACGAGGAGCTCGCCGACGACGTTGTCCTCGTCGGCCTCCGGGACCTTCAAGACCCGGTACAGCTCGGCCTCCCACAGCTCGTCACCGGCGGGGGAGCGGCGCACGTAGGTCCCGCGTTGGGCGTCGTTGACCTTGTGACGCCACTGCTCGGCCAGTGACGTCACTGCGCACTCGTCAGCCTCGTGCTCGAGCGGCAGGTCCTTGCTCTGTCGTACGAGCACGGGCAGGAAGCGGTTGAGCAGCCCACCGCTGATGTCGGTGTCGGTGGCCTTCGCCAGCAGTTCGCGCCTGGTCACGTGCCCGACGATGTTGACGTGCCCGCCGCTGGCGACCAGCGGGTCGCCGCGGGTCACGACGCTGAGGTGGCCGCTGTCCCAGGCGGAGCGCAGGACCGGGCTGAGAGTGCTGCCGTCCCGGCGGCCGGCGGCGAGCAGGCGCGCGAACTCCGGCTCAACGATGAGCCGGCGCTTGTCGGTGTACCGGTCGAACGAGGTCGCGGGCGCCTGCACGGCCTTCTTCTCGGGCTTGGCGTCGTCGACGGGCGGGTCCCGCACCAGGTTGACGAAGCCCTCGCCGGTGGAGAGGCCACCGTGCACGGTGTTGAAGCGCAGGAAGTGGTCGCCGCCGGCGCGCGAGAAGAACTCGGACGTGACCGCCCACGTCGTGCCCTTGCGGCCGGCACCGGTCGGCCCGATGAGCAGCGGCCAGATGCGCGCGCCCTGCTTGCTCGACCCGACGCGGGTGTAGCGGCCGGGGCCGACGCAGGCGCCGAAGGTCGCGAGGAGGGTCACGAGGACTCCCACCGGGTCGGCCTCGGTGCTGGGGTCCAGGACGTGGACGACATCACCTGCGTACCCGTGGAACATGCGCGGGTCGGGCACGGGCAGGCCCGGCCGCGGGGTGCACAGCGCGCTCATGCACGTGAGGCCGTCCGGCGCAGGACTTCGGCGAGACGCGGCAGGCCAGGCCCGACGGGCGCCGACACCACCACGGCCTTGCGGCCGCGTTCCTCGGTGACCAGATCGGACAGCATCTGCCGCGTGGAGATGCCGTTCTCCCATGCCAGGAGGTCGAAGACGTCGAGGACGTGGCCGCTGTCCTTGCGCAGCCCGACCCCGTCGGGGTGGCCTCCGCCGTAGCAGATCGCCGCGGTGTCGGCGCCCTGCACCAGCCGCAGGCTCGGGGTGCGGTCCTCGTGGGCGAAGCACGACCAGTCACCTCGGCGGGCGGGTCCGCAGACGCGGTCAAGCTCGGCGGCGAGGTCGTAGCGGGCGCGCACCCGCTCCTTGAGGTCGTTGCCGTCGTAGGCGCGCGGCTGGGGCGTGCGGGGCTGCGCGACCGGCGCGGGAGGGGGAGCCAGCGCCAGTGCGGCCTCGAGCAGGATGTTCGGGTCGTGGTCGGTGGTGTGCGCGGGCAAGGCAAGCCGCGCGTGCAGCTGGACGTGCGGCTTGGCGTTGAACGTCCCGGGCAGGCGCAGGGCGCGTGCGGCCTGGACGGTGCCTCGGTCCCCGCCGACCGCGTCGGCAAGGGCGGCGAGGAGGCGCCGGCCCTGCTCCGGTCGCACCATCCTGTCTAGCCGCCACCAGCCGTGCAGGCCGGCCCCCGAGGCCACCAGAGCGGTCGCGGGTGGCAGCGTACTGAGCCGGCCGTAGAGCTCGGCGAGAGTCTCGGGCTGCTGCTTGTCGGGGTCGATGTCGACGGCCATCCACCTGTAGCCGAGCAGCAGGTCGATCCCCTCGGCCTCCGCGTTCGAGGTGCCTGCTCGAGCCCAGCCTCCTGGCACGCCGATGCGGTCGGCTGCGGCCGGGGTCAGGCAGCCGATGCCGACGGAGACGGTGCGTGCCTCGCGAGCGGCCTCGGCTGCGGCGAACGCCACGGCGTCGTCGAGCTGGGCGGGGATCGTGAACGCCCGGCCGAGCGTGGCGCTGTTGCCACGCTCGGCCGGCATCGAGACCACCTCGACGGTCTCGTCCTCGCGCAGCGCCAGGGCAGCCCGCAGGTCGTCGTCGACTGGTGCCGTCATCCGGCGCCTCCGCCGGGTGCGCGTAGCCCGTCACGCAGCCGGTGTCCGGCGAGTCGGACAGCGCGCTCCGCGTGCAGCCACATGCCCTGCGGCGCCGTGTCGACGCCGTCGTGTAGCACCAGCGGCGGCCGGTCGACGAGCGGCCTATCACAGGTGAAGCACGGCCGGCCGGCGTTGATCGGGTCGACTTCGTGGCGCAGCGCGCTAGTGCTGCTGTGGACGGTCACCGCGCACCCGCCGTCCGCTTCCGCGGCCGCCCGAGCGGCAGCGGCGGGTGGACGACGACCGGTTTCTCGGCCTCCTTGAGCCAGCGCTCGAGGTCGGCGCGCCGGTAGCGCACCGCCCCGCCCGCGAGCCGCAGGTACGGGATGCGCCGTGCCGAGCGCATGTTGCGCTGCGTCGATTGCGGCAGCGCGAGCCACGCCTCGACGTCCGCCGGCGTGAGCAGCGGCTCGGGCTCAGCCATGGGGCACGCGCCGCTCCGCGAGCCGGGTGACCTCGGGACGGCTGATCTGCTCGCCGGTCGCGCCGTTCAGGGCGGCGAGGACCTCCCGGGCGCCGCGGCCGTCCATGCCGAAGTGGTGGAGGATCAGGGCGCGGGCCAGCTCGATTCGCTCGAGCAGCTGCCACGGGGACAGCTCGGCTGCCGCGGCCTTGTCCTCGGCACGCTGCAGGCTGTCGAGCAGCACGAGCCGGGCGAAGACCTCGTCGTGCAGCGGGTCGTCCGCCTGCAGGACGCGCAGGCGAGCCTTCAGCTCGGCCTGCTCGGCGGCGCGGCTCATCGGTTCTCCGCCCGGGCCCGCTTGGCGTCCTGCAGGTCGATGTCCAGGCGGTCGGCCACCTCGGCCGCGCGGATCAAGCCGGCGGCGAGCCGGCGGGCGTCACCGATCGAGATGTTGACCTTCCGGGCGTCGCTGTCGCCCTCGTCCGGCTCGATGCCACGCAGCACCAGGTCGAGCTGGACCTCGGGCTCGAAGTGGCGCCCGTACAGGTCGGCGCGCAGGTACGTCCCGTGCTGGTACGCCTGGACGACGGTCGCGTAGATCGAGGCGCGCTCCCCGGCCATGTCGCGGCCGTCGATGCCAGCGGTCATCTGCGACTGGCAGAACGGGCCGTGCTCGCCGACGGTCAGCCCATCGGTGCGGATGCCCTCGGTCGCGCTGCAGAAGGGCCTGCAGTGCCCCCAGACCTCGATCGTGTCCGACGGGTCGTTCGGGTCCGGCTGGCCGGTGCGGCCACCGACGTGTGCGGTGTAGCCGCGCGCGTAGTGGTCGGAGACGGGCAGCGGCACGAGGCGCTGGCTGGTCGTCCTGTCGGGCACCTCGGGCGCGTTGTTCGGCCTGGCCACCGGCTCGTGCCGGGCCTCACGCTTGTCCTCGTCCGGCTGCTTGCCCTCGAGCAGGGAGAGCGCGAGGCTGAGGTTCTCACGCAGCGTGCCGGCCTGCGCTGCGTCGAGCTGCAGCGCCCAGCCGGCGTGTACCTCGACGACGGGCGAGGTGCGGGTGACCGTGCGATCGGCCCGCATCTCCTCGGTGATCCGCAGGTTGACCTTCAGCTCGTCCTGCATGCCGGGGAGCTCCCCGTCGACGGTGATCGGACCGCCCACGTCCTCGGACGTGGCATCGAGGTAGGGGCCCTCGACGCTGATGTGCGCCGCCCACGACGGAAGGGGGGGCAGGGTGGCGATGGTGGGCGGTGCGATCACCTGAACAGGGGACTGGTTGTTCTGGATCGGGTTGCGTACTGTGCTGGTCACGGGGTTCCTTCCCGTCACGCCGCGGCAGGTGTTCCAGCACCTGGCCGCGGCTTTTGCTGAACGCGACGGCGGTTGTCGTCGCGGCCTGGCTACTCCGACCCTCAGAGCGCTACGAGATCAGTCGCGGGGACTTGAAGGAACTGAGCGAGTTGCAGGAGCGTGCGTGCGTCGAGGCGCGCTATCCCGCGCTCCATCCGCAGGTAGTGGCTCGGGTCCCGGTTGACGGCTCGGGCCGTCTCGCGCAGGCCTCGACCTGCTTGCACCCTCGCGGCTCGCAGCCGGGAGTCTGCTTCGGTGCATGTCGACTGCGCGGCCACAGACCTGTTGTAGTGCTCCGCAGTGCGTTGGTCAAGCAGCAGCTGGACGAGTTGCCTGCGTGTTGACTACACGGCAACGACGCCCGTAGGGTCAGCGCGTGACTGAGGGACCAGACGTACTGACCCCGAACCAGATCGTTGCTGCGAACCTTCGTCGAGCCCGTCTCAACCTGGGCCTGACGCAGCAGGATGCGGCGGACCGTCTCGCGCCCTACCTGGGCACTAGGTGGTCCAAGGCTGTGTGGAGTGCGGTTGAGCGCTCAGTGGCCGGCGGCCGGTTACGTGAGTTCACAGCTGACGACCTGGTTGCCTTCAGTCGAGCGTTCGATCTGCCGTTGGTCTGGTTCTTGATTCCGCCCTTACCCGTTAGGGCGGTGCAGGTTCCTGGACCCAGCAGTACCGGCCTCATGCTGGCTGCGGAACTTGTAGAGGTGCTACAGCGCGATACCCCGGACCTGTGGCAGCGACTTCGTGAGTTCTTCAAAGGCGCCGGAGTCCGCCTCACTCGCGGCCAGTTACAGCGTATGCAGGGCTTGGCCGCAGAACGTTCTGCGATGCTGCTCGCCGACGCGGATCGTTTGCGCGAGCACGCGTCAGCCATGCGGGAGACGGCGCACCTCTTGTCGCAGACTGCCAAGGCCGAGGAGTCGCTTGCTTATCCCATTGGGGATAGAGCGCTGCTTCGGCACTCAGGCGTGGAGCGGCGCCTCGCCAAGCGGCTTGGCTGGGATACGGAAGCGGTTGAGGTCTGGGGTGAGCGATGCTTTGGCGCGCCAATCGACACCGTCTGGCATGACCGCTACCAGGACATGCTGCCTAAGCTTGTCGACCTTGATGGGGACGAGCAGCGCGCAGAGGCTGTGCGCATTCGGGACGGCATTGACCTGGACCTCGCGCGGGAGTTGCAGGAGGCTGCGTCGGGGCAGGTCGGTAACGACCTAGTGATGGCAAGCCGGCGCCGCCCGCGTAGCCGAGCAGAACGGGCGAGCGCATTAGAGCCGATTACCGAGCGCACCATCTTGCACATGGTGGAAGCGGCCAAGGGCAATGCACCTATTGAGGAGTGGGTGCGCGTGGCTATGGCTCTCGCGGAGAGTCACTATCGGAACGCGGCGGACGGCGGTTTCGATACGCCCCCGGCTACCAAGGAGTCGATCGAAGCGATCGACCAGGCCGTCGACGGAGCGCCTTGAGTGACCGTGGAAGCCCCTGTCCCTGACCATCACCACCTCTCCGAGCTGCTCGGCGAGGTCGTCCGCGACGCTCAGCAGCGGCTCGCTGAGCAGCAGCTCGCGGCGTCCGAGAAGGCGAACCCCAGCCGGAAGCGGAGGGCGGCCCCGCCGCCGTACGTCGACCTGACGCCCTACCTGGGCATGAAGGACGCCGACATCGTCCGGGCGCTCGGGCAGAAGAGCGACGTCTCGCACTACACAAGGTTCGTCAAGGTCGAGCGCCACAGCGGGATGCCGGAGTCGGCTCCCGACGGGCGGCCCCGCTGCCAGGCGGGCGTGGCCGTGCGCCTCAACCTCCGGTGCGGCCGCGGCGTCCTCGACGGCGAGCGCTGGTGCCGCCAGCACCACCCCGACCCACCGGTCGGCCCGCACACGATCGCCGAGGTGAAGCAGGACCGGGTGGCGCGGCAGCAGCTCTGGCAGCGCCCGGACGGCCGCGTGCTCGAGGGCCTCTACGCCCTGACCGACGTCGTCGAGGACCTGGTGTACGAGACCAGGGCGGTCCTGCAGCGAGCCGAGCGGCTCGAGGCGGCGTCGAAGGAGTCCGCGCGGGACGGCTGGCTGAACGCCGATCAGGCCGCGGAGTACACCGGGCGGTCACGGTCGGCGGTCAGCCAAGCAGCGCTCGTCGGCCGTCTGGCCGGGGTGCGCGAGACGCCGCGTAGCTCCTGGGCGTTCAAGGCGGCTGACCTCGACGCCTGGATGATCTCCGGCGCCAGCAGCAACGGGCACTACCGCGAGCAGCACCGGGTGCAGCGCCGGCCCAGGTCGCGCTGATGGCCACCGGTGCCGAGCTGCTCACGACTGCAGCTGCCGCGATCCTTGGCACGATCGTGGGGCCGTACCTATCGAGTGGTCGGGAGCGTCGCGCCGCCAGGGTGGCTGTGATTGAGGCGATGGGCAACGTGGACACACTGCGATGGGCCTTCGCTGGTGACTATGAGGCGTTCAAGCGCGCAGTCTTGGGCCTGGAGACTGCCGGCCTCATGGCCGCTACGTCGCGCCCTGCCTTGGATCGTTACGTCTACGCTGCCACGGTTGCTCGCCGCGTTTCGCAGGTTCACCTGGAGGAGGACTATCCCGAATACGCCGGCTCGATCCCCTCGGAGCTTGGGGATGTTGTGCGGGATGCAGGCGCCCTGCTGACGGACCATTCCTGGCACCCCGTGCGTGCGCGGCTGGCGCATCCTCGACGCGATCGACGGCTACACATGCGATTAGATGCTGTGAAGGCAGAACTGGCGGCCAGTGGCCGGGTCACCGAGTACCAGTGGCGAGTCGGGTGACGGTCCATGGCTAGCGTGAAGCGCCGCGACAACGGCGCCTGGCGTGTCCGCTGGCGCGACCCCGACGGCCGCAGCCGCGAGGCGAACTTCGCCAAGAAGGTCGACGCCGACCGGCAAGCCGCCGTCGTCACCGCCGACATGGCCCGCGGCACCTACGTCGACGCGGCCGCCGGCAGGGCGACGCTGCGCGAGGTCGCCGAGGCCTGGCGGGCAGCCCAGCCGCACCGAGCCGGCAGCGCCGCTCTCATCGAGCGGCAGCTGCGCCTGCACGTCTACCCGACCCTCGGCGCCCGCGCGGTGTCCCAGGTACGCCGTAGCGACGTTCAGGCCCTCGCGACCGGCCTCGCTCAGACGCTCGCGCCGGCCACCGTGGCCGGAGTGCTCAAGACTCTCAGCGCGGTGTTCAACAGCGCCGTCCTCGACGGCATGCTGGCGGCCTCGCCATGCCGGCGGATCCGGCTGCCCGAGATCGAGCGCCGCGACGTCGACCCGATGACCGTCGAGCAGGTCCTGGCGGTCGCCGAGGCGGCGGGCCTCCGGTACCGGGCGCTGATCCTGCTTGCCGGCGGCACCGGGCTGCGGCTGGGGGAGTGCCTCGGGCTCACCGTCGACCGCATCGACTTCCTGCGGCGCGAGCTGCACGTCGTGCAGCAGCTCGTCGACGTCACCGGCACCGAGGTGCACCTGGGCCCGCCGAAGACCCCGAGCAGCCGGCGCACCGTGCCGGTGCCCGACCTGGTGCTCGAGGCGCTCGCCGAGCACATCGCCGCCTACCCGCGGGGGCCGTGGAACCTGGTGTTCGCGAACACCCGCGGTGGCTGCCTCGACCGGCGCAACCTGCACCGCACCTGGACCGTCGCCCTACGCGTGGCCGGCCTGCCGAAGGGCACGCACTTCCACGACCTGCGGCACAGCTACGTGTCAATGCTCATCGAGGGCGGCGAGAGCGTGGTCGTCGTGGCCCGGCGCGTCGGGCACAAGGACGCGACCGAGACGTTGAAGACGTACTCGCACCTGTTCCGGGAGAGCGCGGAGAAGACGCGACGGGTCGTCGATGCGGCCTTTGGCTCGGCAGGTGCGCCTGACACACGAGGGGTTAGGGGGACGCAGTGAGACACTGGGTGATCACCTGCGAGGGCCCGGGCGAGCGCAAGCACTGGTGGGGCGAGAACCGGAGCGGTCGCGGGTGGACGCCGTACCCGGGCAACGCGCGGCAGTACGAGTCCGAGGAGGCGGCGCGCTACGAGATGTACGAGGTCTACGGCGTGCGGAAGTTCGCGCGCGGCGAGGTGCAGATCGAGGAGCGGAACAGGCCCAGGCTGACGGAGCGCTAGCGACTGTCCTTCCAGGGGAAGGCGGACCTAGCGCATGGGTGGCACCACCTGCGAGGCGGCCACACCCTCGTAGACTCCGGACAGCGGGAGCGTCCGGTACTTGATGTACAAGCGCCAGATCAACTGCCACTGCGGACTTCGGGGATCGACAACTCGCACGGGTAGCCCCGCGCGCCGAGCAGCCTCGGCGCCGAAGACGGCAGCATGACTGCGAGGTGCATCGATCAGCGGTTCATGCAGTGATTGAGCGAGCTCGGCGACCTCCTCGTCTGACCGGCCGCTACAGCTGGCCAGGCACTCCACGACCAGATCGTCAGTTCGGGCGATCGCAGACCTCGCCGTTGCGGCCATCAGTCCCGTTACATCAGCGAGCAGCGCGGCGTGTAGGGGGAACGTGGCCGGCTCCTCAGCCACCGCCTTCTCGGCGCGTTCGACGGCCTCGAGCATGTCCTTCGCGGCCACGAGGTCGTAGCCGCCCGACCCGCGCGGGACGCGGAACTGCGGATCCACGGGACCGAGGTCGCTCGTGGGACCCATGACGATGTGGTGAGCGCCCAGGGCCAGGAGCGTGGCGGCGCTCTTGGCCTGGTCCGGGATCAGCACCGTCAACTCGCGGCACCGCGCCTGCATCGAGCGGACCAACCGGATGGCGGTCTCCCCGTCACCGCCGGGGCTGTCGAGCAGCAGGTGCAGGTCCTGCTCAGGGTCTGCGTCGTGGATCAGGTCTTCCAGGAAGCCGACACTGTCCGGGAACACGTCGTCGATCATCACGATGAGCCGACACTGGAAGGCGTCCTGGTATTGGCCGATCATCTGCTGCCGGTCGTACCGCGCCGCGTGCTGCGCGTGGAACAGCGGCGACTGCCGAGGGAAGGTCAGCCCTGCGCCAGGCTCCGGCGCTGGCTGAACGTCGCTGGCCGACCCGCCCTCAGCTGCTTGCCCTGCTCTCGGGCCGCCTTCGCCAGCTTGATCTTCTCCGCCCACTGAGGGTCGGTCCCCTTCGGCTCCTGCACCGCCCGCGCCGTCCTGTCCTCGCTGCTGGTCATCTTCGGCTCCTGCCATGAGGAGTGGTCTCCCAATCCGGTGAACGTACTGGCGCCAACACTTGTGCCGCAGGCCGACGACCGCGCGTCACCCGATCGTTGTGAGCCGCGACACAACCAGGCTCAAAGGGTGACCCTAGAGGCGGGGTCCGACACCTCGAAGGTCGGCTGCTTGAGGGGCGGATTCAGTGGTCTGTACAAGATCATGTGGGCGCTGTGTGGGCATCTAAGTAGCGCACTGCCCCCGACCTGCAAGTTCTACCTGAGCGCACGAGACCATCTGGTTCGGCGTCACCACCTGGCGCGGCCTGGCCGAGCACGTCGCCGCCTCGCTCAAGAAGGGCGACAAGGTCGTGGTCGCCGGCCGGCTCACCACGCGCAGCTGGGAGGTCGAGGGCGGCGAGCGGCGCACCGGCCTCGAGCTCGAGGCGGCGCACGTGGGGCTCGACCTGGCGCGCGGCCCGGCGGAGTACGTCAAGCCCGGCCGGCTGGTCACCGACGCGGACCCCTGGGTGTCCAGCGGGCAGGTCGACCGGGAGACCGGCGCCGTGTCGGCCCGCGAGCCCGACTCCGGCGAGGACGGCGAGCCGGCCGAGGAGCCGGCCGGCGCCGCGGCATGAGTCGGGGCCGGCGCCCGGGCTGCCGCGAGGCGCAGCCCGGGCGGTGCGGCCGGCCGCCCGTAGGCTGACCGGCATGGCGCAGTTCATCTACTCGATGCAGAAGGTCCGCAAGGCTGTCGGCGACAAGGTGATCCTCGACGACGTCACCCTGTCGTTCCTGCCCGGAGCCAAGATCGGCGTGGTCGGCCCCAACGGCGCCGGCAAGTCGACCGTCCTCAAGATGATGGCCGGGCTGGACCAGCCGTCCAACGGCGACGCGAAGCTCTCGCCGGGCTTCTCGGTCGGCATGCTCATGCAGGAGCCGCCGCTCGACGAGAGCAAGACGGTCCGGGAGAACGTCGAGGACGGCGTCAAGGTCATCCGCGACGTGATGGTCCGCTACGAGGAGCTCAACGAGAAGATGGGCGCGCCGGACGCCGACTTCGAGAAGATCCTCGAGGAGCAGGCGCCGCTGCTCGACGCCATCGAGGCCGCCAACGCGTGGGAGCTCGACAGCCAGATCGAGCAGGCGATGGACGCGCTGCGCTGCCCGCCGCCGGACGAGGCGGTCACCCACCTGTCCGGGGGTGAGCGCCGCCGCGTCGCGCTGTGCAAGCTGCTGCTCGAGGCGCCCGACCTGCTGCTGCTCGACGAGCCGACCAACCACCTCGACGCCGAGAGCGTGGAGTGGCTGGAGAACCACCTGTCGCGCTACGCCGGCGCCGTCCTGGCGGTCACCCACGACCGCTACTTCCTCGACAACGTCGCCCAGTGGATCCTCGAGCTCGACCGCGGTCGCGCCTACCCCTACGAGGGCAACTACTCCACCTACCTGGAGAAGAAGCAGGAGCGCTTGGCCGTCCAGGGCAAGAAGGACGCCAAGCTCTCCAAGCGCCTCAAGGACGAGCTCGAGTGGGTCCGGCAGAACGCCAAGGGCCGCCAAACCAAGAGCAAGAGCCGCCTCGCGCGCTACGAGGAGATGGCGGCGGAGGCCGAGAAGACCCGCAAGCTCGACTTCGAGGAGATCCAGATCCCGGCCGGCCCGCGCCTGGGGTCGGTCGTCATCGAGGCCAAGGACCTGGTCAAGGGCTTCGGCGACCGGGTGCTCATCGACGCGCTGTCCTTCGACCTGCCGCGCGGCGGCATCGTGGGGATCATCGGGCCCAACGGCGTCGGCAAGACCACGCTGTTCAAGACCATCGTCGGCATGGAGCAGGCCGACGCCGGGTCGGTGCGCGTGGGCGACACGGTGCAGCTCTCCTACGTCGACCAGAACCGCACGGGCATCGACGGCAAGAAGACGGTCTGGGAGGTCGTGTCCGACGGGCTCGACTACATCCACGTCGGCAGCCAGGAGATGCCCAGCCGCGCCTACATCGGCGCCTTCGGGTTCAAGGGCCCGGACCAGCAGAAGAAGGCCGAGGTCCTGTCGGGCGGGGAGCGCAACCGCCTCAACCTGGCGATGACCCTCAAGCAGGGCGGCAACGTGCTGCTGCTCGACGAGCCGACCAACGACCTCGACGTCGAGACGCTCGGCTCGCTGGAGAACGCGCTCCTGGAGTTCCCCGGCTGCGCCGTGGTCATCAGCCACGACCGCTGGTTCCTCGACCGGGTGGCGACCCACATCCTGGCGTGGGAGGGCACCGACGAGTCGCCCGCGCAGTGGTACTGGTTCGAGGGCAACTTCGACTCGTACGAGAAGAACAAGGTCGAGCGGATGGGCCAGGACGCCGCGCGGCCCCACCGCGTGACCTACCGCAAGCTCACCCGCGACTGATGTCCCGCCGGCGGCTGAGCACGGTCGCGCTCGCCGGGGTCGCCGCGCTCAGCCTGGTCCTGCTGTTCGCGCCGGGCGGGGGCGGTGAGCCGCTGTTCACCGGCGACGACAAGGTCGTCCACCTGCTGCTGTTCGCGGCGCTCGCGGCCGCCGCGCGGTGGCGCTGCGGGCCGTCGACGGCGGCCCTGCTCGCCGTCGCGGCGTACGCGCCGGTGAGCGAGCTGGTGCAGGCTGCCCTGCTGCCGAGCCGCAGCGGGGACCCGCTGGACGTCGTGGCCGACCTCGTCGGGGTGGTCCTCGGCTGGTACGCGGTCGGCAGCCGGTCCTGACGCCGCCGGGCCGAGCAGGGGCCGGCGCAGGGCCGCCTAGCGGGGGACGTTGACCAGCGTGTGGGCCGCCCGCTCGAGGTGGTCCCAGATCGCGGCGCGGGCACCGTCGGGCACGTCCAGGCGGGTGACCGCCGCGAGCATGTGCTGCAGCCACGCGTCGCGCTCGGGCTCGCCGATCTGCCAGGTGACGTGCCGCATCCGCAGCCGCGGGTGCCCGCGGGTCTCGCCGTACGTCGTGGGGCCGCCCCAGTACTGCACGAGGAACAGCCGCAGGCGCTCCTTGGCGGGCTCGAGGTCGTCGCCGTCGTACAGCGGGCGCAGCACCGGGTCGTCCGCGACCCCCGCGTAGAAGTCGTCGACGAGCTGCTGGAAGACCGGGTCGCCGCCGACCGCCTCGTACAGGGACATCTGCTCCGCGCTCAGGTCGTCCACCTCGGATCTGCTCAGGGGCGCGCCGCGGTCACCCGCTCGGCCGCCCTGGTGATGTTGCGCATCATCCCCCCGAACACGATGCCGTGGAACGGGGCCACCGACCGCCAGTAGGCGTGGCCGGCCAGCCCCCTCGGGTGGAACAGCGCGCGCTGGTGGAACACCGTCCGACCGTCCCGCTCTTCCACGGCCAGCTCCAGCCATGCCAGGCCGGGCACCTTCATCTCCGCGCGCAGGCGCAGCAGGCGCCCCGGCTCGAGCTCCTCGACGCGCCACCAGTCCAGCGACTCGCCGACGTACAGGTGCCGCGGGTCGCGCCGGCCGCGGCGCAGGCCGACCCCGCCGACCAGCCGGTCGAGCACGCCGCGCACGGTCCAGGCCAGCGGGAAGGAGTACCAGCCGTTCTCGCCGCCGATGCCCTCGAGCACCCGCCACAGGTCCTCCGGCCGCGCCGACACGGTGCGGCGGCGCTCGTCGACGTAGAGCGAGCCACCGGCCCAGGAGGGGTCGGTCGGCAGCGAGTCCGACGGCGCGCCGGGCCAGCTCGCCGACGACCAGCGCGTCTCGACGGCGAGCTCGCGGATGCGGGTGAGGGCCAGCAGGACGGCCTCGTCGACCCCGAGCAGGCCCTCGGGCGGGTCGGGGACGTGCTCGGCGATGTCGTGCTCGGCGCAGACCGCCTCCTCGGCCAGCGAGCGCACCAGCGGCCGGGCCAGCGCGGCGGGGACCGGCGTGACCAGGTTGATCCAGTGGCCGGACAGCCGGGGCGCGAGCAGCGGCACGGGCACGACGACCCGGGGGCGCAGGCCGGCGACCCGGGCGTACCGCTTCATCATGTGCGCGTACGTGAGGACCTCGGGCCCGCCGACGTCGAAGCGCCGCGAGACCTCGGGCGGCAGGGTGGCCACCCCGACCAGGTACCGGAGCACGTCCCGGACGGCGATCGGCTGGACGCGGGTGCCGACCCACCTCGGTGTGATCATCGCGGGCAGGCGCTCGGTGAGGTAGCGCAGCATCTCGAACGACGCGGAGCCGCTGCCGATGACGACGGCGGCCTGCAGCACGGCCGTCGGGACGCCGCTGTCGAGCAGCACCCGGCCGACCTCCTGGCGCCGGGCGAGGTGCGGGGAGACCACCCCGTCGTGCGGGACCAGGCCGCCGAGGTGCACGATCCGCCCGACGCCGGCCGCCCGTGCCGCGTGTGCGAACGCCTCGGCCGCCCGCCGGTCGGTGTCCGCGCCGCCGGTCACGTCGACCGGGGGGATCAGGTAGTAGGCGACGTCGACCCCGGCCAGCGCCGCGGTGAGCGAGCCGGGCTCCAGGGCATCGGCCTGCACCACCTCGACCTGCGCCGCCCACGGCACGTCGCGCAGCCGGGCGGTATCGCGGGTCATCGCGCGGACGACGTGGCCCTCGGCGAGCAGGCGGGGCACCAGGCGGCCCCCGATGTAGCCGGTCGCGCCGGTGACGAGCACGGTCAGGGCCATGCCCGCAGTCTGTAGCGGCGTCGGGCGGCCCGCCGTGCGGAGCCCGCGCGGCCGGGCGCGCCCCTGCCCCCCGCCGATCAGGCCCTCCCGGTGGCCGACGCGCCGCCGGGCACCACCACGGCGGCATGATCAGCGCGGCGGTGGCGCCGGGAGACGCCCACGCGAGGCCCGGAGCCGGCGCGGCGCTACAGCGCCAGGCCGGTGTGGGCCGCCAGGAACGCCAGCAGCTCCACGGACAGCCCGACGGTGCGGCTGACCGAGCGGGCGCCGTGCCCGACGTCGCGCTCGTCGCGCAGCAGCACCGGCCGGCCGCTCGAGCTGGCGTGCTGCAGCGCCGCGCACAGCTTGCGGGCGTGCAGCGGGTCCACCCGGCTGTCGCCGTCGAACATGGTGAACAGCACCGCCGGGTACGCCGCCCCCTCGACCACCCGGTGGTACGGCGAGTACGACAGCAGCCAGCCGAGCTCGACCGGGTCGGCGGCCGTCCCGTACTCGTCGTTCCAGGTGCGGCCCAGCCCGAACAGCTCGTACCGGACCATGTCGAGCAGCGGCGCGCTGCACACGACGGCCGCGCAGCCGCCCGGGTCCTGGGTGAGCGCGGCACCGACGAGCAGCCCGCCGTTGCTGCCGCCGTAGGTGCCGAGCTGCTCGCGCGTGGTCCAGCCGGCCTCGACGAGGTGGGCGGCGACGGCGGCGAAGTCGTCGAAGACGTTCTGCTTGTGCTCGCGCATCCCGTCGCGGTGCCACGACTCGCCCTCCTCCGCGCCGCCGCGCAGGTTGGCCACCACCCACACCCCGCCGGCGGCCACCCAGGCGAGCGCGCTGGCGGTGTAGCCCGGCGTGAGGGAGACGCCGAAGCCGCCGTAGCCGTACAGCACCGTCGGCCGCGGGCGGTCCGGACCGGCGGCCGGGGCGAGGACCAGGGCGCGCACGGGCGTGCCGTCGCGCGAGGGCACGACCTCCACGCGGGCCACCACGTCGGGCAGGTCCACGCGCCCGGGGGCGTCCTCCCACAGGTCCAGCCCACCCGTACGGGCGTCGAAGCGGTGCACCTGCGGAGGCGTCGCCGGGTCGGTCCAGCCGAGCCAGACCTCGCGGCCGCCCTCGGGGTGGCCGGACAGGCCGGAGACCGTGCCGATGCCCGGCAGCGGCACGGGCGTCTCGCGGCCGTCGGGGCCCCGGACCGCGACCTCGCTGACCGCGTGCCGGCTGCGCAGGACGACCAGCCGCCCGTCCTCGAGCTCCTCGGCGTCGTCGAGCACGGCCTCGGGGTCCTGCGGGACGAGGTCGGCCCACTCCTGCGGCCGGGCCGGGTCGGCCGTGCAGAGCCGGCCGCGCGGCGCGTCCCGGTCGGTGAGCACGCGCAGCCGGCCGTCACGGGCGACCCAGGCGGCGCAGCGCGCGTCCACGCCGACCTGCACCTCGACGGGCGGCGTGCCCGCGGCCAGGTCGAACAGCCACACGTCGTCGCGGGGGGCGGTGCCGGCGCTGGCGGTGACGACCAGCCAGCGGCCGTCCTGCGAGACCGAGCAGCCGTAGTAGTTCGTCGGGTCCAGGCCCTCGCCCCACACGAGCCGGTCCTGGTCGGGAGGGGTGCCCACGACGTGCCGGTACACGCGGCGGTGGAACTGCTCCTCGCCGGCGGGGACGTCCTGCGGCGGCAGCCGGCGGACGTAGAAGAACGCCCGGCCGCCGGGCTCCCACGCGACGGGGGAGTAGCGGCAGCGGTCGACCGGTCCGTCGACCTGCTCGCCGGTCGCGACGTCGAGCACCCGCAGCTGCGACTCCTCGTCGCCGCCGGTCGACAGCTGCACCGCGAGCAGCCGGCCCTCCTTGCTCGGGGCCCAGGCGTCGAGGGTGGTGGTGCCCGACGGGTCGACCTGCACGGGGTCGACGAGGACCCGGGCGGTGCCGTCCCCGTCGCGCGTCCACAGCACCGCGTGCTCCTGGCCCGGCTCCCGCCTCGTCCAGAACGGCCGGCCCGCCCGCCACGCCGGCGCGCCCGTCGAGCCCGCCGCCAGCAGCCGCTCGAGCAGGCCGCGCAGCCGGTCGCGCCCGGGCAGGGCCGCGAGGGCGTCCGCCCACAGCCGGTCCTGCGCGGCGCGCCAGGTGGCCGTCTCGGCCGAGGTCGCGTCCTCCAGCCAGCGGTACGGGTCGGCCACCGCGCGGCCGTGCAGGTCCTCGACCAGGTCGAGCCGTCGGGCGGGCGGGTACGCGTGCGGGGCGGTCACCGGGGCCAGGCTAGGTGGGGCCCTGTCAGCAGCCCGTGACCAGCATCGCCGCCGCGCAGAGCGCCCCGCCGGTCCAGGCCGCCGTGCGCAGCCCGTGCGTGCGCAGCAGCCGGCGCGCCAGCGCCTCGTCGTACGTCGCCAGCCGGGTGTGCAGCGGCACCGACTCCACGACCGTCACGCCCACGGTGACCAGGCCGAGCGCGGAGGCGACCAGCACGAGCCACAGCGGCACGCCGGCCGGCCGGTCGAGCAGCAGCAGCCCGAGGGTCGCACCCTGCACGGCCCAGGGCAGGACCACGACGACCGCCATGGCCCGGGAGTGCGCGTCGTGGAACGCCCGCCACTGCGGCGTCGGCCCCACGACCAGGAAGGCCGGGTAGACGACCAGCTGCACGACCCAGGCCAGCCCGGCGAGGGCGCTGACCGCCACGGCGTGGACGGCGAGCAGCAGCAGCGGGGCGTCCACGGCAGCATCGTGTCCGGGCCGACGGCGTGGCGCATCCGAGGACGATCGTCCACACTCCTGTCCGAAGGAGGCAGGTGTGGCGGAGGCGCTGGTGCTCAACGCGACCTACGAGCCCCTGTGCGTCGTGCCCGGCCGCCGGGCGGTGGTGCTGGTCCTGTCGGACAAGGCCGTCGAGGTGGCGGCGTCCGGGGACGTGCTGCGCAGCTCGCGGGTCGAGGTCCCCGTGCCGAGCGTGGTCCGGCTGACGAGGTATGTCCGGGTGCCCTACCGGCCGAGCGTGCCGCTGACCCGCAAGGCGGTGTTCGCGCGCGACGGCGGACGCTGCGCGTACTGCGGCGCGCCCGCGACCAGCCTGGACCACGTCGTGCCCCGCAGCCGCGGCGGCGGGCACACCTGGGACAACGTCGTGTCGGCCTGCGGGCGGTGCAACCACGTCAAGGCCGACCGCGCCGTGGCCGACCTCGGCTGGCGGCTCAAGCGGCAGCCCACGGCGCCGAGCGGCGCCGCCTGGCGGGTCGTGGGGGCCAAGCGGCTCGACCCGCGCTGGGAGCCCTACCTCGACGGGCTGCCGACGCGCGACCTGCTCGACGAGCCGGCCTGAGCCGCGCACCTCTAGGGTCCCGGCATGACCGAGCTGCACGACCTGACCGCGCTGGAGCAGGGCGCCGCCGTCCGCGCCGGGACGGTGTCGCCCCGCGAGCTCGTGGACCACTACGCCGAGCGGATCGGCCGGCTCGACGGCGGGCTCGGCGCGTTCGTCCACCTGACCGTCGACGCGGCGCGCGAGCAGGCCGGTCGGCCGCTCCCGGACGGCCCGCTGGCGGGGGTGCCGACGGCCGTCAAGGACCTCAACGCGGTCGCCGGGGTGCCGGTGCAGTACGGGTCGCGGGCCTTCGAGGGCTTCGTGCCCCCCTGGTCGGACTGGGTCGTGGACAAGCTGCGCGACGCCGGGACGATCTCGCTGGGCAAGACCGCGACGCCCGAGCTCGGCCTGCCCTGCTACACCGAGACCGACGTCGCCCCGCCCGCGCGCAACCCCTGGGACCCGGCGCGCTCGCCGGGCGGGAGCAGCGGCGGGGCGGCGGCCGCGGTCGCCGCCGGGCTCGTGCCCGTCGCCCAGGGCTCGGACGGCGGCGGCTCGCTGCGCATCCCCGGCTCGGTCTGCGGGCTGGTCGGGCTCAAGCCCGCCCGCGGGCGGATCAGCGCCGGTCCGGTCACGGGCGACCTCACCGGCCTCGCGACCCTCGGCCCGCTGGCCCGCACGGTGCGCGACGCCGCCGCGCTGCTCGACGTCATGGCCGGGCCGATGCCCGGCGACCCGCACTGGGCGCCGCCGCCGGCGACGAGCTTCCTGTCGGCCTGCGACCGCCCGCCGGGCCGGCTGCGGGTCGGGCGCACCCGCGAGCCGATCGTGCCGGGCAGCGAGGTGCACCCGCACGTGGTCGCCGCGTACGAGGAGGCCACCGCGCTGCTGGAGGAGCTCGGCCACGAGGTGGAGGACGTGCCCCCGCCGTACGGGCCGGAGCTGCTGCCCGCGTTCAGCGTGCTCTGGTCGGTGAGCGCCGCCACCGCGCCGGTGCCGCCCGAGGCCGAGGAGCTGCTGCGGCCGCTGACCCGCTGGCTGCGCGAGCGGGGGCGGGCCACGAGCGCGGTCGAGTTCACCCGTGCGGTCGCCGCCGTGCAGGCCGCGACCCGCCGGGGCGTGCAGGCCACCGCCGCGTACGACGTGCTCCTGCTGCCGACGCTGGCCCAGCCGCCGGCGCTGCTCGGGGCGTTCACCGACGGGGCCACGCCGGAGGAGGAGTTCGCGAGGATGGCCCGCTGGACGCCGTTCACCGCGATGTTCAACAGCACCGGCCAGCCCGCGGTCAGCCTGCCCCTGCACCAGTCGCCGGACGGCCTGCCGATCGGGGTGATGCTCGTCGGCCGGCCGGCGGACGAGCTGACCCTGCTGTCGCTGTCGGCGCAGCTGGAGCAGGCCCGCCCCTGGGCGGGGCGGCACCCGGCGGTCTGGTGAGCCGTCCGGTGAGCGGTGTCGTGGTCAGCGCGCCGTGCGCCGCGGCGCCCCGGTGAGCGCCGTCGTCACGCGGCTGCGGACCGCCCTGCCCGAGGAGGCGCCGGTGCTGGCCGCCTGGCAGGCCGACCCCGCGTCGGAGTTCGAGGACCTCGCCGGCGGCGCGGCGCCGCACCGGCACGACCGCCCGCTGGACGAGCTGCCGCCCGGCGCGGGCTCGCTGGTCGTCACCGACGGCGAGGGGGTGCTGCTCGGCACGGTGGGCTGGCACGCGGTCGCGTACGGCCCCAACCAGGGGTCCACCGCGCTGAGCATCGGCATCTCGTTGCGCCCGCACGGCCGCGGGGCGGGGCACGGCACGCGTGCGCAGCGGATGCTGGCGGAGTACCTGCTGGCCGGCTTCCCCGTCCACCGCATCGAGGCCACGACGGACGTCGACAACGTCGTCGAGCAGCGCGCGCTCGTGGGCGCCGGGTTCGTCCGCGAGGGGGTCCTGCGCGGGGCGCAGTGGCGGCGCGGGGAGTGGCACGACCTGGTGTCGTACTCGCGGCTGCGCGGCGACCCGTCGTGACGAGCGGCACCGGACGGGTGAGCGCGGCCACGAGGGGCAGGCAGGCGACGTGAGCGAGCCCAGCACCCGCACTCCGCCCGCCCTCGACCCCGAGCTGGCCCTGCTGGCGGCCGCGCACGGCGTCGCCACCTCCTACGAGGACTGGTCCCGGCGCCCCGTGCCGGTCGGCGAGGCGGCGGTCGTGTCCGCCCTGGCCGCCCTGGGCGTGCCCGCGGCCCTGCCGGCCGAGCGCGCGGCGGCGCTCAACGAGCTGGACGCCGCGCCCTGGCGCCGGCTGGTGCCCCCGTCGCTCGTCGTGCGGGCCGGGGGGCCCTCGACCGTGGAGCTGCGGGCGGGCGACGGGGTGCGCCTGGAGGTCCTGCTCGAGGACGGCAGCACGCGGGCCGTCGCCGTGGACGGGCCGGTCCGGGAGGAGCGCGGCGGCCGCCGCCTCGTCGAGGTGGCCCTGCCCGACCTCCCGCTGGGCTGGCACGAGCTGCGCGCCACCACCGGCGACGAGTCCGACCGGGCCGTCCTCGTCGTCGCGCCCGCCGAGATCGGGCTGCCGAAGGGGCTGGAGCGCACCTGGGGCTGGATGGTGCAGCTCTACGCGCTGCGCTCGCAGGCGTCGTGGGGGGTGGGCGACTACGCCGACCTGCGCACCGTGCTCGAGGCGACCCGCGCGGCCGGCGGCGGCGTCGTGCTCGCCAACCCGCTGCACGCCGAGACGCCGGTGACGCCCCTGAACCCCTCGCCCTACTCGCCCTCGAGCCGGCGGTTCCGCTCGCCGGTGTGGCTGCGCGTCGAGGACGTGGCCGAGCACGCGGCGGCGCCGCCGGAGCTGCAGGCGCAGGTCGCCGCGCTGCGCCCCGCGACCGACCCGGAGCGGGTGCTGCGCGACCCGGCCTGGGAGGCCAAGCGGGCGGCGCTGGAGCTGCTCTGGCCGCTGCGGCGCGAGGGCGCGCTGGCCGACTTCCGGGCCGAGCTGGGGGAGCCGCTGGAGCTGTTCGCGCTGTTCTGCGCGCTCGCCGAGCGGCACGGGGTGCCGTGGCAGGAGTGGCCGCAGGAGCTGCGCCGGCCGGACGGCCCCGGGATCGCGGGCGCCCGGGTCGACCTCGAGGACCGCGTGTCGTTCTGGTGCTGGGTGCAGCTGCTCGTCGACGAGCAGCTGGCCGCCGCGACGGCCGCCGCCGACGGCATGGCGATCGGGGTGGTGCACGACCTGGCGGTGGGGGTGGACGCAGGCGGCGCCGACGCCTGGGCGCTGCAGGACGCGCTGGCCCTCGGCACCACCGTCGGCGCCCCGCCCGACTCGTTCAACCAGCAGGGCCAGGACTGGGGGCTGCCGCCGTGGCGCCCCGACCGCCTGCGCGAGCTGGGCTACGCGCCGTACCGCGAGCTGGTCCGCGGGGTCCTGCGGCACGCGGGCGGCGTGCGCATCGACCACGTGATGGGGCTGTTCCGGCTCTGGTGGGTGCCGCAGGGCGCGGGGGCCGCCGAGGGCACCTACGTGTCGTACGACAGCGACGCCATGCTGGGCGTGCTCGCCCTGGAGGCGGTGCGCGCCGGGGCCCTGGTCGTGGGCGAGGACCTCGGCACGGTGGAGGACCGGGTCCGCGACGCGCTCGACGCGGCGGGCGTGCTCGGCAGCGCGGTGCTGTGGTTCGAGTCCGACGAGGACGGCGTCCCGGTGCCCCCGTCGCAGTGGCGCGAGCGCGCGATGGCCACCGTCACCACCCACGACCTGCCGACCGCGGCCGGCTTCCTGGCCGAGGAGCACGTGCGCGTGCGCGACGAGCTCGACCAGCTCGGCGTGCCGGTCGAGCAGGAGCGGGCGCGCACCCGCGAGGACCGTGCGGCCCTGCTCGCGATGCTCGAGGAGCAGGGCCTGCTCGAGCCGGGTGCGCCCCCCGAGGAGGTCGTGCTGGCCATGCACCGGGCGCTCGCGGCCTCGCCCTCCCGGGTCGTCCTGGCCGCGCTCGGCGACGCCGTGGGCGACCTGCGCCAGCCCAACCTGCCGGGGACGGTCGACCAGTACCCCAACTGGCGGCTGCCCGTGGCGGACGGTGACGGACGCCCCCTGCTGCTCGAGGACCTGCTCGCCCACCCCGGCACGGCGCGGCTCGCGACCCTCCTGCACGAGCGCGTCGGGGGCCGGGCGGTAGGTTCACCCCCGTCCACCCCGACGACCCGAGAAGGATGACGTGAGTCGCCGACGAGCCCGCGCCGCCTGCTTGAGCAGCGCCCTGCTGACCGGAGTGCTGACCGCCCCGCCCGCGCTGGCCGCGTCGCCCAACAGCGAGCTCGGGCCGCGGGAGGGCGCCGACCTCGACAGCGGGCTGTCCCTCGGCATGTCGATCCTGCTGTTCGTGCTGGTCCCGGCCGCCATCATGCTGGGCATCGCCGCCCTGGTGTGGCTGCCCGGCATGGCCAAGGCCGACCGCTACCGGCCGCAGCGCGGCTGGTCGGCGGCCCCGGTGTGGTTCGCCGGACCGCCCGACCCCGTGGCCGCCGTCGAGACCGCCGATGCCGGCACCGACACGAGGGGTGGGGCAAGTGGCAGCTGGTAGCACCGGCGGCCTGCCGCCGCGGCAGCAGGAGCGCATCGAGCACGACCTGGAGAAGATCCGGGAGCAGAACGGGCTCGACGTCTCCGTGCTCGTCGGTGACCTGGACCTGGACGACGTCTCGCAGTTCCGCGCCGGCGCGGAGCGGCTGCACGCCGCGCTGGGGCCGCGCAGCGCGGAGGCCGTCCTGCTCGTGGTCGCGCCCGGCCAGCGCCGGGTCGAGGTCGTGACGGGCTCCTCCGTGCGCCGCCGCGTCCCCGACCGGGTCTGCGCGTTGGCGATCCTGTCGATGACGACCGCGTTCGGCGGCGGCGACCTCGGCGGCGGCATCGTCGAGGGCCTGCGCCAGCTGGCCGACAGCGCGGGCCGGCGCGAGGCGCTCAACCCTGCGCAGCAGAAGCAGACCGACCTGGCCGTCCGCGACGACGCCGTGGCCGGCTCCGCCCACGCGCCGGCCGCCGGAGCGGGTCACGACGAGGTGCAGAGCACCGGTCGGCACTAGCGCCCGCACGCACGACGGAGGCCGGCCCCCTCGGGGGCCGGCCTCCGTCTTGCGGCAGCCGGGTCGGGCGGCAGCCGGGTCAGCCGGCCTGCGCGTCGCGCTCGCGCGCGCGCAGGGCACGGACCACGCCGTCGCGCCCCTCGAGCAGCAGGCGGCGCAGCGCCGGCGGCCGCGTCGCCGCGGCGAGGTAGGCGTCGGTGCGCTCGACGACCGTCGGGCTCACCAGCAGGCTCGGGTAGAGCCCGACGACGACGCTCTGCGCCATCTCCGCCGTGCGGGTGCTCCAGACCTCGTCGAGCACGGAGAAGTAGCGCTCCACCCACGGCTCGAGCAGCTCGGCCTGCTCGGGCTGCATGAAGCCGCCGATGACCGCCGCCTGCACGGCGTTGGGCAGGGCGTCGTCGTGGACCGCGAGCGCCCACGCGTCCTGCTTGGCCTCGGCGGTCGGCCGCGCGGCGGACGCGGCGGCGACGTGGCGCTCCCCCGCCGCGGTGCGGTCGCGCTCGTGCTCGGCGTCGATCTCGTCCCTGCCGGCCTCCCCGATCACGACGAGGCGCTGCAGCAGGTGCCAGCGCAGCTCCGCGTCGACCGCGAGCCCCGCGACCTCCTGCGAGCCGTCGAGCAGCCCGCGCAGCAGGGCGACCTGCTCGGGCGTCGACGCCACGCTGCCCAGGGTGCGCGCCCAGGCCAGCTGCAGGTCGCTGCCCGGCTCGGCACCGCGCAGCGCGGCCAGGGCGGCGTCGGCGAGCCGGCTGCGGCCGACCGGGCTCCAGGCCGGGTCGCAGTAGAACGTGAGCGCGGACTGCGCCAGGCGCAGCAGCGACTGCACCACGCCGATGTCGCTCTCGGTGCCGATGCCGCGCAGGACCAGCTCGACGTAGTCACGCGCCGGCATCTCGGCGTCGCGGGTCATGTCCCAGGCGGCCGACCAGCACAGCGCGCGGGGGAGCGAGTCGGCGAAGTCGCCGACGTGGTCCACGAGCGTGGCCAGGGACCGCTCGTCCAGTCGGATCTTGGCGTAGGCGAGGTCGTCGTCGTTGACGAGCACGAGGTCGGGCTGCGGGCGGCCGACGAGGACGGGCACCTCGGTGCGGGCCCCCACCACGTCGAGCTCCTCCCGGCCGGTGCGCACGAGCTTGCCGTCGACCAGGTCGTACAGGCCGACCGCCAGCCGGTGCGGGCGCAGCGTCGGCCACTGCGGCGGCGCCTCCTGCAGGATCGCGAAGCTGGTGAACGCGCCGTCGGGCCCGGTCTCGAACTGCGGCCGCAGGGTGTTGACGCCCGCCGTCTCGAGCCACTGCGCGGACCAGTCGGACAGGTCGCGCCCGCTGGCCGTCTCGAGCTCGGAGAGCAGGTCGGCGAGCACCGTGTTGCCGTACTCGTGCTTGGTGAAGTAGGTCCGCAGCGCCCCCAGGAACGCGTCCTGCCCGACCCAGGCGACGAGCTGCTTGAGGACCGACGCGCCCTTGGCGTAGGTGATGCCGTCGAAGTTGACGCGCACGTCGTCCATGTCGCGGATGTCGGCGGCGATCGGGTGGGTCGAGGGCAGCTGGTCCTGGCGGTAGGCCCAGGACTTCTCGGCGTTGGCGAACGTCGTCCAGGCGCCGGTCCAGCGGGTCGAGGTCGCCTGCGCGAGCACGGACATGTAGGTCGCGAAGGACTCGTTGAGCCACAGGTCGTCCCACCAGCGCATGGTGACGAGGTCGCCGAACCACATGTGGGCCATCTCGTGCAGGACCGTCTCGCCGCGCCGCTCGTACGCCGCGTCGGTGACCTTGCTGCGGAAGACGTAGTCCTCGAGGAAGGTGACGGCGCCGGCGTTCTCCATCGCGCCGGCGTTGAACTCCGGGACGAACAGCTGGTCGTACTTGCCGAACGGGTAGCGGTAGTCGAACACCCGGTGGAAGAAGTCGAAGCCCTGCTTGGTCACGGCGAACAGCTCGTCCGCGTCGAGGTGCTCCGCGAGTGAGGCCCGGCAGTACAGCCCCAGCGGGATGCCGTCGTGCTCGTCGTGCACGTGGGCGTAGGGCCCGGCGACGAGCGCGGTGATGTAGGTCGACACGCGGGGCAGCTCGGCGAACCGCCAGAGCCCGGCCTCGCCCTCGGCGGGGGACTGCTCCACCGCGCCACCGCTGACGCAGGTCCAGCCCGCCGGCGCCTGCACCTCGAGGCGGAACGTCGCCTTGAGGTCGGGCTGGTCGAAGCAGGCGTACATGCGGTGGGCGTCGTAGGTCTCGAACTGCGTGTAGAGGTAGACCGAGCCGTCGACGGGGTCGACGAAGCGGTGCAGCCCCTCGCCGGTGCGCATGTAGCGGCAGTCGGCGTCGACGACGAGCACGTTGTCGGCGGCCAGCCCGGGCAGCGCCAGGCGCTCGCCGTCGAAGCCGGCCGGGTCGACGGGCTCGCCGTTGAGCACCGCCGAGCGCAGCTGGGGGGCGGCGAGCTCGAGGAAGGTGCCGGCGCCCGGCTCGCGGCAGGTGAAGCGGATCGTCGTGGTGGACCGGAACAGCTGCCCGGGGTCCTGCTCGCGCAGGTCCAGCGCCACCTCGTAGGAGGCGACCTCGAGCAGGTCGGCGCGGGTGGCGGCCTCGTCGCGGGTCAGGTTGTTGCTCATGGCTGCGTCCGTCTTCACCACGGCATCCTGCCACCTCACGCTCCTGACCGCGGACGTTGCACGCGCCGCGCTGGGGGCAAGGGCTGTGCATGGCGACGACCTCTGTGGACTTCTGGTTCGACCCCCTGTGCCCCTGGGCCTGGATCACCTCACGCTGGGTGCTGGAGGTGGAGCAGGTGCGTGACGTGCAGGTGAGCTGGCACGTGATGAGCCTCGCGGTGCTCAACGACGGCCGGGACATGCCGGAGGAGTACGTCGAGACGATGAAGAAGGCGTGGGGGCCGGTGCGGGTCTGCACCGCCGCGCGCCAGCAGCACGGCCGCGAGGCGCTGCTGCCGCTGTACACCGCGCTCGGCACCCGCATCCACCACGAGAAGGTCGGGCTCGACGACCCGTCGCTGCTCACCTCGGCCCTCGAGGAGGCCGGCCTGCCGGCGCAGCTGGCCGAGGCCGCCGGTGACACCTCGCTCGACGAGGCGCTGCGCAGCGAGCACCACGAGGGCATGGACCCGGTCGGCATGGACGTCGGCACGCCGGTCGTCCACGTCGACGGGGTGGCCTTCTTCGGGCCGGTCATGTCGCGCATCCCGCGGGGCGAGCAGGCCGGCACGGTGTGGGACGGCGCCCGGCTGCTCGCCGGCTTCCCGCACTTCTACGAGCTCAAGCGGACCCGCACGGAGGGGCCCGAGTTCGACTGAGCCCGCCGCGCCCACGAGGGCCCGTCACCACCGGTGGCGGGCCCTCTGCCTGCGCTCCACCCGGTCGGGTGGCGGCCGGGCGGGCGCAGCCGCCGATGCCCGAGGGGACCGGGGGGAGGTGGAGCGTGGCGAAGGACAAGTCCAAGGCGAAGGGCAAGGCGGGCAAGGCGGGCAAGGGCGGCAAGGCGGAGAAGGCCCCGAAGGTCAAGCTCCCGAAGGGCCAGCGGCCCGGGCTGGTGGACCGGCTGTCCGTGCTCGTCGGCGTCGCCTTCGCGGGCTCCCTCGCCTGGCAGCACCTGCCGATCTGAGCCCGCGCCCGTCGCTGGTCCACGTCCTGCGGCCGGGCCGCGCCGGGGCGGGAGCAGGTGGACCACCGCGGGGCCCACCCTGCCCGGCCGCCGGTCCGCAGCCGTGTCAGACCACGATGCGCATCGGCGTGCCGGTCGCGTCGGCCCCGCCGCCGAGCACCTCCGCGTCGCCCCGCAGCCAGCGCCGCGCCGTCCACGCGCAGGCGAGCGCGTCCAGCGCGTCGTCCAGCGCGGCGGAGATCGGCGCCTCGTCGGGCACCGGGCCGAGGGCGGCCTCGAGCGCCCGGAGCCGCTGCAGCGCTCCGGGCGCCGACTTCTTGCGGGGGAGCACCCGGCCGGTGAGCGCCCGCAGCGACACCTCCGGGTGGCACTCGACGACGAGGTCGTGCACCCCGGGCCCGGCGGCGCGCAGCACCTCGTCGACGTCGCGGATCCGCTCGACGAGCGCGAAGGTCTGCGCCGACAGGGCGGGCAGCGACGGCCGGGCCTCGGCGTACGTGCGGAACGCCAGCGCGGGGCGGACCGGGGCCGCGAAGACCGACGACGCGCCGCCGCCCCTCAGCCGCACGCGCGCCTGCTGGTCGCAGCCGCGCACGCCGTCCTCCGGCAGCCCGATCGGCACGTCGAGGGCCACCGCGTCGGCGTCGACCTCGGCGGCCAGCTCGAGCACCGCGCGGGCCCCGACCACGCCGTGCCAGCGCACCGGCGCGCCGTCGCGCAGCTCGGCCACCACCCAGCCGTTGCCGGGGGAGCCGTCCGCTCCCAGCACTACCGCCACAGCACGACCGCCATGTCTGGGAGACTGCCCCACATGCGCGTCCACCTGGGCTCCGACCACGCCGGCTTCGACCTCAAGGCGGCGCTGGTCGCCCGCCTGTCCGAGCTCGGCCACGAGCCCGTGGACCACGGGCCCGCGGTGCTGGACCCGGTCGACGACTACCCGCCGTTCGTCCTGCGGGCGGCGGAGGCGGTCGTCGCGGACGGCGGCAGCCTGGGCGTCGTCATCGGCGGGTCCGGCAACGGCGAGGCGATCGCGGCCAACAAGGTGGCGGGCGTGCGCTGCGCGCTGGCCTGGAGCGAGGAGACCGCGCGGCTGGGCCGCCAGCACAACGACGCCAACGTCGTGTCGGTCGGCGCCCGGATGCACGACGAGGCCACCGCGGTCGCGCTCGTCGAGGCGTTCCTGGCCGAGGCCTACTCCGGTGAGGACCGGCACACCCGGCGCATCGAGATGCTGTCGGCGTACGAGCAGACCGACGTGCTGCCGCCGCTGCCGTAGCGCAGGATCGGGGCATGGGAGCCCACCGTGCCTGAGGGCCACACGATCCACCGGCTCGCCAAGGACCACACCCCGCTGCTCGTCGGCCGCAAGGTCGCGCTGGCCAGCCCGCAGGGCCGCTTCGCCACGGGGGCCGAGCTGCTCACCGGCCGGCCGGTGGAGCGCATCGACCCGTACGGCAAGCACCTGTTCTACCGGTTCGAGGGCGACCTGCTGCTGCACGTCCACCTCGGCCTGTACGGCAAGTGGGCCCAGGGCTTCGGGCCGCCCCCGGAGCCGCGCGGTGCCCTGCGCCTGCGGATGACGACCGACGAGGCGTGGCTGGACCTGCGCGGGCCGACCGCCTGCGAGGTGATGACGCCGGCCGACCGCGACGTGGTGCTCGCCCGGCTCGGGCCGGACCCGCTGCGCCGCGACGCCGACCCCGAGCTCGCCTGGCTCCGGCTGTCCAGGAGCAAGCGGCTGGTCGGCGAGCTGCTCATGGACCAGAAGGTGCTGGCCGGCATCGGCAACGTCTACCGCGCGGAGGTGCTCTACCGCGCCGGCATGTCGCCGTTCCGCCCGGGTACCGCCGTGCCGCGGGAGGCCTTCGACGCGATGTGGCTGGACCTGCGCGACCTGCTGCGCGCGGGGGTGCGACAGCGCCGGATCATCACGACGGAGCGCGAGGACCGCGACCGGCGCTCGGGCACCGCGACGCGCGGCGACGCCCACTACGTGTACCGCCGGCACGGGCTGCCCTGCCGGCGCTGCTGCACCGAGGTGCGCACGCAGGTGATGCAGCAGCGCAACCTGTTCTGGTGCCCGACCTGCCAGGCGGTCTAGGCCCTCCGGTCAGAACACCATCGGGCAGTGCGGCGCCCGGCCGAGCGGCCCGAACGCGGCGGCCACCCGCACCAGCGCGCCCGGCCGCTGCTCCACGACGGTGCCGACCCCGGCGCGCGCGTGCAGGCTCGTGCCGCCCAGCAGGGCGGCGCCGAGGTCGGCGGCCGTGAGCGCGAGGTCCGCGGGGTCGCCGGTGGGCTCGCACACCGCCCCGTCGGGCCCGCCGGACAGCCGCCACCGGCGGGTGTTCCACGGGCAGGTCACGTCCTCGACGTCGAGCACGGCGTCGACGTCGGCGGCGTAGCGGCGGGCGGCCAGCGCCCGGCCCACGTCCAGCGGTCGCACCCACAGCGCGTCCCCGAGCCGCGGCACCGCGCGGCGGGGCTCCGCCAGCAGGTGCAGCAGCGCGTCGTCGGAGGCCAGCCGGGCGGTCGTGCGGGTGGTCAGGTCGAGGTCGAGCAGGAAGCGCCACAGGCGGGCGGCGGCGTCCGGCGTCGCCGCGGTCAGCTCCTTGACCCGCACCTCGCCGTCGGGTCCGCCCGGGCCGTACGTCGACGTCGTGGCGTAGAGCGCGTAGCCGTCACCGTCGTCGGTGACCAGGCAGCGCAGCGGGGAGGCGCCGGAGCGGCCCGACACCGGGTCGTGCAGCCGGTACGCCCACAGGGCCTCGTCGCGCAGGAACCAGCCGGGGGTCAGCTCGGCGACACGGCGCAGCACCGGGTCCAGCCGCTGGGCGTCCGGTGCGACGAGCTGCACGCCGCCGCGCCCGACCGGCCGGGCGAAGGCCGCCCCGCGCGGCACCTCCGCGGTCAGCCCGACCGAGCCGAGCCCGTAGCCGTACCGCTGGTAGATCGCCGCCTCCGTCGCCCACAGCGCCGCGACGGACTCGCCGGCCTCCCACCGCTCGCGCAGCAGGCGCTCCATGAGCGTGCCGAGCAGCCCCTGCCTGCGGTACGTCGCCGTGACCGACACCCAGGTGACGCCGGCGACCGGCACGGGGCCGACGCCCGGCAGCGCCATCCGCAGGGCGAACGAGCCGCCCGTCGCCGCCACCCGCTCGCCGTCCAGCGCCACCAGGAAGCGGTCCGGGTCCACCAGGGCGAGCTCGACGTCGCGGTCGTCGGGCTGGGGCGCGCTGCCGAACGCCTCCTCGAGGGCGGCCCACGCCGCGTCGGCGCGGTCCTCGGACAGGGGGACCAGCGGCAGGGTGCTCATCTGGGGGAGTCTGGTCCCCGGAGGGACGGCAGGGCCACTGCTTTCGGCTAGCCTCCGCCCCACCATGATCTCCCCGGGGCGTGCGTCGCGCCTGCGCCTGTCCGGGCGCAGGGGGCTGCGCGTCGTGCCGGGACTGCTGTCGCGGCTGCGGCGCGAGCCGCCGCCGGAGCGCGTGGCCCTCGCCGGCCTGGTGGTGGCCTCGCTGCTGCTGCTCCTGGGCAGCCGCCGGCTGGGCGTGCAGTGGGTGCCGCCGGCGGCGCAGGTCCTCCCGCTGCTCGGGGGCGGCCTGCTGCTCGGCCGCCGGTCGATGTACGTGCTCATGGCGGTGTGCGCGGGCTGCCTGGCGTACGAGGTCGGGAGGCGCGGGATCGTCGAGGTGCGGCTGGGCACCCTGGTCGTCGTCGCCATCACGGCCCTGGTCGCCTACGAGGTGGCCCGGTCCCGCGAGCAGACCGGGCTCGGCGGGCTCAGCGGCGACTCGGTCCTCGTGGAGCTGCGCGGGCGCCTGGAGCACCAGGGCCGGCTGCCTGCGCTGCCGACCGGCTGGCACGCCGAGGCGGTGGTGCGGCCCGCGGGCGGCGGCCCGTTCGCGGGGGACTTCGTCGTGTCGGCCCGCACGGGCGACGGCCGCCGGCTCGAGGTCGCCCTCGTCGACGTGTCGGGCAAGGGCGTGGCCGCCGGCACGCGGGCGCTGATGCTGTCGGGCGCCCTCGGCGGGCTGCTCGGCAGCAAGGCGCCCGAGGACCTGCTGCCCGCCGCCAACTCCTACCTGGACCGGCAGGAGTGGGACGAGGGCTTCGCGACCGCCGTGCACCTGGTCGCCGACCTCGCGACGGGCGACTACGCGATCGCGTCGGCCGGCCACCCGCCGGTGGCCCACTTCGACGCCGGCTCCGGCCGCTGGAGCCTCACCGAGGCCCACGGCCCCGCGCTCGGGCTGCTGCCGGAGACGACGTACGAGGCGGCGCGCGGCCGGCTCGACCCCGGCGACGCGCTGATCCTGTACACCGACGGGCTGGTGGAGATCCCCGGCCGCGACCTGTCGGTCGGCATCGACAAGCTGCTGGGGGAGGCCGAGCGGCTGGTGCCGCGCGGGTTCACCGGCGGGGCGGACGCGCTGGTGACCCGGGTGGCGGGGACCTCATCCGACGACCGCGGCCTCGTGCTGATCTGGCGGACGCACTAGCCGCGACACCGGACGGCGGTCCACTGCGAGCGAGGCCGGCCGGTCGCGCAGGGCGCGGACGGCGGCGACGTAGTCGTGCCGGGCCACGAGCACCTGCCCGAGGCTGGTCATGTGCTCGGTCTCCTGCTGGGTGTCCAGCAGCACCACGCCGCCCTCGCGCATCCGGTCGACGAGGTCGACGAGGGCCACCTTGGACGCGTCCGTGCGCAGGTGGAACATCGACTCGCCGCTGAACACCCGGCCCGTCAGCACGCCGTACAGCCCGCCGACCAGCTGCTCGCCGTCCCAGACCTCCAGGCTGTGCGCGCCGCCCTCGCGGTGCAGCGCGAGGTAGCCCTCCTGCACCGCCCCGGTGATCCAGGTCTCCGCGCGGGCCTGCGCGCACCCGGCGACGACCTGCCCGAACGCCGCGTCCACCGTCGTGTGCCAGCCGCAGTCGCGCAGCCGCCGGCGCAGCGAGCGCGACACGCGCAGGTCGTCGGGGAGCAGGACGGCCCGCGGCTCCGGCGAGCACCAGGGGACGGACGAGCGGGGGCCGGGCAGGGCGGGGACGGCGCCCGTGCGCAGCAGCCGCCGGGCCGAGCGCTCCAGGGCGGCGGCGTCGCGGCCCGACGGCGGCCACGGGAAGCAGCCGGCCCGGTACGCCGCCCGCAGGGTCGCCGGCTCGAGCTCGCCGCCGAGCGCCACGAGGTCGCGCCGGGACCCCACGACGTCCAGCCCCTCGAAGAAGGCGTCGGGACCCACGGCGCCCGTCAGGGAGCGGTGAGCAGGGGGGTGGGCACCAGGCACGACGCGACCCCGACGCGCCCCATCCGGTCGGCGAGCGGGCGGCCGTCGGCGACGGGCACCGGCACCGCACCGGTCGCGCCGGCGTCGGCCCAGGACTGCCGGGCGGCCTGCAGGGTCGTCCAGTCGCCGAGCCACTCCTGCGCCGGCACGTCCTTCGCGAGCGCCTCCGGGCCCACGGCGCTGACCTGCTCCACGAGCCGGTCGACGAGCCGGCCCTGCTCGGCGACCCGGGCCTGCCGCTCGGCGGTCGCCGCGGTCGGCGGCAGCGGGGGCAGGGCGTCGACCGCGGTGCGCAGCTCGGTGCAGGCCGCGGCGGCGACGCTCTTGACCGGCTCGACGTCGAGGTGGTCGACGCGGTCGCGCGTCGTGCTGATGAGGATCATGCCGACGTAGCTGCCCACGGTCGCGACGCCGGCGAGCACGACGAGGCCGCGCACGAGGGGGGAGGGCATGCCCCCAGTCTCCTGCACCGGGCCCGGCGCGGCCCGGCCAGGACCGCACGAGCGGGTCGTGCCGCGGAGCGGGCGACGGGAATCGAACCCGCGTAGTCAGTTTGGAAGACTGAGGCTCTGCCATTGAGCTACGCCCGCGTGCGGACCCGCGCCCTCTACAGTAGGGCCGGTCACGCGGGGCGTAGCGTAGTGGCTAGCGCGCCTGCTTTGGGAGCAGGAGATCGGGAGTTCGAGTCTCCCCGCCCCGACTCCCCGCCCCACTCCCGCACTGCCCCGCGGTCCAGGCGCGGCCGCCGCCGGCCCCGTGCCCCCCGCCCCACCCCGAGAAGAGGACGTCCCTGTGCAGAGCAGTGCCGAGACCCTGAGCCCGACGAGGGTCCGCCTGACGGTGGAGGTGACGTTCGACGAGCTCAAGCCCGAGCTCGACAGCGCCTACAAGAAGATCGGCGCGCAGGTGAAGGTCCAGGGCTTCCGCCCGGGCAAGGTCCCGCAGCGGATCCTCGACCAGCGCGTCGGTCGCGGCGTGGTGCTCGAGGAGGCCGTGCAGGAGGCCGTCCCGCGCCTGTACGGCGAGGCCGTCGAGCAGGCCGGGCTCAACCCGGTGGCGCCCCCGCAGGTCGAGGTCACCGACATGCAGGACGGCGAGCGGCTGGCGTTCACCGCCGAGGTCGACGTCCGGCCGGAGTTCACGCTCCCCGCCTTCGACAGCCTGTCCGTCACCGTCGAGACCGTCGAGGTCACCGAGACCGAGATCGACGAGCAGCTCGAGGACCTGCGCGGCCGCTTCGCCCGCCTGGTGCCGGTCGAGCGGGCCGCCGCTCCCGGCGACTTCCTCACCCTGGACCTGCTGGCCACCGTCGACGGCGCCGAGGTCCCCGGGGGCACCGCGACCGGCCTGAGCTACGAGCTGGGCTCCGGCCAGCTGCTCGAGGGCATCGACGAGGCCCTGGCGGGTGCCACCGCCGGCGAGGCCCGCAGCTTCTCCACGCCGCTGGTCGCCGGCGAGCTGGCCGGCCAGACCGCTGAGGTCGCGGCCACCGTGCAGGCCGTCAACGAGCGCGAGCTGCCCGAGATCGACGACACCTGGGCCGCCGACGTCGCGGGCTTCGCCTCCGCCGCCGACCTGCGCGAGGACGTCCGCACCCGGCTGGACCGCGCGAAGCGCCTGCAGCAGGGCGTGCAGGCCCGGGACAAGGTCCTCGAGGCCCTGCTCGCCGCCGTCGACGCGCCGCTTCCCGAGTCCGTCGTCGAGGCCGAGGTGGCGTGGCGCCGCCGGGCGACCGACGAGCAGCTCACCCGCGGCGGCCTGACCATGGAGGCCTACCTCGAGAACGAGGGCCGGACGGCGGAGGAGTTCGAGACCGACCTCACCACCGGCGCGGCCGACGCCGTCAAGGCGCAGCTCGTGCTCGACGCCGTCGCCGACGGCGAGCAGCTCGGGGTCACCGACGCCGAGCTCAGCGACCAGGTCGTGCGGCGCGCGCAGCGCGCCGGCGTGACCCCCGACCAGTACGCCCAGCAGGTCGTCCAGGGCGGGCAGCTGCCGCTGCTGGTGCAGGAGGTGCGCCGCGGCAAGGCGCTGGCCACCGTCATGGAGGCGGCGACCATCGTCGACGAGGCGGGCGAGCCGATCGACCTCGAGGCCCTCAGCGACGACATCGGCGGCGGCGCCTCCGACGTCGAGGTGGACGAGGACGGCCGCAGCTTCCACGTCCACGCCGACGGCTCGGTGCACTACCTCGACGAGCAGTAGGACCCGTCCGACCGGACGAGCGGCGCGCCCGCTCCGCTGTCAGCGGAACGGGCGGCCGGTCGGACTGCCGTGTCGCAGGGCGGCGTTAGGGTCGGTACAGGATCACGAGGGGCCCGGCGGCACGCGGCACGGCCAGCACCAGGCAGCACCGGTCAGGACCGCCGCCCGGCTCCCTCGCCACCACCCCTACGTCAGAAGAGCCGAGGCAGGACTGCTGTGAGCAACGACCCGTCCCTCGTCGTCCCGAGCGCGTCCGGGCTCGTGACGCCTCCGTCCCTGCGCGGCCCCGGCGGCGGCATGGGCCTCGACGATCAGGTGTTCAACCGGCTCCTCAAGGAGCGGATCATCTTCCTCGGCTCGCCCGTGATGGACGAGATGGCCAACGCGATCTGCGCGCAGCTGCTGCTGCTGGCCGCGGAGGACCCCGAGCGCGACATCTTCCTCTACATCAACAGCCCCGGCGGGTCGATCTCCGCGGGCATGGCCATCTACGACACGATGCAGTTCGTCAACAACGACGTCGCGACGGTCGGCCTCGGGCTCGCGGCGTCCATGGGGCAGTTCCTGCTCTGCGCCGGCGCCAACGGCAAGCGCTACGCCACGCCGCACGCGCGGATCATGATGCACCAGCCCTCCGGCGGCATCGGCGGCACGGCGGCCGACATCGCCATCCAGGCCGAGCAGATGCTGTACGTGAAGAAGCAGATGGCCGAGCGCATCTCCTTCCACACCGGCCAGAGCGCGGAGCAGATCGAGAAGGACTCCGACCGCGACCGCTGGTTCTCGGCGGACGAGGCCAAGGACTACGGCTTCATCGACCACGTCGTCACCGGTGCGGGCCAGGTGCCCTCCGGCGCCGGCACGCGGGCCTAGGAGGTCCCGACCATGAGCTTCTCCCCCGTCACGAACTACACGATCCCCAACGTCTGGGAGACCACCAGCCGGGGCGAGCGCGGCTACAACATCTTCGACAAGCTGCTCAAGGAGCGCATCATCTTCCTGGGCACGCAGATCGACGACGTGAGCGCCAACCTCGTCATGGCCCAGCTGCTCCACCTCGAGTCCGAGGACCCGGACCGCGACATCCAGATCTACATCAACTCGCCGGGCGGCTCCTTCACGGCGCTGACCGCGATCTACGACACCATGCAGTTCGTGAAGCCCGAGATCCAGACCATCTGCATGGGCCAGGCGGCCTCCGCCGCCGCCGTGCTGCTGGCGGCCGGCACCCGGGGCAAGCGCCTCGCGCTCGAGCACGCCCGGATCCTCATCCACCAGCCCTCCGGCGGTGGCGAGGGCCAGTCCAGCGACATCGAGATCCAGGCGCGGGAGATCCTGCGCATGCGCGACCTGCTCGAGGTCATGCTGGCCGACCACAGCGGCCAGACCCCGGAGAAGATCCGCAAGGACATCGAGCGCGACAAGATCCTCACCGCCCGCGAGGCGGTCGAGTACGGCCTCATCGACGAGGTCGTGAGCACCCGCAAGACGAGCATGCTGGCGGCCGGCCGCTAGTCACGCGGCGCGGGCCGGTGAGCGCCGGTCCGCGCCCGCGCAGGTTGGTCAACTCGATGTGGCAGCAGGGCCTCAGGCGGTACCGTCGAGGCACGGTCGCCGGCCCTGGTGCCGGACCTACAGGGACGAGGGTGAGAGCGGTGGCACGCATCGGCGACGGCGGCGACCTGCTGAAGTGCTCGTTCTGCGGCAAGTCGCAGAAGCAGGTCAAGAAGCTCATCGCCGGTCCGGGCGTGTACATCTGCGACGAGTGCATCGACCTGTGCAACGAGATCATCGAGGAGGAGCTCTCCGAGAGCTCCGAGCTCAAGTGGGACGAGCTCCCCAAGCCCCGCGAGATCTACGACTTCCTCGACGGCTACGTGATCGGCCAGGAGACGGCCAAGCGCTCGCTCGCAGTGGCGGTCTACAACCACTACAAGCGCGTCCAGGCCGTCGGCGCCGACAAGGACCCGGTCGAGCTGCAGAAGAGCAACATCCTGCTGCTCGGTCCGACCGGCTGCGGCAAGACGCTGCTCGCGCAGACCCTGGCCAAGATGCTCAACGTCCCGTTCGCCATCGCCGACGCGACGGCCCTGACGGAGGCCGGCTACGTCGGCGAGGACGTCGAGAACATCCTGCTCAAGCTCATCCAGGCGGCTGACTACGACGTCAAGAAGGCCGAGACCGGGATCATCTACATCGACGAGGTCGACAAGATCGCTCGCAAGAGCGAGAACCCGTCGATCACCCGCGACGTCTCCGGCGAGGGCGTGCAGCAGGCGCTGCTGAAGATCCTCGAGGGCACGACCGCGTCGGTGCCGCCGCAGGGCGGTCGCAAGCACCCGCACCAGGAGTTCATCCAGATCGACACGACCAACGTGCTGTTCATCGTCGGAGGCGCGTTCGCCGGCCTCGACAAGGTGATCGAGCAGCGCATCGGCAAGAAGTCGGTCGGGTTCAGCGCGGTGCTGCACAGCAAGCACGAGGTCGACGGCAACGACGTGTTCGGCAAGGTCATGCCGGAGGACCTGCTCAAGTACGGGATGATCCCGGAGTTCATCGGCCGCCTGCCGGTGCTCACCAGCGTCCACAACCTCGACCGGACCGCCCTGATCGCGATCCTCACCGAGCCCAAGAACGCCCTGGTGCGCCAGTACCGCCGGCTGTTCGAGCTCGACGGGGTCGACCTCGAGTTCACCGACGAGGCCCTCGAGGCGATCGCCGACCAGGCCATCCTGCGCGGCACCGGCGCCCGTGGCCTGCGCGCGATCCTCGAGGAGGTGCTGCAGTCGGTGATGTACGACATCCCCTCCCGCGGCGACGTCGCGACCTGCGTGGTCACCCGCGAGGTCGTGCTCGAGCACGTCAACCCGACCCTGGTGCCCCGCGACGCCGCGACGCCCTCGCGGGCCCGCGAGCGCCGCGACAAGACCGCCTGACGCCCCGCCCCGTCCGGGGGCGCGGCGGCTCCGCCGCACGACACGGCCTGGGTGGGCGTCTACGGGACGGCGTCTGCCCGGCGGCCGGTAGCCCGCCGGCTGGCCGCTGCGCGACGGGGGTCGTGGCTGTCCAGATGACGCATCTCCCGTGCAGCCGGCGGTCCTGCCACAGCTGCGGGCGGCACCAGCCGCACCCAGGCCGGCGCCTCCGGCTCAGAACGCGAGCCGGATCTCCGCGAGCGGCAGCCCGGTGTTCACCGTGCTCCACGTCTGGCCGGCGCTGATCGGGTGGGCGTTGGTCAGGGTGCCGGTCGTGATGACCTCACCCGCGGCAAGAGGTGGGCTGCTCGGATCAGCAGACAGCACCTCGACCAGGTGCCGTAGCGCTGCCAAGGGGCCGTCCTGCAGGACGTTCGACGCGCGGCCGGTCTCGACGACGGCACCGTCGCGGTGCAGCTGGACGTCGAATCTGCGCAGCGCCGCAGACCATCCTGCCGCGTTCTCGGGCGTGACCGGTGCGGGCTCTCCGACGTACAGAGCACCGTGCAGACCGAGTGCTGCCACGGTGTCGGGCGCGCGGAACCGCCAGCCGGGGAAGAGCGACTGCACCACCTCGAAGCCGAGCGCGACCCACCCGACGCAGGCGAGCAGGGCCCGCTCGTCCATGCCTACCTCGGTCGCTCGGGCGAGCCCGAGGACGATCTCGGGTTCGATGCGTGGCTCGACGAAAGGAGTGAGCGCGACCGGGCCGGAGACGTCGACGAGGCTGTGCCGAGTGGTGTCGTAGACGTAGCCCCAGATCGGTGCACCGACGCCGTACTCGCCCCAGATCGTCGTGTTGGTGAAGCCGATCTTCCGGCCGACCACCCGCTCGCGTCGTGCCTCTCGCAGACGCCGGACCTCGGCGGTCACCCGGTAGGCCTCGGGAAGGCCGAAGGACCCCTCTCTCTCGGTGAGAGGCTGGATGTGCCGGTGCTCATCAGCGGCTGCGAGGATCGTCTCGGCGTGGTGGACGGACGTGTCGCCGTCCTGGGAGCGGGTGAGGCTCATGCGCACCTTTTACCACGCCGTGCGTCGCGCGGACGCATCAGCGCGTCCTGGCCACGATCCCGTCCACGACCACGACCACGTCGGCGACGGCGCCGTCGTCCGCTCTCGACACCACCACCTGTCCGTGGCCGTGCCGGCCGTGCTCGGCCAGCGCGAGTCCCGGCAGCCGCCACCTGCACCTGGCCGCCCTGCCCCAGCGGCCGCCGCGGAGCGGTGACCCGCCGGCTCGTCCGCAGCCGCTCGACCGACAGCTCGGCCGGCCCGGGGTCGGGGGAGGCGACGTACGTCGCGCCGACGGTCATCGGTCGGGTCGAGGTCGAGCCCGATCACCCGCGGTAGCCGGCCAGCTGGTGCCCCTGGGCGACCAGCCGGTCGGTGCTGTCCCAGATCTCGCACGTCTCGTCCAGCCAGCCGTCCTGCAGCAGGTGCGCCCGCTGGACGAGCCGCAGCCAGCCGGGCGCCGGGCGCGCCCGCACGTGCACGGTGAGCTCGACGGTCGGCACCCACCCGCGCAGCCCGAGCGCGAAGGTGACCGGCGGCAGGGCGTCGGCCAGGCACAGCAGCTGCAGGGGGCCGGCGTCGGCGCCGGAGGCGTAGCGCACCCAGCCGCGGACCTCGGCCCGGCCCGAGGGCTCGGACATCCACGCGGCGGCGGCGGGGTCCAGGCGCAGGTCGAGCTGCTCGGTGATGCCGTTGCGCGACTCGCCCTCCTGCCGGGCGTTGCGCACGCAGTCCTCGAGCGGCGGGAGCGCGGGCGGCGCGGCGTCGACGTACGACGGCTGCCCGGGCTCGCCGAGCCGGCCGGCCGTGACGACCGTGTCGAGGCAGGTCCGGCCGCCCTGCACGAGCTGGGCCCGCACCGTGCTCACCGAGCGGCCGGTGCGCAGCACGTCGACGTGCACCTGCGCGGGCCCGAGGCGCGGGGCCGACAGGAAGTGCGCGCTGACGGCCAGCGGGTCGGGGTGGACGCTCTGCTGGTCGGGACCGGCGCCGGCCAGCGCGGTGGTGGTGAGCAGCTCGAGCAGGTAGCCCCCGTGCTGGGTGCCGGGGCCGTACGCCCAGGTCTCGTCCAGCTCGATCTCGACGACGGGGGTGGCGGTGGCGGTCACGAGCATCGAGCGTAGCGACGCTCCCTAGACTCGACCCATGACGTCGCCCCGCACGCCCGACCGCCCCACCCTCGACGGCCTCGAGGCGAAGTGGGACGCGGTCTGGGCCGAGCAGGGCACCTACGCCTTCGACCGCACCGCGCAGCGGGCCGACGTCTACGCCATCGACACCCCGCCGCCGACCGTCAGCGGCTCCCTGCACATGGGGTCGGTGTTCGGCTACGCGCAGACCGACAGCATCGCCCGCTACCAGCGGATGCTCGGCAAGACGCTGTTCTACCCGATGGGCTGGGACGACAACGGCCTGCCGACCGAGCGCCGCGTGCAGAACTACTACGGCGTGCGCTGCGACCCCTCGCTGCCCTACGACCCGGGCTACACCGCGCCCGAGACCCCGGCCAAGGACCCGGTGAGCATCTCGCGGCGCAACTTCGTGGAGCTGTGCCTGCGCCTCACCGAGGAGGACGAGAAGGCCTTCGAGCAGCTCTGGCGCAGCCTCGGGCTGTCGGTCGACTGGGCGCAGACCTACACGACGATCGGGCCGGTGAGCCAGCGCGCGTCGCAGCGGGCGTTCCTGCGCAACCTGGCGCGCGGGGAGGCGTACGCGCAGGAGGCGCCCACCCTGTGGGACGTCGACTTCCGCACCGCGGTCGCGCAGGCCGAGCTCGAGGACCGCGAGATGCCCGGCGCCTACCACCGGCTGGCGTTCGCGCGCGTCGACGGCGGCGAGCCCGTGGTCATCGAGACGACCCGGCCCGAGCTGCTGCCCGCCTGCGTCGCCCTGGTCGCCCACCCCGACGACGAGCGCTACCGGCCGCTGTTCGGCACCACCGTGCGCACCCCGCTGTTCGGCGTCGAGGTGCCGGTGCACGCGCACGAGCTGGCGCAGCCCGACAAGGGCACGGGCATCGCGATGATCTGCACCTTCGGCGACACGACCGACGTGGTGTGGTGGCGCGAGCTGGACCTGCCCGTGCGCAACGTCCTCGGCCGCGACGGCCGGCTGCTGGCGACGGCGCCCGACGGCGTGGGGGAGCCGTACGGCGAGCTGGCCGGCAAGAACGTCAAGCAGGCGCAGAAGCGCGTCGTGGAGCTGCTGGCCGAGTCCGGCGACCTGCAGGGCGAGCCGCGCGCGATCACCCACCCGGTGAAGTTCTTCGAGAAGGGCGACCGCCCGCTCGAGGTCGTCACCAGCCGGCAGTGGTACATCCGCAACGGCGGCCGCGACGAGGACCGGCGCGCGGAGCTGCTGGGTCGCGGCAAGGAGCTGGCCTGGCACCCCGCGCACATGCAGGCGCGCTACGACAACTGGGTGGGCGGGCTCAACGGCGACTGGCTCGTCAGCCGGCAGCGCTTCTTCGGCGTCCCGATCCCGCTCTGGTACCGGCTCGACGGGGCCGGCGAGCCGCGCTACGACGCGCCGCTGGTGCCGGCCGAGCAGACCCTGCCGGTCGACCCGTCCAGCGACGTGCCCGACGGCTTCACCGCTGACCAGCGCGGCGTGCCCGGCGGCTTCGTGGGCGACGCCGACGTCATGGACACCTGGGCGACCTCGTCGCTCACGCCCCAGATCGCGGCGCGCTGGGAGGACGACCCCGACCTGTTCGGCCGGATCTTCCCGATGGACCTGCGCCCGCAGGGCCCGGAGATCATCCGGACCTGGCTGTTCGCCACCGTCGTGCGCTCGCACCTCGAGGACGGCGTGCTGCCCTGGCGCGACACCACCATCAACGGCTGGGTGCTCGACCCGGACCGCAAGAAGATGAGCAAGTCGCGCGGCAACGTCGTGACGCCGCTGCCGCTGCTCGAGCAGTACGGCTCCGACGCCGTCCGCTACTGGGCCTGCAACGGCCGGCCCGGCACCGACACCGCCGTCGACTTCGGCGTCATGAAGGTCGGCCGGCGGCTCGCGGTGAAGCTGCTCAACGCCTCGAAGTTCGTGCTGGGCTTCCCCGAGGCCGACCCGGGCCCGGTGACCGAGCCGCTCGACCGGGCGATGCTCGCGGCGCTCGCCGACGTGGTCGACGGCGCGACGGCCGCGTTCGAGGGCTACGACTACGCGCGGGCGCTGGAGCGCACCGAGGCCTTCTTCTGGACCTTCTGCGACGACTACATCGAGCTGGTGAAGGGCCGCGCCTACAGCGAGGGCGTCGAGGACGAGCAGGCGGCCGCGTCCGCCCGCCGCGCGCTGCGCCTCGCCCTCGACGTGCTGCTGCGGCTGTTCGCGCCGGTGCTGGCCTTCGCCGCCGAGGAGGTCTGGTCGTGGGAGCACGACGGCTCGGTGCACCGGCAGGCCTGGCCGACGGGCGAGCAGGTGCGCGCGGCCGGCGCCGGCGACGACGCGCAGGTGCTCGGGCTTGCCGCCGGCGTGCTCGCCGAGGTGCGCAAGGCCAAGAGCACCGCCAAGCGCTCGATGCGCACGCCGGTCCTGCGCGCCGAGGTGCACGCCGACGACGCGTCGGTCGCGCTGCTGCGCGGCGTCGAGGTCGACCTGCGCAACGCGGGCGTGGTGCAGGAGCTCACGTACGCCGCCGCCGGCGAGCCGTCCGTGGTCGTCGAGCTGGCCCCGCCGGAGGAGCAGGCGTGAGCCTGCAGCGCGTCCTGGCCGACCTCGCCGGCCGCTACCCGAGCGAGGACCGGATGGTCCCCGACCTCGACCGGATCCGGATGCTCACCGACCTGCTCGGCGACCCGCAGAAGGCCTACCCGTCGGTCCACCTCACCGGCACCAACGGCAAGACGAGCACCGCGCGCATGGTCGACGGGCTGATGCGGTCGTTCGGGCTGCGGCCCGGCCGCTACACCAGCCCCCACCTGGACTCGGTGACCGAGCGCATCTGCGTCGACGGCGAGCCGGTCAGCGAGGAGCGCTTCGTCGAGGTCTACGACGAGCTGCTGCCGCTGGTGCAGGTCGTCGACGAGCGCTCCCCGGTGCCGGTGACGTTCTTCGAGGTGCTCACCGCGATGGCGTTCTGGACCTTCGCCGACGCGCCGGTCGACGCCGCCGTCATCGAGGTCGGGCTGGGCGGCACCTGGGACGCGACCAACGTCGTGCAGGCGTCCACCTGCGTGGTGCTGCCGGTCGGGCTCGACCACGTCCCGCTGCTCGGCACGACGCTGGCCGAGATCGCGGGGGAGAAGGCCGGGATCATCAGCGAGGGCGCCACCGTCGTGATGGCCGCGCAGCCGCTCGAGGCGGCGGAGGTGCTGCTGCGCCGCGTCGCCGAGGTGGGGGCGACGGTCGCCCGCGAGGGGCTCGAGTACGGCGTCCTCGACCGGCGCACCGCCGTCGGCGGCCAGCTGCTCACCCTGCAGGGGCTCGCGGGCACCTACGACGAGGTGTTCCTGCCGCTGCACGGCGCCCACCAGGCGGCCAACGCGGCGGCGGCGCTGGCCGCGGTCGAGGCCTTCCTGGGCGGCGGCGTGTCGGGGATGCTCGACCTGGAGGCGGTGCGCCACGGTTTCGCCACGACGAGCAGCCCGGGGCGCCTGGAGGTGCTGCGCACCAGCCCGACCGTGCTCGTCGACGCGGCCCACAACGCGCACGGCATGGCGGCGACCGTCGCCGCGGTCGCTGACGCGTTCGCCTTCACCTCGCTGGTCGCCGTCGTCGCCTGCCTCGGCGACAAGGACGTGATGGCCATGCTCGAGGTGCTCGAGCCCGCCGTGACCTCGGTCGTCGTGACCACCAACTCCTCGCCCCGCGCCATGTCGGCCGACGACCTGCGCGACGTCGCGGTCGACGTGTTCGGGGAGGAGCGCGTCGCCGTGGAGGACCGCCTCGACGACGCGGTCGACACCGCCGTGCGCCTGACCGAGGAGGGCGGCGAGTACGGCCCGCTCGGGGTCCTGGTGACCGGCTCGGTCGTCACGGCGGGCGAGGCGCGCACCCTGCTGCGGCGCGGCTGACCGGTAGCGTCGCCGGGGTCCGTCCCTCGACCTCCAGGAGTCCCAGAACCGTGGCCACCGAGCGCACCCTCGTCCTCGTCAAGCCCGACGGCGTCCGCCGCGGCCTCGCCGGCGAGGTGATCAGCCGGCTCGAGAAGAAGGGCCTCACGCTCGTCGCGATGGAGCTGCGGACCCTCGACGCGGCCACCGCCGAGGAGCACTACGGCGAGCACCGCGAGCGCCCCTTCTTCGGTGAGCTGGTCGAGTTCATCACCGGCGGCCCGCTGGTCGCGCTCGTCGTCGAGGGGCCGAACGCCGTCGCCGGCACCCGCCGCCTCATGGGCGTCACCAACCCGGTCGAGGCCACCCCCGGCTCGATCCGCGGCGACCACGCCCTCGAGATCGGCCAGAACCTCGTGCACGGCTCGGACTCGCCGGAGTCGGCGCAGCGCGAGATCGGCATCTTCTTCCCGTCGCTCTAGGTCACGCGCTGCGCGGCCTGGGGTCGCGCAGCGCAACGTCCTCCTGACGCACCGTAGGATCAGCTCCTCCCCGTGCCCGCGTCCGCGCGGGCACCGCCGGACCACGGAAGGTCTCCGCCCGATGAGCTCGCGATCGATGTCGTTCCTCGGCCGGGACATGGCCGTCGACCTCGGCACCGCCAACACCCTCGTCTACGTGCGCGGCCGCGGCGTCGTGCTCAACGAGCCGTCGGTGGTGGCCATCAACACCGGCACGACGGGCATCCTGGCGGTCGGCACCGAGGCCAAGCGCATGATCGGCCGCACCCCCAGCAACATCGTGGCGATCCGGCCGCTCAAGGACGGCGTGATCGCCGACTTCGACACCACCGAGCGGATGCTGCGCTACTTCATCCAGAAGGTGCACACGCGGCGCCACTTCGCCAAGCCGCGCATCGTCATCTGCGTGCCGTCGGGGATCACCGGCGTGGAGCAGCGGGCGGTCAAGGACGCCGGCTACCAGGCCGGCGCGCGCAAGGTCTACATCATCGAGGAGCCGATGGCCGCGGCCATCGGCGCGGGCCTGCCGGTGCACGAGCCCACCGGCAACATGATCGTGGACATCGGCGGCGGCACCACCGAGGTCGCCGTGATCTCCCTCGGCGGCATCGTCACCAGCCAGTCGATCCGCACCGGCGGCGACCGCCTGGACGCCGCGATCATCGCGTACGTCAAGAAGGAGTACTCGCTGATGCTCGGCGAGCGGACGGCCGAGGAGATCAAGATGGCGATCGGGTCGGCGTTCCCCGCCCCCGACGAGCCGCAGGCCGAGATCCGCGGCCGTGACCTCGTCAGCGGCCTGCCGAAGACGATCATCGTGACGTCCGAGGAGATTCGCAAGGCGATCGAGGAGCCGGTCAACCAGATCGTCGACGCGGTGAAGAGCACCCTCGACAAGTGCCCGCCCGAGCTGTCCGGCGACGTCATGGACCGCGGCATCGTGCTGACCGGCGGTGGCGCCCTGCTGCGCGGCCTCGACGAGCGGCTCAAGCACGAGACCGGCATGCCGATCCAGATCGCCGACAACCCGCTGCACAGCGTGGCCATCGGCTCCGGCAAGTGCGTGGAGGAGTTCGAGGCCCTGCAGCAGGTCCTCGTCTCCGAGCCGCGCCGCTAGGTCCGCTCCCGCGTGCGGGGTCCCCGCCTGCGCCTGCTGCTGGTCCTGCTCGTCCTGACCGCCTTCACCCTGACGGTGCTCGACGTACGGGGTCGCGGCCCGTTCGACGCCCTGCGGCGCGGCGCCGACACGGTGTTCGGGCCGGCGCAGCGCGCGGTCGGCGGGGTCGCCCGCTCCGCCGGGAGCGCGCTCGGCGACCTGCCGCGCCTGGGGGAGTACCGGGCGGACAACGAGCGGCTCGAGCGCGAGAACGAGGACCTGCGCCGGCGCCTCGTCGAGCAGGAGGGCCTGCAGGCCACGGGCGAGCAGCTGCGCGAGCTGCTGCAGCAGAAGGACGCGAACAGCTGGACCACCGTGCTCGCCCGCGTCGTCGGCTACGGCGCCTACCAGCCGTTCACCGAGACGCTGACCCTCGACGTGGGGGAGCGCGACGGGGTGCGCGTCGACCAGACGGTCACCAGCGGGCTCGGGCTCGTCGGGCGCACGGTGCGCGTGGGCCCGGAGACCTCCACCGTCGCGCTGCTCACCGACCCGACCTTCTCGGTCGGCGCACGCCTCGGCCGGGCGCCGCGCTCGTTCGGCGTCGCACGCGGCGAGGGTGCGCGCGAGCTGTCGTTCCGGCTGGTGGAGCTGTCGCGGGGCCGCGGGCTGGCCGTCGGCGACGCGCTGGTCACGGTCGGCTCGGACACCTTCGCTGCCGGCGTGCCCGTCGGGCGGGTCAGCGAGGTCGACGCGCAGGCGAGCGGGACGGTGCGCACGGCCACGGTGACGCCGTTCGTCGACCTCGGCGGCCTGGACCTGCTGCAGGTCGTCGTCGAAGGACCGCGGACCACCCCGCGGGTGCCGGTGCCGCCGGCGCCCGGCCCGCGATGACCGGTCGCCGCCTCGCGCTCGGCGCCGTCACCGTGGTGCTGGCCCTGCTGCTGCAGACGACGGTCGTCGCCCGGCTGCCGCTGCCGGGCAGCCCTCCCGACCTGCTGCTGGTCCTGGTCGTCGGGTACGCGCTGGCGGAGGGCTCGGCGTCCGGCATGCTCACCGGCTTCGCGGCGGGCCTGCTCGCCGACCTGGTCTCGGACGCCGAGCTCGGCCGGCTCGCGCTCGTCTACGCCGTCGTCGGGCACCTCGCCGGGCTGGCCTCGGACGAGACCGAGCGGTCGACGCTGCTGGCCTTCGTCGTGGTCGGGCTGGCCGGCGTGGGAGCGCTCGTCCTGTACGCCGGGGTGGGGTTCCTCATCGGCGACCCGCGGGCGTCCGTGGCCGCGCTGGGCCGCGCCCTGACCAGCTCGGTCGCCTACGATGTGGTCCTGACGCCGTTCGTCGTCCCGCTGGTGGGGATGCTGGTCCGGCGCCTCGACCCGGATGCTGCACGGAGGCGGTCGTGAGCCCTCCCGCCGCCGCAGACCGCTCCCGCCGTCGGCTGTTCGTCCTGCGCGTCCTCGTCCTGGCGATCCTGCTCACCCTGTTCGGGCGCCTGTGGTTCCTGCAGGTCCACGACGGCCAGAGCTACGTCGAGGCGGCCAGCGCCAACCGCACCCGCGCCGTCGTCACGCCCGCCACCCGCGGCGAGGTGTTCGACGCGCAGGGCCGCCCGCTCATCGCCAACCGCACCGCGCTCGTGGTGTCGGTCAACCGGTCGCTGCTGCTGCGCGAGCCCCAGGACGGCGCGCCCGTGCTCGAGCGGCTCGCCCCCGTCGTCGGCCTGACCCCCGAGGCGCTGCTGCAGCGGATCACCCCGTGCGGCACGCGGCTGCCCGACGGCACCCACGCCCGCCCGGCCGACGGCTGCTGGGCGGGCTCGCCGTACCAGCCGGTGCCGGTGGCCACGTACGACGCCCGCGACCCCGAGGCCCGGCGCACGGTGCTCGTCGTCGAGGAGCACCGCGAGGACTTCCCGGCGGTGACGGCCGACGTCACCGCGGTGCGCGAGTACCCGCGGGACGCCCTGGCCGCGCACGTGCTCGGCTACCTCGGCCCGATCAGCGAGGCCGAGGTCGGGCTGCCGCAGTACGAGGGCGTCCAGGACAGCGCGCTCGTCGGCCGCTCGGGCGTGGAGCAGGTGTACGAGCGGCAGCTGCGCGGCACCGACGGCGTCGAGCAGCTGCTCGTGGACAAGGACGGCAACGTCACGGGCACGGCCGCCACCACGGCGCCGACCGCCGGCGACGACCTCGTGCTGTCGATCGACGCGCAGGTGCAGGCGCTCGCGGAGGCCGAGCTCGAGCGGGCGGTCCTCACCGCCCGCACGCGCCCCTACTACCGCGGCGGCGGCAACATCCGGGCCGACTCGGGGTCGGTCGTCGTCATGGAGGCCAGGACCGGGCGGGTCGTCGCCCTGGCGAGCTACCCGTCGTACGACCCGGCGCTGTTCACCGGCGGCATCAGCAGCAAGGAGTACCGGTCGCTGCTCGCCGTCTCCAACGGCCAGCCGCTGCTGTTCCGGGCCACCCAGGGCGCCTACGCGCCGGCGTCGACCTTCAAGGTCGTCTCGGCGGCATCGGCCGTCGAGAACGGGCAGACGACGTTCTCGGACGTCTCGGCCTGCCCGGGCGTGTTCGCGCCGACGCAGCAGACCAACTTCGAGGCCGCCGACCTCGGCGCGCTGTCGCTGCGCTCGGCGATCGTGCGCTCCTGCGACACCAACTTCTACAAGTTCGCCTTCGACGCCTGGGTGCGCGACGGCGGGATCGACCCGGTGGCCGAGCCCGAGGACCCGATGATCGCCATGGCGCTGGCGTTCGGGCTCGACGAGAAGACCGGCATCGACCTGCCGGCGGAGAGCGGGGGCCTCGTCCCGACCCGGGAGTGGCGCCAGCGCTACTGGGAGGCGCTCAAGGACGACTTCTGCGCGGGCGCCGAGGACCCGGCGTTCAGCGCGGAGCGCCGCGCCCGCAACCGCGACTCCTGCGTCGACGGGTTCCGCTACCGCGGCGGCCAGGCGACCAACTTCGCGATCGGGCAGGGCGAGACCCTCGTGACCCCGTTGCAGCTGGCGAGCGTCTACGCCACCGTCGCCAACGGCGGCAGGGTGATGCGCCCGACCGTCGCGCGGGCGCTGCGCTCGGCCGACGGCCGCACCGTGAGCGAGATCGAGCCGGTGGTCAACGGCGAGGTGCCGGTGCGCAGGCAGACGCTGGCGGCGCTGCGCGACGCGCTGTACGGCGTCACCACCGAGCCGGGCGGGACGGGGCGCGGCGTGTTCGCCGGGCTCGACCTGGCGGTCGCCGGCAAGACGGGCACCGGGCAGGTCAACGGCAAGCAGGACACGTCGTGGTTCGCCTCCTTCGCGCCCGCCGACGACCCGGAGCTGGTGGTCGTCGCGCAGGTGAGCCAGGGCGGCACCGGCTCGACGACCGCCGCGCCCATCGTGCGCGCGGTGTACGAGGGCATCTACGGGCTCGGCGGCAGGAAGGCGGCCCTGCCCGGTGGCCGGCTGCCGTCCGAGCTGCCCGTCGTGCGTCCCGAGGAGCCCGCGGCGGCCCGGACCGGGGGGCGGCCGTGAGCTCGCCGATCGTGCTCCGACCGCGCAGCGCGTCGCTGCGCGAACGGGCGCTGCAGCGGGAGTCGCCGCTGCGCCGGCTCGATGCCGTGCTCGCGCTGTCGGTCGCGGCGCTCGTCGTGCTCGGGGCGCTGCTCGTGTGGTCCGCCACCCGGCAGCGCATGGTCCTGGCCGGGCTCGACCCGCAGACGTTCCTCAAGAAGCACGCGCTCAACGCCGCGATCGGGCTCGTGCTGGCGACCGGCGCCGCGCTGGTCGACCACCGCGCGCTGCGCGCGTACGCCCCGGTCGTGTACGCGCTCTCGTGCCTGGGACTGGTCGTGGTGCTCTCGCCGGTCGGCGCGACCATCAACGGCGCGCACTCCTGGATCGTGCTGCCCGCGGGGTTCCAGATCCAGCCCTCGGAGTTCGCCAAGGTGGCGATCGTCGTCGGCATGGCCATGATCCTCGGCGAGAAGCGCGACGCCGAGGACGTGCCGCGCGACTCCGACGTGCTGCTCGTGCTCGCGCTCGCCGCGGTCCCGATGGCGCTGATCATGCTGCAGCCCGACCTCGGCACGACCCTCGTCGTCGTGTTCATCGTGCTCGGCGTGCTGGCCGTCGCTGCGGCGCCGCCGCGCTGGATCTGCGGCCTGCTGCTCGCCGGCGTCGCGGTGTCCGCGGGCGCCGTGCAGCTCGGCGTGCTCGACGAGTACCAGGTCGACCGGTTCGCCGCCTTCGCCGACCCGGAGCTCGACCCGCGCGGCGCCGGCTACAACACCCACCAGGCGCGCATCGCGATCGGGTCCGGCGGCGTCCTCGGCAAGGGGCTGTTGCAGGGCACGCAGACGAGCGGGCGGTTCATCCCCGAGCAGCAGACCGACTTCGTGTTCACCGTCGCGGGGGAGGAGCTCGGGCTCGTCGGGGCGGGCGCGATCATCGCGCTGATCGGGCTCGTACTCTGGCGCGGGCTGCGCATCGCGTCGCGGGCCGAGGACGCGTTCGGGCGGCTGGTGGCGGCGGGCGTCGTCTGCTGGTTCGCCTTCCAGAGCTTCGTCAACATCGGGATGACCCTCGGGATCATGCCCGTGACGGGGCTGCCGCTGCCGTTCGTCTCGTACGGCGGGTCGGCGATGTTCGCCAACCTGCTCGCGGTCGGGCTGCTGCAGAGCGTGCACCTGCGCCGCGAGTCCTGACCGTCGCCGGGCCGTGACCCGGCCGGCGCCTGTCGGGGTGCCGACCCCCCTCGGGCAGGAGCCGCCCGTCGGACGGTGCAACGGACGTCTGCAGCCACGACCGGGGGAGCGGGGCGGACGCGCGTCCCCCGAGACGACCTGCATGCTCCTCTCCCGCTTCGTCGCCCGGTGCCTCGCGGCCTCGACCGCCGTCCTGCTCTGCCTCCTGGCGATGCTGACCGCAGCGGAGGCGGCGACACCCGCCGTCGCCCAGCGCGGCACCACCACCCTGCGGGCGGCCACCACCCCCACCGTCACCGGGGCGACCCCCCTGGCGCTGCGCGTGTCGGGCAACCAGCTGGTGGACGGTCAGGGACGCCCGGTCCGCCTGCTCGGGGTGAACCGCTCGGGGACCGAGTACGCCTGCGCGCAGGGCTGGGGCATCTTCGACGGCCCCAACACCGCGGCCTCGATCGCGGCCATCGCGTCGTGGCGCACCAACACCGTCCGGGTCCCGCTCAACGAGCACTGCTGGCTCGGCCGCAACGGGGCGCCCGCCGCCTTCAGCGGCGCCGCCTACCGCTCGGCCGTCCAGTCCTACGTCAACGCCCTGCACGCGGCGGGCCTGTACGCCGTGCTCGACCTGCACTGGAACGCCCCGGGCACGCGCCTGGCGAAGGGGCAGGAGGTCATGGCCGACGCGGACCACTCCCCGGCCTTCTGGTCCTCGGTCGCGACGACCTTCAAGAACGACCCGGCGGTCGCGTTCGACCTGTTCAACGAGCCGCACGACATCAGCTGGAGCTGCTGGCGCAACGGCTGCACCACCCCGGACGGCTGGAAGGCGGCGGGCATGCAGTCCCTGCTGAACGCGGTCCGGTCGACCGGCGCCACCCAGCCCGTGCTGGTCGCCGGCATGCAGTGGGGCGGCGACCTGTCCGGGTGGCTCGCGAACCGTCCCACCGACCCCGCGGGGCAGATGGTCGCGAGCGCGCACCTGTACGACTTCAGCGAGTGCTCGACCATCGCCTGCTGGGACCGCACCATCGCGCCGGCCGCGGCGAAGTTCCCCGTCGTGACCGGCGAGATGGGCAACAGCGACTGCCGGCACGGCTTCACCGACACGTACATGGACTGGGCGGACGCCCACGGCGTCTCGTACCTGGGCTGGAGCTGGAACACGTCGGAGTGCGCCGGCGGCCCGAGCCTCATCTCGTCCTACGACGGGACGCCCACCGGCTTCGGCGTGGGCCTGCGTGACCACCTGAGGGAGCTGGCCGCGGCCCCGACGCCGTCCCCGACTGCGACGCCGTCCCCGACTGCGACGCCGTCCCCGTCCCCGACCGCGACGCCGTCCCCGACTGCGACGCCGTCCCCGACTGCGACGCCGTCCCCGACTGCGACGCCCGCTCCCGCCCGGCCGACGAGCCGCTTCGACTTCGAGAACGGGACCGTGCAGGGCTGGGCGGTGAACTGGGGCACCGCCACCAGGGCCAACGCCCCCGCCCCGGCCGGCGGCGGCACCCGCTCGCTCGCGCTCACCACGTCGGGCGGCTACCCCTCGGTGGGGGTCGCGGGCGGCACCAGCACGGCAGGGCTGCAGCTCGGCAGCACGATCACCGTGCGCGTCCACCTGCCGGCGGGTGCGCCGCCCAGGCTCGTCGAGCCCTGGACCCAGGACGGCGCCTGGCAGATCCGCAAGGCCCCCGGGGTGCAGGTCCAGCCCGGCGGCTGGACGACGGTCTCGTGGGTCGTCCCCACGCCGGGCGTCATCGCCCTGGGGCTGCAGGTCAACGCGGAGGGCTGGGCCGGCACGGTCCACGTGGACGACGTCACCTGGTGACCTCGCGGTCGGGGCGGACCGGCACGGGGCGGTGCGGTGCCCGCCCCGTGCCGTCGGCTGCCCCGGAGGGTGCCCGTACCCGTCAGGTACGGGCGCCCTGCGCGCGCTCACGGGCGATCAGGAGCAGCAGCGCCAGGACCGCGGCCACCAGGACCGGCGCCTGCCGCGAGTCGCTCCCGGGGACCAGGTCGGCCGCCCGCACGAGCGGCGCGGCGACCGTGCTCACGAAGGCAGGACGCACCTCGGACGCCGCCGGGACGCCCTGGACGACGGGCGCCGCCAGCGCCCCGGACCCCGGTGCCGGCGGGACACCGGCGGGACCGGCTGCGGCGAGCGGGGCCGGGGTCGTCGCCGGGTCGGCACCCGGTGCGAGGTCCGTCGTCGGCTGACCGGCCGGCGCGGTCCCGGCACCCGTGTCGGTGCCGGGGCTGCCGGGGCCGGCACCGGTGCCGGTCTCCACGCCGCCAGCCGGCTCGCCCGGCAGAGCGGGGGCCGTCCCGGGCTGCGCAGGCGCGGGCAGCCCGGGGGCCGGCGCCGCGGCAACCGGTCGGCCGGGCACCGCCGGCGGCTGGAGCCCGGGCAGCGTGGTGGTCGGGCGCGCAGGCACCGGCGCCGTGACCGGGCGGGCGGGGGGTGCGCCGTTGCCGCCGCCGCTGTTGCCGCCGCCGCTGTTGCCGCCGCCGCTGTTGCCGCCGCCGCCGCTGTTGCCGCCGCCGCCGCTGTTGCCGCCGCCGCTGTTGCCGCCGCCGCTGTTGCCGCCGCCGCTGTTGCCGCCGCCGCTGTTGCCGCCGC